>Ga0210400_10000021_pt1 | contig 295818 bp, 232 predicted proteins | sample IncBWH26MmetaG_FD_155456 | JGI IMG/M metagenome (GOLD analysis project Ga0210400, IMG submission 155456) | Forest soil microbial communities from Barre Woods Harvard Forest LTER site, Petersham, Massachusetts, United States - Inc-BW-H-26-M | ecosystem: Environmental > Terrestrial > Soil >... | reverse complement strand
TGCAACTCGACTGCATGAAGCCGGAATCGCTAGTAATGGCGTATCAGATCGACGCCGTGAATACGTTCCCGGGCCTTGTACACACCGCCCGTCACATCACGAAAGTGAGTTGTACTAGAAGTCGCCGTGCTAACCGCAAGGAGGCAGGCGCCCAAGGTATGACCCATGATTGGGGTGAAGTCGTAACAAGGTAGCCGTAGGAGAACCTGCGGCTGGATCACCTCCTTTCTAAAGTAGTCGTGGCTCAACCCGCTATGGTGTGCGGGTCATGCCACGCAAATGCATGCCACGCTCTCACGGGCTTGGTGTGCACGCTTCGGTTTACTCGTCCTTCGGGCTTGCCCAAAGGATGCGGACGGATTCTGGCAGATCGATATCGGTTATAGGGGCACGGCACGCCGTGCTCTTTCAAAGAGCGAAAATTTAGAATGACGAAGGGCCGCTGATCACCCAGCGGCCCTTTTTGTTTTGGCTGCAAATGTGCGTTACGCTCTTTTTTTCTCTGCCGCTCTATTTAGGCAAGTCTGAAAATGGGGTGGCCTGAGTGGGCGTGTCAAAGTTTCCCTTCAAGATAAGCAATTTCGCGTCGCAGCTGAGCAATTCTAGCGCGGACCCAAATCTTTGGGTCTAGCGACTGAGCTTGTTTCATCAAAGGGCCTAAGAAGTCGCATATGTGGTCGTGTCCACCAAGACGAGCCGTTGCAAATGGGGGATCACCTTCGCTTAGGGCAAACATATTTGCGCCCCGATCGATTAAGAATTTGACCATTTCAAGATTACCCTGCATGCAGGCAACGTGCAAAGGGGTATAACCAAGATCCCCTGCCTTATTTACGTCAATGCCAGCGTCGATGAGGGCTTTGGCGGCAGAGAGATCATCCCATCTGACAACACAGTGAAGTCCATTGTCGCCATCGCTGCTGCATGCATTCACATCCGAGAAATCGGTTTCGGCAAAATCACACGTTTCGCGCAGCTTGGCAAATATGCGTTTTAGTTGATCGTCCATACCAGCACCGAACCTTGATCGTGATGACTTCTTCTATGTCCAACATCTTACTGCAACGGAACGGGCGGGTGCCCAGCGTGGGGTTTATGTCTGGGTCTCGCAAGCATTGCACTTTTTGCAAGGCATGCGCGTTTTTCTCAGAAGGGGATTGCAACCACCTGGTTTACCCACTCCTCGGCACTGGAAGCGCTCCACGCGAGCAAGATACTTTCAATGGTAGTCAGCAGGTCGCTCTTCTGAGAAACGAGAAACAATCCAGGGCTGGTTCTTGTACCGATAAACCTAGCGAAGGTCCGGGGCATTGTCTTCCGATCAAGGGAAACAAGGACCCGTCCCTCTTGCGCCGCGAGCGTGAGAACTTCGAGATCGCTCAATCCGCGAAGACCTGCGGACGTGGCGGTGCGAAAATCGATTCCGGCTCGCGACGAATGACACCCTTCACGATGTCCTCGTTCAGATCGGCATCGGCCTGAAATCGGAGCTTCACTTACGTGGAGACGGGAGTTGCAGGCGCGCTTCCTCTAGCTTCTTGTAAAGGGCGGGATTTGCCTCGCGGGTTTGCTTCCTCAGGAGCTCAAATTCGCGGTCATTCTTGGCGAGCATCGCGTCTATTTCGGCTTGGTTTGCCAAATAAAATGCGATCGCACCGTACACTTCTTCGAGACTCAGTACAGGATAGGACTGTGCAATGCCCTCTGGTGCCGCACCACGCAGAAAAGCATACACAACGGAATCAAGGGACACCCGCGTCCCCGCAACCCAGTATCCGCCATCCCGTTTCTCGATGTAGTCTTTGGTCATAGCGCAGCCCGATGTTCTTAATGATAGCAAAGAACTCTGGACGCTGGGTGCCAAGTGCTCGCAGCAGCTCCTCGGAGCCCATTGCTCTCCCCCACAGTCGCCCGCTGTTTGCGACCCGGCCCTTGGTCACCTCTCGGCGCTGTGTTATGTTTCATTTCTAACGCTACATGTTGGAGCAACCCATGGCCCCCGAACATTTCGACGTGTTGATCATGGGGGCAGGACTTTCCGGAATCGGCGCTGCCTATCACCTGCAAAAACTCTGCCCCAATAAAAGCTACGTCATCCTCGAGCAGCGGAAACAGATCGGCGGCACCTGGGACCTCTTCCGGTACCCCGGGATTCGCTCCGATTCGGACATGCTCACCATGGGCTATTCGTTCCGCCCGTGGACGCATCCCAGGGCGATTTCTCCTGGCGATGACATCCGAAATTACATCGCCGACACGGCCCGCGACGCAGGCATAACCCGCAACATTCGCTTCCAGCATGAAATCAAGCATGCCTCGTGGTCTTCACAACACGCCAAATGGAGCGTCTCCGCCGTGCGCAAATTGCCCGATGGGCGTGAAGAACCGGTGGCGCTGACCTGCAATTTCCTGCTTTCCTGCGCGGGCTATTACCGCTATTCCGCCGGCTATTCGCCGGAGTTTCCTAACGGCAGCCGCTTCCAGGGGCGCATCGTTCACCCGCAAGCCTGGCCGGAGGATTTGGACTACACCGGAAAGCGCGTGGTGATCATCGGTAGCGGTGCCACGGCCGTGACGCTGCTGCCGGCACTGGCCAGGACCGCGGGTCATGTAACCATGCTTCAGCGCTCGCCGACGTATATTGTTTCGTTGCCAGAACAGGACAGGATCGCCAATTGGTTGCGTCGATTCCTGCCGGCGATGTGGGCCTATCGGCTCAGCCGCTGGAAAAACGTTGGTTACATGACTTACGTCTACCAGTTGGCGCAGCGATATCCGAATTTCGTGAAAAAAGGCATCCTCAAAAAGGTAAGCGAGTATTTGGGACCACACTACGATGTGGAAACCCATTTCAATCCACGCTATCGGCCCTGGGAGCAACGGCTGTGCCTCGTCCCGGACGGGGATTTCTTCGAGGCCATCAAAGCGAATCGCGCCAGCGTGGTTACCGATCACATCGAGACCTTCACCGAAAAGGGCATTTTGCTCAAATCCGGCAAAGAGCTGGAAGCCGACATCATCATTACGGCGACCGGCCTCGTAATGCAGATGTTTGGTGGAATCGAGCTTTCTGTTGACGGACAACGCGTTGATCCTGGCTCGGCGCTCGCGTACAAAGGCGTTATGATGTCGGGCGTTCCCAACCTCGCCTCCGTCTTCGGCTACATCAACGCGTCTTGGACGCTTAAGGCCGATTTGATTTCCACCTATGTGTGCCGCTTGCTGAACCTCATGGACTGTAAAGGAGTGCGTCAGGTCACGCCCAAGAACCGTGACGAAAACGCGGTGGCGAACTTCGTGGAAAATTTCTCGTCTGGCTACGTGGAACGGGCAGTGGCGAACTGGCCGAAGCAAGGATCGAAGCCGCCCTGGCGGGTTTATCAAAATTATTTTCGTGACTTTGTCAGCCTGAAGTGGGCTTCCGTTGACAATGCGGCCTTGGAGTTTTCCAACCCACCCGAGGCTTCGACTGACCCCGCTTTGGCGAACAGGGCGTTGAAGAAGTCGGTAGCATAGACTTCTTTATCTCGAGCAGAGCAATGCAGTGCGCCTTCGCGGCAAATCCCGTCGCCGTATTCCTCTCGCCATTCATCACTTCGCCACTTCGGTCAGATTATGTTTACTCGTAAGTTCTTTAGAAGCAATACTTGCAAGGCCCTCTGCAAGTGTTCATTCCAAAAGACTTACACAGATGTTAAGTCCTTTAGATGCAACACTTGCAAAATACAGGGAGGGTAGGAGGGTGGGGCGATATTAGCTCTTCGCAGCGTCAAGGCGTTTCAGAAGGTAAAGCGGCAGTGCAAGTGACAGGCCAACGACCAGGTTTGAGACGAGTACGAGCCACCACCCCGCGATCTTCTTGTCCCGCGCATCGCGGCGCGACCAGCTCAGAAAAATCACCGAGGAAATAATCAAGTCGGCGGCAAAAAAGCTTGAGATTCGTGACGCGAACATCTCTTCCACGAAGAGCTGGAAATTCGGCCCGTGAATCAGGAAGAAGGGAAGCGCAAACCAGTAAGGCACGACGATTCCTACAAAGCAGCAGACGATCAAGAAGATTTTCATGGGCTAGAAGGTAGTATGAGCCTTAATCTATGTCCATTTTTTTCCGTCGGGTGCCCCAGAGGTCGGGCTTGTGTCTGGGTCTTTCTTTCTCTTGGCTCGTCGCATCCCGGTGCCGACTGCTCATCGATTTTCAAGAAGCGCACTTTTCCCGCGTGAATTCGACCGTCGAAACCGGATAGAAGCGGAACCCTCGTAGCCTTGATAATCACACTTGTGCGGAGCGCTTGTTTACCGCTCTGAATCTCAATTGAACGTGAGGAACACATTCATGCCGCCCATTCGCATCGTGGCCATTCCAACCGAAATCGCGGAGCAAGTCCGTGCAACTCTTCGCGCGCCGGTTTATGGTTTCCCGGCCCACGCGGAACTCGCCGAGGACTCCGCGCCTTGCCGCCACTGCCTACGCGTCATCACTGCGGGACGGGACCGGCAGATCCTTTTCGCCTATGATCGTTTCACTGGTTTGGAGTCGCTTCCGCAGCCCGGCCCTATTTATATCCATGCGGATAATTGCCCGCGCTACCCCGAAAATGGCGGCTTCCCAGAAGAACTGAGAGGAAGTCCTCGCACCGTGGAAGCTTTCGGGCGCGGTCGTCACCTGCTGGACCAGAAGTACGTGAGCGACGGAAAATTCGAGCCTGTCATCGAGAAACTCTTCGCCCGTCCGGATATCGACTATCTTCAGGTGAATAGCACCACCGCCGGCTGTTTCACCTTCCGCATCGAGCGAGCGTAGCTCTCACGCCAGTGGGTGCATACGCCCTTCGCGGGTTACTTCAGGTATTTGTCGTACCACGCCAAAATGCGGTTCAGCCGGTCCAGCAGATGTTTTTCCTCATGGAACCCGTGCGGCTCCCGCGGATACACCACCAGCTCCGTCTCCACGCCATACCGCTTCAGGCCGCGATAAAGCTCCTGGCTCTGCCCCAGCGGATCGATGGGGTCCGCGTCTCCTTGCAAAATCAGCGTCGGCGTCTTCGCATTTTTCACGTGAAGAAACGGCGAACTGTTCAAGAATCCCGCCGGATTTTCATACGGCACGCTGTAAAACCACTCATCACCCGCCGGATAGATTTCCGTTCCATACTCCGAAATCAAATTCGCCATGCCCGCGCCGGAGACGGCCGCTTTGAATTCGTTCGTTTGTGTAACCGCCCACTCCGCCATATACCCGCCGTACGACCATCCTCCAATTCCCAGTTTCTTGGGATCGGCGATACCTCGGTCCTCGAGGTCCTTCACGCCGCGCATCACGTCCTGGTAATCGCCTCCGCCCCAATCCCCCTTATTTGACTCGACGAATTTTTCTCCGTACCCGATCGAGCCGCGAATATTGGGATAGAAAATCGCATACCCTCGCGCCACCAGCAATTGCCCCCAGGTTTCGATCCTGTCTTCCCAGTTGCCCGTGGGGCCGCCGTGGATCAGCGCAATCAGCGGCAGCCTGGACTTACCGTCGTAGCCCGTGGGTTTCAGCAGCGCCGCCTCAATTTCCATCCCGTCGAAACTCTTGTATTTGTAAATCTCCGGCTTCACCAGCTCGTATTGCTTCCAAGCATCGTTCACCTGGGAGATTTTTCTCTGCGCGCCCTGCTGGTCCCACAGCCAAACCTCCTCCGGTTCCGTCGCCGTTTGTCCCACATAGGCGATCTGCCCGCCGCTACTAATCGCGAACGCGGCAGGATTGTTCTCGAGCGGGCGCGGGTCTTTTCGGACGTGCTCGGCCGAGTAGCCTACGAAGATATTTCGGAATCCGTTCGCAGCCACCGCGATGACGCTGCCTTCTTTCAGCCACTTGTATTCGAAAACGGGCCGGTCAAGGTCTGCGCCTGTCAGGTTTCGTGCCGCACCCCCGGCCACCGGCTGCAGCCAAAGATCATGCGGCTCCGGCCCATCTTCGCGGCTTCCGACGTAGGAGATAGTTTTCCCGTCCGGGGTGGCCGCAATGCGCCCAAAAGGCCCCCGGGGGGCGGCAATTTGTTTTGTCGTGCCGTCCGCGACGGCCACGCTGAAAATCCGTTCCGTCAACCGGTCCGACGCCGGCGTATCCGTGGCGGACACGTACACGCGATCCCCGGCGGGAGCCCAGCACACTTCACTCACTTTCCATGTCGCTGGTGTCAGTGCGCGTTCCTCCCTGGAGGACACGTTGAGCACCCACAACCGAGCCTGTTTGTCTTCTTTGTCTACGACGTGCGCGTCGTCTTTGTCTTTTTCTTTTTTCTCTTCGTCCTCGGTCTTTGCATCGGGCGCGAGAAACGCGATCTGTTTGCCGTCGGGCGACCATTCGAGGCTCTCGACGCCGCGTTTGCCCTTCGTTAGAGCGGACGCCTCTCCGCCATCCATTCGCATTACATAAATCTGTTGAGATTCTTCGCGATTCGAAAGAAACGCCAGTTGCTTGCCATCCGGCGACCATCGCGGTGAACTCTCTGCTTTCACCGAGAATGTAATTTGTCGTGCGCTATCCGTTTTTTTCTCCCACACCCAGATGTGCTTCGCTCGGTTATCTCCCTTTGCCGGTTCGGTCACTACAAACGCCAGCTTCGTTCCATCCGGTGAAAACTGCGGATCCGCGATCGTGCGCAAGTTCAACGCGGCTTCAGGCGTGAGAGTTTTGTTCTTGTCCGCCGCAGGCTTTTCCTGCGCGGAAGCTGTCTTTTGGGCGGATATCGTCTCTCGCGCTGACCCCGAAGCTACCACGGCGGCCACAAATAAAATCACCGCGCCGCGCGTCGTGAACGATAGATTCATGCATGCCTCCCGGAACAAAATGGTCGAAAGCTAAGAAACGCTACTGTATCCGCCGCCATCACTATGGTCAAATCAGCGCCGTAAGGCGAACCGCCGTATTCCACGGCGCCTAGCGATTACTCTCTTCGGCAGGTATCGGTTTCGCGGAATAGCGTGTAGCGGGGATCGCGGAATCGCGTTCTTCATTGCGGCGATCTCGACGCCTCGGATACAATCGGATGTTTCTTTTAGCGCAAATTGTGCGCTCCAGGCGGCGATGCACGAAATCCAGCTCCATAACACGCTCTCAGGCAAGACCGAGCCGTTTGTTCCGCAGAAGCCGGCCGAAGTGCGCATGTACACGTGTGGCCCGACGGTCTACGACTACGCACACATCGGTAATTACCGCACCTTTATTTTTCAAGACATTTTGCGGCGTTTCCTGAAACTTCGCGGCTTCCGCCTGAATCACGTCATGAACCTGACCGACGTGGACGACCGCATCATCGCGAATTCCGCGGCCAAGGGCTTGAGCATTCGCGACTACACCGAAAAATACGTTCAGGCTTTTTTTGACGACTGCAAAACGCTCAACATCGAAGCCCCCGAATGCTGGATCCGCGCGACGGATCACATCGGCGATATGGTAGCCTTGATCGAACGCCTGCGCGAAAAGACATTCACTTATGACAGTGAAGGCTCCATTTACTATCGCATCGCAAAATTTCCAAACTACGGGAAGCTTTCGAAAATCGATTTGAGCGGCATCCAGGCAGGTGCGCGCGTGGATGTCGACCGCTACGAAAAAGAAAGCGCGCGCGATTTCGCGCTCTGGAAATCTCCGAAACCCGGCGAGCATTTCTGGGAAACTCCGATCGGCAAAGGACGTCCCGGTTGGCACATCGAGTGTTCCGCCATGGCCATGAAATATCTGGGAGAGACGCTGGACATCCACACCGGCGGCATCGACCTGGCATTTCCGCATCACGAAAACGAAATCGCGCAGAGCGAAGCGGCCACGGGGAAGCCTTTCGTCCGCTACTGGCTGCATGCCGAGCATCTTCTCGTCGAGGGCGAGAAGATGTCGAAATCCCTCGGGAATTTTTATACCCTGCGCAATCTTTTCGCGAAAGGGCATAAGCCTTCGACGCTCCGTTTTCTTTTGGCCAGCGTGCCGTATCGCAAACAGCTCAACTTTACGTTTGATGGTTTGCAGCAAGCCGCGAGTTCCGTTGAGCGCTTGCGCAATTTTACCGCGCGCTTGCAACAAGGGAAATTCTCCGCCGGAAAACAAAAAGGCATGGCAGCACGCATCGATCAAGCCGCCGACGAATTCGACGCCGGCCTCAGCGACGACTTGAACACCGCGCGCGCACTCGCCGCGGTTTTCGATTTGGTGCGCGACGCCAATATCGCCATGGACAAAGGCGAATTCCGCCAGGGTGATGTCGCCGCGGTACAGTCTCTGCTTGCCACTTTCGATCGCGTGTTTGCCGTACTTGAAGATACGGACGCGGAACGCCTGCGCGTTCTCGGTTATGGCGCGAAAGAAGCCGGCCCCGGCGATGCCGAAATCGAAAGGCTTATCGCCGAGCGCGAGGCCGCGCGCAAACGCCGCGATTTTGCCGCCGCCGATCGCATCCGCAAAGAACTCGCCGATCGTGGTATACTTATTGAGGACACGCGTGACGGCAGTGTCCGCTGGAAACGCAAATGAAGCACATTGAAATCCAAAAATTCCCCGGAAGTTTCTCCCCGGCCGAGTTGCGTCCGAACCTCTTCGGCGTCGACTAGCTTTTCCCCTCCTGGCAGAGCGCAGCCCGCTCGCAGTCCGTCTGCGCGCCAAATTTCTGCCCCGCGGTCATCCATCCACACTAACCGTCGAGCGCGCCTGAAAGTCAGGCCAACAGGAGAGTGAAATGATTACCGCAACGGAAACAAAACTTCCCCGGCTGCAGACGCAATTGCCGGGACCCAATGCCAAGCGCGTACTCGAGCGCGACGCGAAATTCATGTCGCCCTCCTACACGCGCGATTATCCGCTGGTCGCAAAGCGCGGCCACGGCGCCATTGTCGAGGATGTGGACGGAAACCTATTTCTCGATTTCGCGGCCGGCATTGCCGTGTGTTCCACCGGCCACTGCCATCCCAAAGTTGTCGAAGCCATTCAGAAGCAGGCCGCGGAACTGATTCACATGTCGGGCACGGATTTTTATTACGAGAGTTTGCCGCAGCTCGCGGAGCGGCTCGTGCGAACGATGCCGGGCGCAGAACATAAGAAGGTGTTTTTCGGCAACTCCGGCACCGAGGCCGTCGAAGGAGCCATTAAGCTCGCGCGGTACGCTACCCGGCGCGACAAATTAATCGCGTTCTACGGCGCGTTTCACGGCCGCACCATGGGTTCTCTCTCGCTTACCGCCTCGAAGTCCACGCAGCGCAAGGGATTCGGAGCGCTGCTTAGCAGCGTCGAGCATATCCATTATCCGAACGCCTATCGCTGTGTCCACGGACACGGCCCGGAAACTTGCGGTGCCGAAATTCTGGAGATGCTCCAGAACGACATGTTCAAGCGGCTTTTCGATCCCGAAGATGTGGCCGCCATCATCATCGAGCCCATTCAAGGCGAGGGTGGCTACATTCCTGCGCCCAAATTCTTTCTTCAGGAATTGCAAAGCATTTGCCGCAAGCACGGCATTTTGCTCATCGCCGACGAAGTGCAGTCTGGCATGGGCCGCACCGGGAAGTGGTGGGCCTACGAACACGCAGGAATCGAGCCCGACATTATTACCGTCGCGAAGGGCATCGCCAGCGGCCTGCCGCTCAGCGCGTTTATTGCCAAGGAAAGCGTGATGAAGTGGGGTCCCGGGGCGCACGGCACGACGTTCGGGGGCAATCCCGTGGCCATCGCCGCGTCGCTGGCGACGATGGACCTGATCGAAAGCGAATACCTGGCGAATGCGGGCCGCATGGGGGACTATATTTTCGGCCGCACCACGGATTGGCCAAAGAAATTCAAGGTTGTGGGCGACGTTCGCGGGCGCGGATTGATGATCGGCATCGAAATCGTGCGCGATCAGCGGACCAAGGAAAAAGCCGCGGATCTCCGCAATGCCATTGTCGATCTCGCGTTCCACAAAGGATTGCTGGTACTGGGCGCGGGAGAAAATTCCATCCGTTTGTCGCCGCCGCTTCTCATTGACGAAGAGCAGGCCGACTTCGCCTTGAAAACACTCGAAGAGTGCTTCCGCGAGGCCGAGAAGAAAATCTAACTCCACCAACTTCCATTAAATGGAAATCCCGCGGCCGCCGAATCCCAGCAGCCGCGGGATTTTTCTTTGTTTTTTGACTATACTGCGCAAGAGACGGTTGCCGCGAGTGCAGGGCCATGCCGATCTTCTCCCAAATCATATTTCAGGCGGTGCGCTGGGCCGCCCGCAAGGGCTTGCGCGAGGAAGAGAACTTTGCCTCCGCAGCGAAGAAACATGAAGCCCGACGAACCGGCGTGCGCGGAGAAACGTTCGCGTATTGGTATCTGCGGCGGCATGGATACGTGTTTGTCGCGCGCAACTACATGCCGCGAGGCGCAAAGGGCGAGCTTGATCTCGTGGGCTACGATGGTCCCACGCTCGCTTTCGTTGAAGTGCGAACCCGCACGGCGACCGAAGTCCATGCGGGCCTACCTGAACTGAGTGTCACGAGAGAAAAACAGCACGTGCTGATTCGCACCGCGAAAAGATTCATTGCCGAACGTCACACCGGCGATTGCCCGTGCCGGTTCGACGTTTTGGCGATCGACAATCGCCCGGGACACCCTCCGGCGGTTCGCCTGCACAAGGATGCGTTTAGCCCGCAGCAATAATAAGTTTTCCACACAACGCCTGCTCCGCAGCCCGAGAAGCGGTACACTTTAACAACCAGGGAACGAGTTCCCCTAGCTTCCACCGGGGAGCATGGTCGAGGAGGAAAGCATTGCCGGAGTTGCGAAAAGATCCGATCGTTGGTCGGTGGGTGATTATTTCCACCGAACGCGGCCGGCGCCCGAACGATTTTCTGCGCGAGAGCGTGGTCTCGAAGAATGTGCCCAATTGCCCGTTTTGCCCGGGAAGCGAAACGAAAACGCCGCCCGAGATACTTGTTTACGGAAGAAATGGCGGGGGCGCGAATTCTCCCGGATGGTCGATCCGGGTAGTGCCGAACAAGTTTCCCGCGCTCGGCATCGAGGGGGACCTGGACCGGGAAGGCGAAGGCCTCTTCGACAAAATGAACGGCGTCGGCGCGCACGAGGTGATTATCGAATCGCCGGATCACCTCGCGACGCTCGCAAGTTTGCCGGAGCGCGCCGTCGAGGACGTCTTATGGGCGTACCGCGACCGCATGCTGGACTTGAAAAATGACAAGAGGTTCCGCTACGTGCTGATTTTCAAGAATCACGGCGAAGCAGCGGGCGCTTCGGTCGAGCATCCACATTCGCAATTGATTGCGCTGCCCATCGTGCCGCGCCGGGTGCGCGAGGAAGTGGACAGTTGCTGGCACTACTACGACGAAAAGGAGCGGTGCATTTTCTGCGACGTGATTCGCCAGGAACGCGATACCGGGGAGCGCGTCATCTGCGAAAACGAACACTTCGTCACGCTCGCGCCCTATGCGCCGAGATTCCCCTTTGAAACCTGGCTGCTGCCGAAGGTGCATGGATCGTCGTTTGAGAACAACCAGAGCCCCATTTACGCCAGCCTGGCACGGATGCTGAAAGAGACGCTGATGCGGCTCGACGCCGTCCTCGACCGTCCGCCGTTCAACTTCATGATTCACACGTCGCCGATCGGCGAGGAGATTAACGATCATTATCACTGGCACATGGAGATCATCCCCAAACTCACCAAAGTTGCCGGATTCGAATGGGGCACGGGTTTCTACATCAATCCCACGCCTCCGGAAGAGGCCGCGCGGTTTTTGCGTGAGGCGAAAATCGTAACGCCGGCGCAAACGATAAAAAAATAGGCCCCATCGGCACGCGCGTTTTTCCACGGTGTCCTGACACATGCAGGTGTTTCCGATATAATCAAAAGTTCGGCGCGGTACCCAAGTGGCCCAAGGGAGAGGTCTGCAAAACCTCCATTCGTGGGTTCGAATCCCACCCGCGCCTCCAACCTCGACAAACGCACGATTTTCCTTGGCTTGTTCTTGGATATAGGCGCTTCAGGGGCTCACTTTCTGTCGCAAACTCATGCGCTCCAGCCGGGGCAGCACTTCATCTCGAAAATAAGGGAATTCCTTGACGTAATTCACGAAGGTGATGGTCGTTCCGATGAAGCCGGCTTCGCTGATGCGCGCGAGCTCTCGCGCAACGTCGTCTGGATCGCCGATGAGGGGATAGACGCCGTGGCCGCCGAGGAATCGCTGGCGAAATAATTTGAAGGCTTCCGGGGGAAAAGATTGCGCGTGGAGCCCTTGCAGCTCCATCAAATGATCGGCGGCGGCAAAGTCGCCCATCTCATTTGTGTAATATTCGTGGTAATCGAGAGCTTCCTTGCGCGTGGGCCGCAGGACGACGTAGGAAGTCGTGAACACATCGATCTGGCGGTTAAAGCCGGCGGCAATGCTCTTGATGCTCTCCACGTCTTTTTTTCCTTTTTCCAAATCTATAAGCACGGTGAAAAGAAAATCGCAGTTCTTGGCGCCGAAGGAGCGTCCCGCGCCGCTCGAGCCGGCATTCATCACCGGAGGGCGCCAATGGTAAGGCTTAGGCTCGCCGATCACGCCGCGCAATTTGATGAAGCGGCCGGTGTAGTCGAAAGGTGCCTTTTCCGTCCAGATTTTGCCGACGACGTCCCACCACTCCTGGCCATAGTCGTAACGGGTATCGTGCTCGCGCTGCTCGATGCCGAACATGTCGAACTCGTCTTGGTTCCAGCCGCAGACGATGTTGAGGCCGAAGCGGCCTTCGCTGACGTGAGAGATCGTGACCATCTGCTTTGCGGCAAAAATGGGGTGGACGAGCGGCGCGTGGACGGTTCCGAAGACGGTGATGTTTTTGGTTTGCGCGAGGAGGCCGCAGGCCCAGGTGATGGTTTCGAGCGTGGTGCCCTCGAAATTGGTCTCGCCGCCGTAGCCCTTCCAGCGAGCGATGGGCAGCAGGAATTCGATGCCAGCGCTATCGGCCATTTGCGCGAGCTTCAAATTGTTTTCCCAGGAGGCGTCCCAGCGTTCCGGGACTTTGGTGACCGCCATGCCGCCGGAGCAGTTGGGCGAGAAGATGCCGAGCTTCAGCTTGTTGCGATTGAACATGGAGGTTTGAGGCTTCGCGTGAGGTTCGGACATTCGAAGATGCTCCTTGGGTGTTTGAACTGTTACAGAATGAGCTTGAACAATTGGCGCTGAATTATACGGAAGATTGGGGCTGTGATGCACTAATCAGCTGAGAGCGCAGTGAGTCGCGCTGCGGCCTGCGAAATGGCAACCAATTCTGTTACCATTTTCTTGCGTTCAATTTATTGTGAGGGATTTCATGAAGCTGATTACATTTCATTCGCAATCACGGCGGGACCGGATTGGGGCGCTCGCACCGGACGGCCACGTGGTGGATCTGAATGCCGCTTACGCGCTGTATTTGCGCAATGTCGAGCAGGAAGGGGCGTTTTACGCGCTGGCCGATGCGCGAGTGCCCGCGGACATGCGTGGACTTTTCGAAAATGGCGACCGCGGGCTGGATGCTGCCCGCAAGGCGCTCGAATATGCGTGCAAGGAAGGGCCCAGCGTGAGCGGGCCTTCCGGAGAGCCGATATTTTTCCGCAAGGACGCGATTCGAATCAAAGCGCCCATCGCTCCGAAAAAGTTTTTCCACACTGCGGGGAATTTTCGCGAGCATCACGAAGAAGCATCGAAAGCGGGATTTTCTCACCCGGTTCTGCCGTGGATCGTATTTTTTCAAAATGTCGACGCGATCATCGGTCCGGACGAGGCGATCGTCTATCCGGAACACTTGACGCAGGAATTGGATTACGAGCTGGAGCTGGCAGTCGTGATGAAGAAATCGGGGAAGCATTTTAACGCCGAGCGCGCTCGCGACTATATCGGCGGGTACGTGATTTTCAACGATGTGACGGCGCGGGATATTCAGAGAACGGAAATGAAGTCCGGCGTCTTCAGTTTCTGCAAAGCGATCGACACGTTTTGTCCGCTGGGGCCGCACATCGTGACGGCGGACGAAATTCCGAATCCCAACAATCTTTCGATGGAGCTGCGCGTCAACGGAAAACTGCGGCAGCAGTCGCACTCGAGCAAGATGTCCGTGACCGTGCCGGAGATCATCGCGCACTACTCGCCCATGGGTTATTCGGCGGGAGATGTGTTGTCGACGGGAACCGTTTCCGGGGTGGCTGCGTTCAGCGGCGATCCGAAGTCGTTGTATTTGAAACCCGGTGACCTTGTGGAGTGCGAAATTGAAAAGATCGGCGTGCTGAAGAATCCCGTGGTTTCCTACAAAGAGAAACACGGAGGAAAATCCGTCGCTGCGGCCTGAGCGGGAGACGGAAACAAAATGAAAGAGGGCCTCTGGATCAGCGAGTTGAATGAGCGAAGCGACGTTCGGAGAGCTTTCGCGGTCACGCAGCCCATAAAGTTCTACGACACGACGCTCCGCGACGGAGAGCAAAGCGTTGGCGTGGTGCTGACGCCGCCGCAGAAACTCGAAATCGCGAAAGGGCTCGATTCGCTCGGCATTGGGCGCATCGAAGCCGGGTTTCCCCGGGTTTCCCCGGAAGATGCGGAAGCGTTTGGGATGATCGTGAAAGCAGGCCTGAAGGCGGAAATTTGGGGGTTTGGGCGCGCGGTCAAGGCGGATATTGACGAATTGCTGCGCCTGGGCGCCCGTGCCACGATGATCGAGACGCCGACAAGCGCCCTCAAACTGAAGGCCTATGGACTGACGGTCGAGGAAGCGCAGCGCCGGGCCGCGGATGCAATCGGTTATGCGAGCAAGAATGGAGTGCGGGTCGCATTTTTCACTGTCGATGGCACACGCACGAATCTGGATGTTCTGCGAAGTTTTTACAAGAACGCGCTCGAGGCAGGCGCGGAAGAAGTCGTTGTGGTGGACACAATTGGAGCGTGCGGTCCCGAGGCGGTCGAGTTCCTTGTGCGGCAGGTGCGCGGATGGGTGGGTTCCCTCGTGCCGGTACATTTTCACGGGCACAACGATTTCGGGCTGGCGACGGCCTGCGCCGTGGCAGCGGTGCGTGGCGGGGCGGCGTGGATCCAGGGAACGATTAACGGAATGGGTGAACGAGCCGGGAATGCGGATCTAGGCGAGGTAGCGATGGCACTGAGCGGGTTGTATGGCGTCCCCGTGGAGATGAACTTGAAAAAAATCCGTGAGATCTCATCGCTGGTGCGCAGGGCCGCTGGGCACGAACTCGAGCCGTGGAAACCGGTGGTCGGTGAAAACCTGTTCATGCGCGAGAGCGGCTCGGTGGCCAGCCAGTTTCACATTCCGGAAGCGATCGAGCCGTTTTCGGCGGAGCTTGTGGGCGCGACGCGGGCGATTGTCCTCGGGAAGAAGAGCGGGATCGACAGCATTGCGATCAAGGCGAAAGAGCAGGGGATGCAACTTTCGACGGAACAGCAGCAGGCGGTGCTCGCGGCCGTCAAGAAGGCGGGTACGGAAAAGCGCGGCCTTGTGACGGATGCGGAGTTTCGAACCATCGTTTCGCGTGTTCAGCGGTCGGCGTGATAGTGGACTTGAGAAGAGAGGGGCTGAATACTGCGAGTCCAGTGGATTCTTCTCACAAATCATTGACGTTGAGGTCCTTCGTGCCGCATAAAACGCGGCCCTCAGGATGACACGGTTTGGGTCGGCGTAGCCGGCGGAGAAACCGTCAGCTACTTCTTGCGGAAGTGCGGAAGAACTTTTTCGCCGAAGAGGCGGGCTTGGTGGAGGCGGTCGTCGCCCCAGAGTTCCAGCATGATTTGCGTGCATCCGGCGGCGCGGTATTCTTCGAGCTTGGCGATGCATTGCGACGGAGTTCCCGCGATTGGGCAGACTTTTTCAAGAACCGTGTCCGTCACGGCGCGCGCTGCAGCCTTCCGGCCACCCTGCTCCATGGCTTCGGCGATGGGGCGGATTTCCTCAAATGTCAGGCCGGCGCACTCGAGAAGCGTATCCGCGGAGCCGCGAATGTTTTGAACTTTGTTGGCGAGGTACATAGCGGCCATTTCGCGGGCACCTTCGCGCGCGGTTTTGGGATCTTCGCCGACGCTGCCGACGATGACGGAACCGAGGTCGAGCTTCGCGGGATCTTTTCCCGCTTTAGCGGCGCCTTCGTTCATCACTTTCTTCGAGTACTCGACGAATTTCGGCGTGGTAATGCTGGCGGTCAAGAGGCCGTCGGAATGCGAGCCGGCAAGCCGCTGCAGCACGGGGCCAGTTGCGCCGACATAGATCGGCACACGCCACCGTGGAACGTGCGCGTCAGATTTCAAGGGCGGCGCGTACGCCTGAAACGCTTTGCCTTCGTATTTCACTTCGTTGCCCGCAAGCATGGCCGAAATAATATCGATGCTTTCGCGCATGGCGGTCGCGGGACCGACTTCTTTTCCTTTTTCTCCTTCGCCGATTTCTTTCATGAAAATTTTCGAAGCGCCAAGGCCCAGAAGAAAACGACCTTCGCCTGCGGCTTCCTGAAGAACGCGCGCTTCCATCGCTATTTGCACGGGATGTCGGGTATAGGGAGAAATGATGCCCCAGCCGATGGCGATCTTTTTTGTTTCGCGCGCGACGATGGCGGTGACCGCCGTCGAGGAGCGGGCTTCCATGGAATGCTTGCGCCACCACGGGTAGGCTTCGGCGAGCCAGAAGACGTCGAATCCGGCAGCATCGCAGGCCTGGGCCATGCGAACGGTTTCGTCGAGCGGCTCCATGCTGAGCTGCAAAACGCCAATTTTGAAAGGCATGCTCATTGTGGCGGTTCTCTCCCTTTGAAATGCTCCAGCAACTTCGGCGGATTACGCCGGATCCGTCCAGGAATGTTCCAATCCTTTTACCAATTGCCACAGCGCGCGGTTGAGCGGCGTCGGAACGCCCATCTTTTCGCCCAAGTCGGCGATTGCTCCATTCATGAAATCGACTTCGGTTTGCCGTTTGGCGAGAATGTCCTGCAGCATGCTGGCTTTGTGCTTGCCCGGGGCGTTCGCGCCCTTTTGCACCAGCGCGCGCGGATCGCCGTGCAATCGGATACCGAGTGCCTTGGCGACAGCTTCCCCTTCCGCGATCAAGGAATTGAACAGTCCGCCCGTGGGAGCGAATCGCGTTGCCGCACCGTGATGCAGGAGCGTGAGCGCGCCCACAGGATTTGTCGAGGCGTTAAAAATGAGCTTGGTCCACTGCGCGCCGCGAGCGTCACGGAGAGGGACCACGCGCAGGCCGCCGCGATTCAGGAGTTCGGCGAGGCGTTCCACACGCTCATAAGGAGTGTTGGTGGGTTCGAACGGGCCGATCCAGGTGTCGCCATTGATGTCGAAGCCGACGTGGCCGGGTTCGATGACGTGGCCGGCGGGAAACGTCGTTCCGCGAATGATGTAGCGCACGTGCTGAGCAAGAATTTCTTCGTTGCCGACGCCATTTTGGACGGAGCAGACGGCGCTGGAATCGTCGAAGATGTGGGCGGTCTGTTCGATGGCACCTTTGGTGTGTGTGCTCTTTGTCGCCACGATGCCGAAATCGCACCGGGGAATTTCACGGGCGTTCGAAGTGGCGCGAAGTTTGACAGTAAAGTCAGCGGCGCCGCTGATGCGCAACCCGCGTTCCGAAATGGCGCGCATGTGCTCTTTCGAGACGTCGTACGCGTGGACTTCGACGTCCTCGACGCGAGCCAGGTGCGCGCCAAATATGCTGCCGATCGCACCACAGCCGACAATACATATCTTCACGCTCATGCGGTCTTCAACGCCTCGAGTCCCGGATAGAAACGCCATGGCACATCGGCGAGGCACTCTCCTTCTTTCTTGCCGATGCGGTAGGTGTCCTGCGTGTAGAGACACACCTGGCCGTCCTGATCAACGACTTGCGGGTGGAAGCTGAACACCATATTTTCCTTGAGCTCGATCTTGGTGTTCGCGCCGATGGCAGGGTACTCGAGCATGGTCAGGCCGATGGAATGACCGGTGAGGTGGCCGAGCTTGAATCCGGCTTTGTCAAAAACATCGGCCGCGGCGTGATGCACTTCGCTGGCGAGCACTCCTTCATGCATTTTCTTTCGAGCGGCTTCCATCGCGCGGGGATAGATGTCGCTCATGGCCTTGGTGCGCGAGCTGATCTTGCCGCGAATCAAAGCGCGAGAAAATTCAACCCAGTAGCCGGCGGCCCCGGTAACCTCCAAGGAATAAAGAAGCAGATCGTCGGGCCCAACGAGACGAAGCGAGGGAACTTTGAAATGGGCCTCCGCTTCGCCGCCCGTTCCGCTGAGAACGATGTTCATCATGCGCGGGCCCGCGCCACGAGCGAAGAAACGCTCTACCGCCGGAGCCATAATTTCCGCTTCGCTTTTGCCTGGTTCGTACGCTTCGAGCAAGGCGTGGAATCCGTCGAGGATGATATCCATGCTGTCGCGGACGCCGGCGAGTTCCTCCTCGCTCTTGACGGCGCGGGCCATGTCGAATTGAAAGTCGAAAGGTACTAATTCGAATGAGCCCTCTTGCAGCTCGCGGTAATCGCGAACCGCCATGATGAAATCGAGCCCGTAAACAGCGACGCGCTTCCAGTGGCGCTTTTCAATTTCGTCGCGCAGCCACTTGCCGGGAATGTCCGGCCAAACCTGCTCTTTGACCCAGGGGGCCTTCTTGTCGCCAATCCAGCGGGCCTCGCGCGGAAAGATGAGAACGGGATCACCGGACAAAGGGATGAGCACGTAGACATAGCGATGCACGATTTCGAAATCAGAGGTGTAACGAACGGCACCTTCGAATCCAGCGTACTGATTGCCGCAGACGATCAGGGCGTCGACTTTTTCCGCGGTCATCGCGGTGCGAATGTTTTTATAGCGCCGGTCGATTTCTCTTTGGCTGGTCATTTTTACTTTCCCCACATTCGTTTAAGGCTGTTTAGTGTGCGCCGCAGATTTCCGCCACGGCCAGCGCGTACACTTTCGTCGTGTTCACAAGCGTCTCAATGGCCACTTTTTCGCCTTCCGCATCTCGCGGGCCGCTGGACGGGCCGTAGTTCAAGGTTTCGATGCCGAAGCGCGTCATCACCGAAGCGTCCGAATCCCACAACACAGTGGCATGCTTGGGAGCAGCACCCAGAACGCGTTGATGGCAAGACTCGATGGTTTTGACGAGAATGTGATCTTTCGAGATTTCCGCGCCCGGAACGGAGACAAATGTTTCGTATTCAATACCGTAGTCGGGATGCTGCTTGCGCAGATCGAGAACCAGTTCTTTGATCGAAACGCGAACCTGGGTAAGCGGCATCGTGGGCGGCACGCGCACGTCGAGGAAAACATCCGTCCGGTCCGGCGTGCGGCTCACGCGCCAGGGAAATCCACCGCGGATGCAGCCGACATTCACGACACCCGGCTGCCCGTCATAAGAGGCCTTCTTTTCCCATGCGGCGATCCATCGGTAGACGGGATCGAGAATTTCTTTCATGCGGAAGATGGAACTGTGGTCCAGTTTTCCGCGCGTAAACGCGGTGTGCACGTAATGGCCGGAGGTGGAAATGCGAACCCAGACTGTTCCGTAATGGCCGAGAACGAGTTGCATGTCGGTCGGCTCGCCTAGGATGCACATATCGGGCAGAACTCCGTGGTTCACGAGATGATGAGTGCCGACGCCGTAGCCGCGATATTCCTTGCCGACAAATTCATCGCTCCATTGCGTTTTTTCGATTTCACCCGCCACCGCGGCAATGGTCACATCGCCAGTCAATTTAACACCCGCGCGCATGAGCGCTTTCACCGCCTGGGTGTAACAGACGAGCGCGCCCTTCATATTGTAAATGCCGAGCCCGTAGATCATGCCGTCGCGGATGACGGCTTTTGGTTTGTAGCCCAGGCCAGTCAAAAAAGTTTCCCGCCCGGTGTTTGAGGTATCCATGTGGCCGTTGAACATCAGGCTTTTTCCGTTCGCGGCGCCTTCCCACAAGCCGACCACGTTTGCGCGGCCGTCTTCGACTTCCTGCCACGTTACGCGTAGCCCGGTTTCTTCGAACGCGCGGCGCATGTAGCGGCCCATCTCGAGTTCTTCGCCGGTGGGGCTAGGAATGTTCACGACGTCGCAAGACATTGCGACAATTTCTTCCTCGCGAATTTGCGCGAGAATCGCCTTTGCCAACTCTTCCTTCATCGATTCAGAGCCCTCCGCTCCGCCTGATGAAAAAAACGCTTCGCCTTACCGCCGAAAGTCATCCGGGTAGGAACAAAGTTTCTCACAACCGCCCGGTGTCACCAGAAAATTGTCTTCGAGGCGCAGCCCTCCGCCACCTTCCCAATAGACGCCGGGCTCGATGGCCAGGACCATGCCTTCGCGCATATCACCCAGCGCGGCTTGATGAGAATAAGGCGGTTCGTGCGCGCGCGCACCCACGCCGTGAGCCACGGGATGCGAAGGCTGGCCGGGATAGCCCGCCGCTTCAATGCCTTTGCGGATGATGCGATCGATTTCGCCGAGCGGGGCGCCATGGCGGACGCAGCCGACTGCGTCGGCAAAGATTTTCAGCAACTGATCGAGCAGGCGGTTGTATTCGGGCGTGAGGCGCCCAGGGCAAAGGTTTTTCGTCAGGTCGGTCCAATACCCGTCGGCACAAACCCAAATCTCGACGAGTGTGGGCTCATTTTCGATTACCGGGCGGTGACTCGTAGCGGTGAACGTGGCGATGCCGCGCCCCGACCAGACGAGCGTGAACGCCCGCGCCATATCCACTTTTCCTTTGTAGCCGATGCCGACAGAGTGGATGTGGCCTTCGATCATGGCGGCCACTTCGCTTTCTTTCATCCCCGGTTTTATATTGTCGCGAGCATATTCCATGCCGATGGCAGCAAGTTCGTTGGCCAGCCGCATGCGTTCGATTTCCTGCGGCGTTTTGATCATCCGGAGTTCCGCGAGCATTGGTGCCGCGTCGGCTATTTCTTTGCAGCTCGCGCGGAACGCTTCATAGAAGCCCTGCCAGTAAACAGTTGGCTCACCCACCATGCGATCGCAAATCTGCGATGTTTGCGACAGCTCGATGCCGACCCGGCCGTTGAGTTTGCGCGCGCGCAATACGTCCACGGCCATCTCGACTGCGCGAATCATCGGCGGCCGCGGGTCTTTGGGATGATAGAAAGGAAAGTAGCGCACATCCTTGTTCCACGCGGTACGCTGCGCTTCGCGGAATTGCGGCTCGATCACCAGGAGAATCGGTTCGCCTTCGCGCGGAAAAATCGCAAGGTCATATCCCTTCATTGTCCAGTAGTTGGTCAAATAAAGAACGTTGTCGGGTGCGCGCACCACAACAGCGTCGAGTTTGTGCCGCGCCAGTGCTTGCCGCAGACGTTCCCATTTCAGTTGGTCGAGCGGATATCCCATGAATGCCCCAGCTACTTTACTGCTGCGTGCTCCTTGCCGCGGTACGTCCAGGATACTTCTTTTGCCTTGATCAATCGGTAGAGAGCCGTGTGGAGGGGGGCCGCGATTCCGGCGCGTTTCGCCTCGCGCGCGATTGCGCCGCCCAAAAAATCCACTTCCGTTTTTAGCTTATGGCGAATGTCATACAGCATGGACGGCGGATGATCGGTTTGCGCGCCAATTTTGTTCATCTCCCAGGGATCTTCGTGCAACGTGATCCCGAGGCCCGCGGCCACGCGCTTGCCCTCCTCGATCAAATCGTGCAACAAGTGTCCAAGGTCACCGAATTCCGCTTCCTGCGCGAAATGGAAGCTATGTGGCAATTCAGTCAGCGCCGCAACGGAATTGACGGATGCGTTGAAAATCAGCTTGGACCACTGCGCCGGGCGCGCATCTTGAAGAGCCACGGCTTTTAGTCCGGACTGGTTGATCAAGTCCGCGGCCCCCTGAACGATCGAGAACGGAGTTTTAGTCGGTTCGAACGGGCCCATCCAGGTTTGTGTATCGAGTTCATATTGCACGTGCGTGTCGCTGTGGCGCGTGCCGCTCATGAAAGTGGTTCCGCGAATCACGTAGGTCTTGGCGAGTTTGGCGATGATCTCCTCGCTGCCTAAGCCATTTTGCGAAGAGAGGATCGCGCCGTTCTTAAAAAGATGCGCCACCGGCCCGACGGCCTCTGCCGTCTGCGTGGCTTTGCTCGAGACGATTCCCAAGTCGAACTCGGGAAGCTCCGCGGGGTCGTGCGAGGCGCGCAGCGACGCGCGGAAATCATGCGTGCCCGTAACTCGCAGGCCCTGCTCGTTGAGGGCACGCGCATGTTCCGGCCGACGAACGAACGCCCAAACTTTCGCCACGCGCGCTAAGTGCGCAGCGTAGAGGCTGCCAATGGATCCGCAGCCGATGATGCAGACACGTTTCATCTCGACTCATCCTGAAGCAGGGAAGGGAACATCGGCTGAAATTGCCCCCTGCCGAATTCCCAGCGAACAGATCGATAACTCTCAGCGGCCGGCGCGTTGATGTTCGACGCGAACCATCGCCGCAAACTCCCCGGTCCTGCTGCGTTGCAAGGAGCGGAAGAGCGAATCACCCGTGTTGTGGGAATCCTCGATGATAACGCCGCTCGGATACAGCGCGTCTTGCAAAGCCGCGCACATCGTGTGCACGGGCGCGGCGCCGCCTTCTCCCATGCCCTTGGCTCCATTCAGAGTAAAGGGCGACGGCGATTCGATGTGCCCGTAAAGCAGGTCGGGCATGTTCATCGAAGTGATCGGCGTGTAATCGCTGAAGGTCGAAGCGAGCATGTTGCCGTCAAGATCGTACGCGCAAGTTTCCATCAGCGCCGCGCCGATTCCGTGCGCCGTGCATCCGTGCACCTGGCCTTCGACGATTCGTGGATTAATCGCCCGCCCGCAGTCGTCCACGCAAGCGTAAGCGAGGATCTTCGGCTGATACGTTTCGCGATCCACTTCGACAACAGCTAGGTGGATCTGCGCCGCATACGTCAGCGTAAGGTTGCCGAACTTGCGCTTGACGTCCGGCACGTTGAAGGGCGCGTGATAGACGTGACGGCAGTTCAGCGTGACGTCCCACAACTCTTCGGGCATCCCAGCGTTGTTGACATTGACGAGATTCGCGAGCGCCCAGTAATTGATGGATTTTTTCGAGCGTATGTCGCGTACTTCCGGGCCTTGCGCGCCAATGCCAAATTCGAGGTTCTTCTCCTTGGCCTTGAGTGCCCAGGCTGCCAATCGGCTCATTTCCGCTCGAAGCTTGGCTGCGGCGCCGTGGATCGCGGAAAGTCCCGTGACGGCAAACTGGCTTGCATAGGTACCCGTATGGCCGGTGTAGGCGTTCTGCTCGGTGTCGAAGCCCGGTTTTACTTTGACGATCTCCGGCGTAATCCCCAGCACGTCGGCAACAACTTGTGCGGCCGTCGTTTCGTGGCCTTGTCCTTGCGGAACGGAGCCCATGCTCACGACAACTTCGCCGTAAATATCGAGCTTGGCGATCGCCGCTTTAGATTGACCCGAATACGGCGCGCCAGGATTGATGATGCGAGCCTGTCCGAAATTATTGGTGCCGGAATCAAGCGTCGAGCCGATCCCCAGGCCGAACCACCGGCCTTCTTTGCGCGCTGCGTCTTGTTTTTTCTTCCAGTCGTCCCATCCCATCAGCTTTTTCGCAAGCGCCAGCATGCTGGCGTAATCCCCGGAATCGTAAACGCAGCCGTTGGGCGTTTCGTAGGGCATCTCGTCCTTGCGGATGTAATTCCGCACGCGCATCTCATCCGCGGGAATTCCGAGGCTTTGCCCGCAAATATCGAGGACACGCTCGAGAAACCACAAATGCTGCATGCGCGAATAGCCGCGGTTCGGGCCCACAGGACATTTGTTCGTCACCACCTGATTCATGTCGATGCGGATATTTTTAACCCGATAAGAACCGGGAAGCACTTGCGCCCAGATGACGCAGCCTAGCGGTTCGTATCGCGGATACGCGCCGCAATCATCCACGTGCCGCGAATCGATCGCAGTGATGACGCCGTTTTTGTCCAATCCAACGCGCGTATCGAAAAACGTCCGTTCGTTGCCGTGGGCGCTCGCCTGCATGTGTTCGGTGCGGGTTTCCGTCCACTTGACCGGGCGCCCGCCGGTCTTTCGCGAGGCCAGCGCGCAGAGCGCCATATACGGATAGTTGGTAATCTTGATCCCGAAGCCTCCGCCGATGTCGAAACTCTTCATATAAATCTGGTCGATGCGTACGCCGAGCGCGGGCGAGAGAAATTGCGCGGCGAAGGAAGGGAAAGAATTGTTCGACCAATACTCGATGCGGTCGGATCGCGAATCCCATGACGCGATCATCGCGTTGTTTTCGAGGGGCGTGCTCGAGAAGCGGTGAAAGTGCAGCCTGCTGATATGCACAACGTGAGCCGCCTGCTTCAGCGCCTTTTCGACGTTGCCGTACTCGAACAATCCGTGCCAGTTGCGGTTGGTGCCCATTTCTGGGTGCACCAGGGTTTCGTCTTTGGAGGCATCTTCCGCGGTCATGACCGCAGGAAGGGGCTCGTAATCCACTTCCACGAGCTCGGCGGCGTCTTCGGCTCCCATTCGCGTTTCCGCAACGACCGCCGCGACAGGCTCTCCCTGAAACACGACCCGGTCAATCGCCATGGGATAGTCGGCAATTTTTTGCCCCACGTCAGGTCCGATTTCGATGAACGGTTGCACCAGGCCTTTCACTTCTTTACCCGTCAGCGTGCAGACTACGCCGGAGAGTGCCGCCGCCTTCGAAACATCCACGCTTTTGATCTTTGCGTGCGCGTACGTCGAGCGCACGAAGCAGATGTGCAACATCCCGGTAAGTTTCTGGTCATCGACGAAGATGCCTTTGCCCCGTACCAGCCGGTCTTCTTCCTTGCGCTGGATGGGCTGGCCGACCCACTTGGCGGAAACAGGCGCCGTCCCTTTACGAGATTTCGCCGCGGTTTTCTTTTTTACTTTTGCGCGCGCAGTTTTCTTCATCGCTCGATCCCGCACCTACGTCAGCGCCTTCTGCAGGCCATCAATCAGTTTTTGCACATTTTTTTTCGCCAGCGGCTCGAGGAGTCCGCCGGCAAGCGAAGCCACTCGTCCCAGGACGCTCGATTGTCCCGTCCACTTGACCTTTGTTTGGCCGCCCTGCGCCGGTTCGAGTTCGAAGCCCGCCCGCAAAGTTGCCGAGCCGCCCGGCACGTCGCCATTTCCTTCGTAGACGGCGCGAGTGGGGCGCTCGGCATCGACCAAAGACATTTTTACCGCCGCGGTCCCGCGAATATGGGAAATCCCCACGCTGACTTTCACCAGAAAATTCTTGTCGTCCTGAATCTCCATGCTTTGATAGTCCGGCAAAAGCGGGCAGAAACGATTTGGATCCACAAGGAAGTCGTAAACTTCTTCGGGCCTTTTCTTTACGGTGAAATCCCCGCCAAACTTGATCTGCATACTCTAGCGCTTCTCCATTTCGGCAGCCGCGGTGCGGATGGCCTTGAAGATATTCTGGTAGCCGGTACAGCGGCAGGTATTGCCGGCGATGGCCTTGCGAATCTGTTTGTCCGTCGGCTTGTGAGTCCTGCTAAGAAGATGAAGCGATGACAGGAGAAGCCCCGGCGTGCAATACCCGCATTGCAGGCCGTGACATTCCGCGAACGCCTTCTGCACGGGATGAAGATTCCCGTTCTTGACCAGCCCTTCGACGGTAGTTATCTCGCGGCCATCCGCCATCGGAGCAAACAGGGTACAGGATTTTATGGTGCGGCCGTCCAGGAGAACGGTGCACGCGCCGCAGTACGTGGTGTCGCAGCCGATGTGCGTGCCGGTCAGGTTCAAGTGATCGCGCAAAAACTCGACAAGAAGCGTTCGCGGCTCAACTTCCGCTTCCCGCGCTTCACCATTCACGCGAATACGCACGCGTATTTTTTCAGCGTCCGACATATTCGTGTCCTGCCTCCACCTGCTCTCCCCGTGCCCGGCGCGCGGCGATGCCGATGGCGCGCTTCACCAGCGCCGCCACGAGCGTCCGTTTGTAGTCGGCCGAGCCGCGCATATCGCTTTGCGGTTCGGCGGCCTCGCGCGCGGCTTCCGCGGCTTGTTGAATCGTCTTGTCGCCAATGGGCTTTCCTTGAAGAGCGGACTCTGCGTCTTTTACGCGAATGGCCATCAAGCCCACGCAACCCAGAATGATGCGGGCGTCCTTGCAGGAACCCTTGTCGTCGAGCGTCACTTGCGCCGCGGCACTCACCGTGGCGTAGACCGGGGCACTTCGCTTGAACGCTACGTACACGCCGCCGCTGTTTCTCGGCGGCACCTTGACGATCACCTCGCGCACCAGCTCATCGTGTTCCAGGACGGAAGTATAGGCGTCCTTGATGAACTCGTTGAGCGGAACGGTTCGCTCGCCATTCGGCCGGAAGCACCGCACGGAGCTGTCCAGGGCAAGCAGGGCAGTGGCCCAATCGCCGCTTGGATCTGCTTCGGCGATTGATCCACCAATGGTTCCTTGATTGCGCACCTGCACGTCGGCGATCCCGGCGGCGCAGTCGTGCACAATCGGAATGGCTGAAGCGATTTCGGAGTGCTCGATCTCGGTATGGCGCACCAGCGCGCCGAGGCGTAGCTCCCCGTCGTTCCGCTGGATGACGTCAAGGCTTGGGATAAAGTTGATGTCAACCAACGCCGTGGGTCGTGCCAGGCGCATCTTCATGAGAGGTATTAAGCTCTGGCCGCCTGCAATCAGCCGGGCGTCTTCACCGAGTTGCTGGAGGAGGTTGGCGGCTTCTTCGAGAGAGGCGGCGCGATGATAGGAAAATGGGTGTGCGTACAAAGTCGTTCCTGCTTGCCCTCTGGGAGGGTTAAGGGGCCGCGCATTTCAACGGAAGTAAAAAGCAAGGTCGCAGCGCCGACGGCATTTTAGTTGGAATGACGCCGAGTGGCAAGGCGAAACGGGCGATTTTCAAGCGACGCGAAAGAAGATTCGTCTTGCTGCCCAATAATCCTTGGAGTTTGCGTCTCGCGTCGAGTATCCTGCCGCAGCTTCAGCGATGAAACATCACGAGAAAATTGTGCCAATCATTCTCGCCGCAGGCCGTTCGAAGCGCTTGCCCATTCCCAAGGCCTTGGCTGAATTTGGCGGGAGAACGGCATTGGCGATCGCAGTGGAGAATTGCGTGGGCCTGGAAACTCCCGTTGTTATCCTCGGTTGTCATGCGAGACGCGTGCGCCGCGCGGTGCCCGAGGAAGCGCGGGCGATCCTTAACCGCCACTGGCGTAAGGGGCAATTAAGCTCGCTGCAATGCGCGCTGCGGCGTGTGCCCGCAAAATCAGCGTTTCTGATTTATCCGGTCGACCAGCCACTGCTGCGCAAGGAGACCATTCGAAAGCTGGTTCGAGTCTTCCGGGCGCGCATGTCTTCCCAGCAAATCGTCATGCCCCGGCATAGGCGAACCGACGGGCATCCGGTAATCATTTCATCCGCGATGCGCAAAGAGTTTTTTCAAGCCAAGACTGCGCGCGAAGTCGTTTACCGGCGCCCGGAACGCATTCGAACCGTTAAGGTCGACACAGCATCTGTCTATGAAGATTTTAACTCGCCAGAATCGTATCGCGTGTGTTTGCGGAAATACTTGGCGCGCAAGAAGCGCTGACCGCAATTTTGCGTCGCTAGTTTTAGTTTGCCAGTGCTAGAGCTCGACTGAACCCAATGGCGACCACCGCGAGGGAAGCGATGACGAGCGCCGATCCTGCGATGGCGATCGCGCGAGGCACGGAACCGTGGCTCATCGTTTGCAACAGAACGCCAAGCGGAAATAACACAGCGCCCAGGAAGAGGCCCAACGCCAGTAATAATTTTAAGCGATCCGAAAAAGCCACGCGATCGAAGCCGATCCCCAGCACAATGAGCAGCATGGCCAGCCCGATCCAATGGCCGTGAACATCGACTTGGCGGTCATAGACGTATTTTGCCTCGCGATATCTCGCGAGCGATGCTTCCGCCGAAGTCGGATTCCGCTCCGCGGCCGCGGAAAATCCGGTTGCCAGCGACGAGCCGATGCCGTCAAGCGCCTGGTGTTCCGCGAAAACGGCGTACCACAGACCGTAACCCATTCCCCACAGCGCCAGTGCTATCCCTCCGATCAACAGGACGCGCCGCGCTGCGCTCATTGGATTTCTCCCCCGGCATCCAAGCTGCCGGTGTAACGCAAGATGCCGGCCCACATCGCCAGCAACGCAATGATTACGAGTAACCCGCCAAGATCAGCCAGCCCGCCGGCGGTGAGGCCGTAGTTTAGCTCCAGCAGCACGCACACCGGCAGCAGGAGCGAGCCGGCCAACAAAACGGCGGCCCAGCGCCGTTTCCACGTTTCGCGAAGACTCACATAGGGTTGAAAGAAAGCCATCATAATCGCCAGCAGACCAAATTCGATGGCATGCGCATGAGCGGCAATGTTCACCGCCTTCTCGCCCTGAAGCTGGCCATAATCCGCCAAAGCTTTATCGACTGCGGCAGTGTCCCGCTGTGCTGCGCTAGAGCTCATTTGCGAGAGGATTCCGTAGTCGCGCGCTTCGTGGTTGTACAAATCCACCGCCGCGTAGTATGACCCGTGAAGAAATCCAAGCAACACCAGCAGGACTCCTCCGCCGAGAAGCATGCGGCCGGGAATGCTGCGGTCCGATAGCAACCTGTCCTTAACCCGCGGGCCGGCTACAATTCTGAAATTCCTCCACAGACCGCCAAAATAGGCGAGCGTCGCCAGCAGTACAAGCAAGCCGCCAAGGTCGGCAAAAATGCTGGCCCAGCCGATAGCCTGCAGGGGGCTGTAAGCCAGTCCAACGTAGTGAATCAAGAACACTCCCACCGGCAGTACTCCCGCTCCAGCAAGAAAGACCCAAGCCAGGAGCCGCTTAGCGGCATCGGAGAGAGCAATCCAGGGCTGAAGAATCGCGAGCATCAGGGCGAGATAGCCGAAATCGATCATGTGGACGTGTGTGTCCACCTTGGTGCCGCGATTTTCCAGAAATCCGCCGACATTTTGGAAATTTGCGATTACCGCCGATGTATTGCCTGCCAGCGCCGCGTGGGCCGCGTCTGCCAGGCTCGCACCCACGTGTGCTGCATTTTGGTGCAGCACAAACACCGCGAAGATGTCGCCGAAGAGCATCCCGGCCAGAATCAAACCGATGCCGCCGAGCAACAGGAGGCGCCGCGCGCTGAGCGGGGCGAATGCCTCGTCGACTGGCAAAGAAGTATCGGAGCGTGAAAGAGGACGAAAAACTGCCATTTGTAATTTTGTTTGAGGCAGCCAGTCAGTCTTTGAAAGCAAGGAATCCGGCCGCGGTCATTCTCCGAAGCCGGATTCTGTCATACCGTGACACGAAATTGCTAGAAGCTAAATTTTACGGCCAATTGAATCTGGCGGGGGTTATTTACTGCTCGGGGTGTCCCGTATAGTGGGTTCGGTGAACCTTCACGTAAACCGGATGGCGTAGCAGGACATCCGTTAGCCGCGGGATTGAACGGGCAGAAATCCGATGCGCCATAGACCGTGTTGAAGAAGCGAACGTTCAAGGTGTTGGAGAGGTTAAAGACTTCGCCGATCAGCTCGAGACTTCTTTTCTCCTGGAATCGAAGTGTCCGGGAGACGCGAAGATCGACGGAACGGTAGTCGTCTCCTACGAAGGTGTTGCGAGGCTCAATTCCCACGCGGTCGTTGTTCCCGAAAATGTCGCCGTTGGCGTCGAAACCGGCAAATTTAGTGAATCGCTGCGGGGACTGAACCGTGGCGATCAAGCTGACCAGGAAGTCACGGCCAAACGGATTCCACGTCTTAGGCGTCGTGACCGTCCCATTCAGCACCAGCCGATTGCGGACGTCGTCTGAAGAAAGAGCGCGTTCCGCTCGGAAGTTTTGGCTGTCCTGGGGAATCAGCACAAAGCTGGGGTTGGGCCCGTCGTCGATGGACTTGGACCAGGTATAGCTGAGTCCATAGGAAAAATTGCGCGCCAGACGCCTGTTTACATTGATTAACAGTCCGTCGTACTGCGAATCCCACCGCGAGGTCGCTTCAAAGTAAACGGCGTACAGCGTGGGGAACCCTGGCGCGGCGCTGCGCGACCCCGGAATTCCAGGGGCCGCGAAGTACGTATTCTTGAGTCCAGACCTGCCCTCTGAATCGTGAACCAGCACCTGCCCGGAGGGGTCCGGTTGATTAACGTTGAAGAAGCTGCCAAGGTGCACCCCTCGAACGTGAAGCCCGCTTATGCTGACGGTTGTGTCTGGAAGCGGTTCGAATTCCAGCGCCACACTGGCCTGGATTCCGTACGGATTCTTGTGATCCTTGACGAAGCGCACGATTGTGGCGTCCCCAAAGAAACCGCAGCCAGAGACCGTTCCACCTGGACAGAAGCCCAGCGGAGCTGCGTCAGGGTAAGTTCCGCCGAGCATGTCTGCCAGAGCAATGGAGGTAATATTCGGTGCACTGGCGAAGGCAAACAGCCTCGTTTTCGAGTCCAGCGAATCCTCAAAGGGCCGGCCGGGATATTTCCCATTTGTGCCACCACAGGACGGAATCTGACAGGCGAGCAATGGGGCCGGTATGATCCCGTGGAACAGGCCGAAGCCTGCGCGCACAACCACTTTGCGTTTTGTGCCGACGTTGTAGGCGAGACCCAAGCGCGGATCGAAATTCTTCCACTGCGTGTCGAGCACGTTGGAAGGCCACGTTTCCCACTCCCAGCGTATCCCGGCATTCAAAGTTAGCCGGTCCGTGGCGCGCCATTTGTCCTGGATATACAGGCCGTCATATGTATGGTCCAGGCTGCCTTCGGCCTCATTGCGGATGGCGGATGAAATCCTGCCACCCTGAAAGACACTCGTGTTGAATGTGGGTTCTGTAAAGTTGGGGGCCTGGAATCGCTCGAAGAACAGCACGAATGGCGAGCCAGCTTGAAGACTGAACGGGCACTGAGCGGCAAAGATGCATCCAAAATCGCCTTCAAAGGGGTAAAAAAGAGGAAATGATTCCGTGGTTCGGACGAAATTGTAATTGCCGCCAAAGCTGATGGTGTGGCGGTCTAGGCTGCGCGTGACGTTGTCGACAAGTTCGAACCTCGATTCACGGTAGAAATCCGGATTGCCTCGATTCACCCCGGTCGTGAAGGTGTTGGAGACTTCCAGGTGAGGCTGCGTGGTGACCGTCGGAAAATCAAAAGATCTCCGAGCAAATTGCATGCGCAGCTCATTTACGAGTTTGGGGCTGATCACGGAAGCGAGAGTGCCCGCGATCGACTGATCACGATAAAAATTATTCTTGAAGGCTGACGGCAAGTCGAACCCGTCATTGAGCGGCGACTGGTTGAGCAAGCGGCCGTCATTGACGAAATAGCGGATGAAGAGGTTCTGGTTTGTTCCAAAACTGTGATCGAGGCGGAGAAAACCGTTGTCAGTGTCATTCGTTCTCAGGACGCTGCCGAGATTCGGCTCGGCAGGAAGGTTGAAAAGAGTCGTCTTTAGGGTATTGATAAGACCAATGTTGCTGAGGACGGCGGAATTATAAAAAGGCGATTCTCCCCGGCGCTGGCCCTCGTAATTCGCAAAAACAAACGTGTGATCCTTCTGGATCGGTCCGCCGATGGCGGCGCCAAATTGATTCTGGCGTAGCACGTGTGCCCCGCTCGCCTGCAGGAGGTTGATGGCATCGAGTTTGTTGTTGCGGAAATACTCATACACGGTGCCGTGCCATTCGTTTGTGCCGCCGCGCGTGATGATATTCACGATCCCGCCCACCGCCCGGCCGAATTCCGTGGAATAATCCGAGTTGATCACACGGAATTCCTGCACCGACTCTTGCGGCGGCGTTCCTCGCTGAATTCCCGACGCGGTGGAAATATCGTCAGCGCCATCCACAGCGATGAAGTTGTAATGAATGTTCTGCCCGGCGAAAGATAGCTTGGTCACCGGCTCCACGATGACGTCCGTGCTGCCGGAAGTCGTATCACCTACCGTTACCGCCGGTGAGAGCAGGGCAAAATCGATGAATTCGCGTCCATTGACCGGTAAATTGACAATCTGGCGCTCGGTGATCACCGTGCTCACCTGCGTGCGCGTCGGCTCTATTAGTTCCGAAGTGGCCTCCACTTCAATCTTCTCCGTAAGCTGACCGGGAGACAATGTGAAATCTAAGGCCGCAGATTGGCCTACTTGCAGCGTGATGTCCTTGGTCTGCCCGCGGAACCCGGCAAACTCAACGACGACTTTGTAATCTCCCGCGGGTAGCGAGGGTATGCTGTATTCTCCCGCATCCGAACTTTGCGCACTCCTGGAAAATCCCGTCGCGGTATTGGAGATGGTGATGCTGGCTTTGGCGATGCTCCCGCCCGAGGAGTCGGCAATTTTTCCCGAAAGCGTCGCGGTCACAGCCTGACCCATTGCGGCCGGTGCAATCGCTCCGAGAAAAACCAACAGCAAAACCGATGAATACACAAGGACTGCGAAGGTCCACTTCGAACGGTTCATATCCCCCCCCAAGAAAGTGTAACCGCGGCAAACAAAGGGGTTACGCTTTCTTGTCTGTATACCACGAACGCCACACTGTCAAGCAATTCTAGTCCGTGGGTTTCGGCGTGCCTACTCCTCCAGATGACATCCGATCGGCGCACGAACAAAACCGAAGGCGGTCAGAAAGTGTCCGGCTGAACCACTCCCGAAAGATTGTTTCAGTTCGGAACGCTGCCTCTCATTCCTCTTGCTGGCAAAACTTGTAACTACAATAGTTTCAAGCCCGTAGGATGAAGAAATACCCGGTCGATGGCCTTCGAGTTGCCTCCTCCAAAAGCAGCATTTCTGTTGGTGCGGAGGACTGTGTGCGCTGGCCGAAGAAAAATCAAGGCCTGCGAACCCGTTAATTCCCAATCGCCGCCAAGCGCTTCGCGCCGAGATAGATCGCGTATTGAAGCAGATATGTCGTCAGGAAAAAATCCATGAACAAATCCATGAACAAATCCATGAACAAATCCATGAACAAATCCTCTGAAGCCTCCAGAGAATGTGTCGTCAATTTCACTGAATTATTCGAGCGGGTCGAGAAGGACCGGGAACTTGTGCAGGTTCTCCTGGAGATCTTCAAGGAAGATTTCCCGCGCTATCACGTTTCCTTGAAGGAGGCCGTTGCTCGGAAGGACGCCAAGCAGGTGGAGGTCGTCGCGCATACCATGAAAGGCATGCTTTTGAACATGGCGGCGCGGCGCGCGGCTGATCTCTTGGGGCGCTTGGAAAAGGCTGCGCGTGAGGGAGACCAATCGAGCTTGAAGGAAAGTCTGGGGCTCTTTGAAAACGAGGTCTCGGGCCTCTTGCCGGAACTGGAAACGTATCTAGAGGAGGTCCGGCGATGAAGATACTTATCGCGGACGACGAAACGATTTCGCGCAAGCTGCTGGAAAAAATCCTGCAACGCGCGGGGTACGAGGTGATGGCCGTGGAAAACGGCAGCCTTGCGGCCGATCAATTGTGCCGGCCCGACGGTCCTCGCATGGCACTGCTGGACTGGATGATGCCAGGCCTCGATGGGCCTTCGGTCTGCAGGGTCGTGCGCAACGATCGAAAGCTGAACTATGTTTACATGATTCTGCTTACCTCCAAGGAATCGAAACAGGACATCGTCCAGGGCCTCAAGTCGGGCGCGGACGATTATTTGATTAAGCCTTGCGATGCCGAAGAATTGAAGGCGCGCCTGCGAAGCGGCCTGCGTATCCTCCAATTGGAAGATAAATTGGTTGAAGCCCGCGAGGAAATGCGCTTCAAGGCCACGCATGATTCATTAACGGGTCTTTTCAACCGCGGAGTGATCATGGATCTGCTGGGGCGGGAACTCTCGCGCACCCGGCGGGAACAAGGCTGCACCACCATTCTTCTCGGCGATGTGGATCACTTCAAGGCCGTCAACGATACGCGAGGTCACGCGGTGGGGGACGAGGTCTTGCAGGAAATTGCCCGCCGCCTCCTTTCCTCCGTTCGCTCGTACGATTTCGTGGGCCGCTACGGCGGTGAGGAATTTCTCATCGTCTTGAATAATTGTCGGACTTCCCCTGCTTTCATGCGCGCCGAAGAAATTCGCAAAAACATTGGCACCAGGCCGGTTCAATCCTCCCGCGGTCCCGTCGACGTCACCATGAGCCTGGGTCTCATCTCCACTTCCGATTGGGGAGATCGCCCCCTTGAGGAGCTTCTCAACGAAGCGGATGCTGCTTTGTATGCCGCAAAAGCTTCAGGCCGCAACTGCTGCAAGATCGCCAAGCCCGATGCTCTGAAATTGATTTCACCGCCTGCGGAACCTGAGCCCTCAACGCGGGCGCACTGATTTTCGGCCTCCGGAGGAATTGCCCCGCTGGAAGATATCACGCGTCCTTTGCTTTAGTCCGCATCTGCTCCATCATTTGCCGCATCGCAGAGCTGGATCCGGGAGATCGCTTCTCGCGCCAGGATTCCAGCCGCTTGCAGGTTTCCTCGATGCTGGAAAAGAGGTGCGGATTTTTGAAAGCCGCGCGCCACGTGGGCACGATTGACCGCATTCGGTCCCACACCACCCAGATTTCTCCATTGCTCTCGAAGAATAATTCGTCGTTAATCAGCCCTCGATTCACGATGCTGGCCACCATGTCCCAGTAGCTGATCACCATTCGGATGTAGGTATTCTCTTCGCCTCCCTGGGGATACTTCTCCATCATGTCTTCGGGCGTTACCGGATGAAAATGCTCGACAAACCAGGCGCGCGCTTGGCGTAGCCTCGGTTCGCGGCGCATGTCATAGAGTCGCAGCATTAAGTTCACTTCATCGTACGTAATCTGGGCCATTGCTGGTCCTCCTGTCGTTAGTTCCCGTTGTTAATTCGCGGGGCCTGGCTGCGTCGTCCCCTGCGCGGGAAGGGAAGTATTAGCCAGCTCGATGCGTTGCACGCTCGTCAGGGGAATCCCTTGCTTCTGAAACTCCATTTGGATTCGCCGCCGCAGCTCGCGGGCCACTTCATCCTGGCGCGTCGGCGCTGTCCGCACCTGCAGCCGCAGCTTCGACGTGCTGCGGTCCAGTTCTTCGATCCCCAGAATCTTCGGGCCGTCGACCAGGGCCTGCGACCAGGCCGGATCTCCCCGAAGTTGCGCTGCCGCGGCTTCGATCGCCGGCAATGTCCGCTCCAGCGGTGTGTCCGGCGCCAGCGCTATGTCAACGAAGGTCTGCGACCAATCTCGGCTCAGATTTCCCACCGTGCGGATTTCTCCATTCGCGATAGTGACCAGCGCCCCCTGGGCATCCCGCACCACCGTCCGCCGCAGAGTTAGATGCTCCACTCTTCCGACGGTGTTGCCGACCTGAATCGTATCGCCCACCACGAATTGATCCTCGAGAACGATGTAAAAGCCTGTGATAATGTCGCGCACCAGATTCTGCGCCCCGAAACCCACGGCCACGCTGGCCAGGCCGGCCAGCGTCAAGGCCGGCACTGGATTAATGTGAGCTTTATCCAGGGCAGTCAACAGAGCGACCGCCCACACCACTTTGCTCGCCGCGCCGTACAGCACGCCGGCCACTGTGCGTGTCTGCTGTTCCCGGACTTGCGCTGCCCGCGACTGCGATGTTGCCCGCTGGATGAGCAAATTTGTCATCATCCGCAGAAATCTATTCACCAGCAGGGCGATGACAAAAATCCCGGCTAGTTCCAGAAGAATCGTTATCGTGAATTCGGGCCAGCGCATGAAGGTACTGGACATCATGTTCTCAGCGAGGGAAAGTATAGCATTGCGAGTCGGGCCGCAAGTCGAAGGCGGCCGCTCCGCTGACCTCGGAGGTTTCCATGTCCGGTTCCAGGCGCCGCGCGCTTTTCGCGATTCTTACTGCCTTGGGCGCGGTCTTTCTCGGCCGGACCTCCGCCCAGAACCCCGTTCCCGGTCCGCCAAAGCTTCCCCGGGACGACAAGACCTCCGAGCCTTCCGAACCGCCCGCGAGCTCCACCAAGTCTCTTCTCGAGCAGAATCAAAAAGAAATAAAGAAAGAAATCGAAAAGCTCTACGAGCTCGCCACTCAATTGAAGGACGAAATCGAAAAGACGGACTCCTCCGCCGTCCTTTCCGTAGCGTTGGTCAAGAAAGCCGAGGAAGTCGAAAAGCTCGCCCGCCAAATCAAGGACCGCGCCAAAGGCTAGCTGGTTTCCTTCAACAAAATCGCCGCACGCGAATGATCACCTGCTTCCTTGGCCGTTGTAGGGCACGCCTTCTGAGGCGGGCCGCCTTTGTAGAGGCCGGTCTTCCAGACCGGTTCTTTTTCTTTGCTTACGTGCACCGTCCGCTCTTTTGCCCCGAGCCTGCCTGCACAGGTAGGCGACCGCGAGGGGTTTAGGCGGGCCGCGGTCGGCTGCGCCCCTGCGCTCTTTAGGAGGTCGGAGCTTCAGCTCCGACATAACACGCAGAAAAAAAGAGGGCTTCAGCCTCTGAAGTTCAAACAATTTCTGCGGGCGTTTCAGGGTCCAGCCACTAGCGCCGCTTTTCATTCGAGGATAGAATTACTATTGACAGGACGCAATTGCCCTGTCTTGTTTGCTTCTGCGAACTTTATTCGCCGAAGCTTCTCCGCGCGCCTGTAGCTCAGTTGGATAGAGCGTGTGCCTCCGGAGCACAAGGTCGGGCGTTCAAGTCGCCCCAGGCGCGCCATTTGCGTCCTCGGTCTTAACCGGGACGCGCCATTTATCTCGGTCCTAGCCGGAACCCGCCATTCCTTTCCATGACTCAGTTGGGTTTGGAACGTATGTTGTCGGGTTGTAACGCATTCACCGAAATTCGGTACTATGAGCAACATGTCCGGCAACGCGACTAATCGGGCACTTGCAAAAAACTGTGATAGAGTCACAGCCTCCGAAACGAAATCTACCTAATGTCTTATGGCGTTCACATCACCCGAATTCATCCAGCGACGCCTGAGCCTCGCACGATTTCGCTTGAGGAATGGCTTGCGTACGTAAATTCAGACGGAGAGATGAGCCTGAAAGGGCACGGCCGTATTAGCTCGCCGAAGGGCGAAGTTATCGAGTGGGATGCACCTGGATTAGCAGAGTGGACTGACCCGCTGACGGGGAAGAAAGCGTACTTCGACCTTGCGAGGTCAGGAAAAGTATCGGTCAGCAGTCCGTCTCAGGCAACGTTGGTCAAAATGTTTAAAGTTGCAGAAGGTCTGGGAGCTGTTGTGCGCGGCGATGCCAATGAGTATTACGACGCCTCGGGGGAAACGACGCAGCATCCTCAATACACGGGTCTTTTCATCACCATTGATGAATATGTCCGAGCGCGCCACCACTGTTTTGTCGCAGAGTGTTTCCTTAATTCGTCAGCAACGGAGTGGGTCATCTGCATTCGGCCTACAGAGGAAAATACTCGTCCTCACGACAGATACCCTTGCAAATATTTCCGCCTCTCGCTGAAAGAGGCGGAAGAGGTATGCACGGCGAAGGCTGTCCGGTCGAAACTCATGGAGAAAATCGACAGCGGGCTGCAGTCGCTTGGGCACTCAGTGCCTGGTTAAACGCGGTAACCGGAGGAGTAAAGGAATACTTCACATGCCCGGTTACCCGACTAATCGCGACTTACAAGCGGAATCCCGTATGCGAATAGGAAACTCAAGATTCAGGCCTGAACTGTTGTTTCATATCTTTCAAGAACTTGCCAGCAGACGTTGGCGACGCTGAAACAACGCAACGGGCGAGATGATTCGCGGCCTCTTGGGATGATTAGGAGAGTGCACGTAAATTGTTCCGGAGGCGGTCTGAATCGCCATCGCACAGAAGTGCCTCGACTGCGGTGTGGGTATTCCTCCAGACTGGAACGGCGCGTGCGAGCAACCTTCGCCCCTTTGCCGTCAGGGTCATCAGACGGGCGCGACCGTCCGCAGGGTCTGCTGTGACCTTGACCAGACCTCGGCGCCGCAACGCCTTGAGAACGGCCGTCAGGGTGGTCCGGTCCATTCCGAGTAGGGACGCAACTGCCGCCATACCTGGTGGTTCCGGGCGGTTTAGGGACATCATTAGCGAGAATTGCCCGTTGGTCAGGCCGAGTGGGCGCATCGCATCGTCGAAGCGCCGTGCCAGCGCCCTGGCAGCTCGCTGCACATGAAGACAGAGGCAAGAGTCGCGGACTTGCAGCGTTGTCTCAAAGGTAGGGTTCGCAACGGTGGCCATAGACAAATAATATGGATATCAACGCATCTTGCCAAGCGGCCGCAACGCGTGATACGTTGATATCAATTTTATACCACTGCACCCCGGAACGGTGTCCATCTCTTGCGAATCAGGAGAGACTAATGACGCGAATTAGATTCGGGACAAGCGCAATGCGCAGCATCGCACTGGTGGTCATGTTCGCCGCGGCGTGGCCCGCGCAAGCTCAAAACGCCAAGACAGCCTATCCGGCCATGGCTCCGCTCGAACAATACCTGATGCCGGATCGCAACGAAGAGATCAAACTGGCGCGCAGCGCTGCGCCGGACTCTGTCTCCGGCGAGGCCGAAGTTCTGGTTCTCGGCAAAGCTGGCTATGAAACTGCCGTTCAGGGGAAGAACGGTTTTGTATGCCTGGTAGAACGGTCGTGGACTGCCGGAATCAACGATCCGGACTTTTGGAATCCTAAACTGCGCGGTCCTCTCTGCCTCAATCCTCCGGCGGTGCGGTCCTACCTTCCGCGCACGATCAAAAAGACCGAGTTGGTCATCGCCGGGCGGACGAAAGCGCAGATGTTCGAGGCTGTCGCCGCGGCCATCGATAAGAAGGAGCTGCCGGCGCCGGAGCCTGGCGCGATGTCCTACATGCTGTCGAAGCAAGGCTATTTGGGCGACCAGGTTGGCGGACCGTGGCTTCCGCATCTAATGTTTTTCACTCCCGAAACCGATTCCAAGGCGTGGGGCGCGGATCTTCCCGGATCGCCGATTATCACGTTTCAAAATCCGGAGGAGCGCCTTACCGTCTTTCTGATTCCCGTACGCCGCTGGTCGGATGGTACGCCCGCTCTCCTTCAGACTGCGCATTAGCGTTCGATCTCGAGCGAGCCGTGGCCGGGTGGCCCAGACGTAAACCCCCAAGACGAATTTGGGTGCCCCAGCCCTTTGCGTCACTGGTTTCCGCAAAGGGTGGGTCCTCCACTCCGATTTCCAGTTTCATCTCTGCACACACGCATCTATGTTGAAGCTCGCGTTGATTCTGATTTCTCTTATGCTTCTATAAATGCCACAAATTGAACAATCTTCCATGATCGCCGTCCAGCCGGAACTCACGTCAGGCGAGACAGTTGTATGGGCCGGACAACCGCAAAACTCTGTTATCTTTCACAAGGAAGACGCCTACTTGATTCCGTTCAGCCTTCTTTGGGGTGGTTTCGCTATTTTCTGGGAAGCCAGCGTCTCAGGAATGTGGGGGGCTCGAGCCAATGGTCGGTGGACGTTTGGAATGCTATGGGGCATCCCTTTTGTTTTGATGGGGCAATACGTAATCTGGGGAAGGTTCTTCTACGCAGCATGGCTGAAGAGACGTACCCATTACGCGGTGACGAACCGCCGGGTCATCGTAGTCCAGAACGGTTGGAGGCGGCAAATGGCCTCGGCCTACATCGACACTCTGCCGACCCTTAGCAAGGAAGGCGGCTCAAGCGGAATAGGAATCTTACGTTTCGTTCAGCCTCACCCTATGTGGTCTAACAACCGTGGATGGGGGGCTTGGAACGGATTAAGTGTTGCGGGTGTACCAACATTTGTCGATATTGAGGATGTGGACGCTGTTTATCGGCTAGTCTCCGACCTCCGAGAGAGAGCACGAACTTCCAAGCCGACTCCGTAAGGATCTCATCCTCCGGCGAGAGGACCGGGCGGGTATTTCCTCCCGACTCCTCGTTTGATTTCTGCATCCGCCCGCCTTCCCGTTCCACCCTCCAAAATCGCCATCCAACCCCCAATTTCGACCGTTCCATGGATATCGCTTCTGCTATGTTCACCTTCATGGTAACATGCCACGTGTTACCTCGATTCACTCTCGACTCGCGCTCCGATCTTCCCCCGTTTGTTCCCTCATACGAGGGACGCGCAAATGTGAACTTCTTTCTTATCAATCGCTTGTGCGCTCTTGGCTCACTCTTTTGCGCAAGTAAATCTGACAACCCCTTTGCATTCATATTGTTCCGCACTCTTTTGCACAAGCGTATTTCACAACTCTTTTGCAATCAATTCGTTCCGCACTCTTTGTCAAAAACACCGGGGGGTGGGTATACCCCCTGCCCTCTTTCCTTTTGTTCCCGCCCGATACTATTACCGTCGCTGTTGTCATCGTCGTTGTCGTCCCGTTGTAGCCCCGTTGTAAAACAATGGAAAACGCCCCCTATCTCTTTTCTCTTCATGCCATTTCGCGACTCTTTCCTCCGCAGCGATTGGGGGTACACCCCCTCCCCCTCTCTCGAATCAATTTTGCTTCCGCTCTGCGCGCGCCGGGATGTAGACTCTGCCCCACGCGGCCAGCAACTTATCGGAGAAAGTTCGGAGAAAGATCGCATGGACAAGTTCGACGAGTATCGCGCTCTCGGCATGGGGCGGCCAATCGCCCGGCGAGACTTCTTGAATGGCGTCGCGGTCGGAATCACGGGCGCGTATGCTGCCTTGAACGGATTGACGGCGGACGCCGCGCAGGCGTCCACAACCTTTGCGTCCACAACCATTAATGCGCAGGCATCCGCGACCACAGATGCGGCGCAGTATCCCCCGCTGCGATCAGGCCTGCGCGGCCAATATCCCGCCGCCGTCGAAGAATTTGAGCGCATCCGTCAGGGAAAGTACGCGCAATTCCCGGTCGCCGATAGCGACATTCACGAAGAGTATGACCTGGTCATCGTTGGCGGCGGCATTTCCGGCCTCTCCGCGGCATATTTTTATCAGACCGCGCTTGGCACGGCGCAGCGAATCCTGATTCTCGACAACCACGACGATTTTGGCGGCCATGCCAAGCGAAACGAATTTCACTATCAAGGCAAGACGTTTATCGGATTCGGCGGCACCATGGGAATCGCCACGCCCTTTCCGTACAGCTACTGCGCGAAAGCGCTTATCAAGGAACTTGGCATTGAAGTCGAGCGCGGCTCCGAATTTCACAACCGCGAGATCGAGGAAAAGCACAATCTGGGCTCCGGCGTGTTTTTCGACAAGGAACATTTCGGAGAGGATCGTCTGGTGGAGGGGCAGGGAAGGCTTTCCTGGAAAACCTTTTTCGAGAAAGCTCCGCTCTCGGAAGCCGCGCGGGCGGATCTTATTCGCTTACATGGCAAGAATCCTGATTACCTGGCGGGTTCGAGCGAGGAAGAAAAAAAGGCCAAGCTTGCCCGCATGAGTTATCAGGATTTTCTGCTGAACATCGCGAAGATCAGTCCCGATGCGCTGCCATTTTTCTTGGGAGAAGGCGGCCGAAACAACAAACGAGTGGATACCATGCCGGCGCTCGAGGCGGCGCAGCACGGCGCGATTGGATTCAACGGCCTGGGTCTGAAGTTCGAGGAAAATTTCAACGAAGGATCTTTCCTGTTTCACTTTCCCGATGGCAATGCATCGATCGCGCGCCTCCTCGTCGGCAAACTAATTCCTGCCGCGTTGCCCGGCAAACAATCCATGAACACCGTGGTTCAGGCGTCACTGGCTTACGATCAACTCGATGTTGCAAACGCTCCCGTACGAATCCGGCTGAGCAGCCCGGTGGTGCGCGTGCAACACGATGGCCCGCCGGAATCCGCGCGCGCGGTGCGCGTCGCATACATGCGCGATGGCAAGCTCCTTGGCGTTCGCGCCCGCCACTGCATCCTGGCCTGCTACAACGGTTTCATTCCATCGCTGATGCCGGAAATCCCCGAACGCCAGCGCGAGGCGCTCGCATATCCGGCCAAAGTGCCGATGATGTATACGACCGTCCTCCTCCGGAAATGGACGGCGTTTGAAAAGCTCGGCGTCGCCACGATCGACGCTCCCTGCATGTACCACACCGAATGCCGGCTCGACCCGGGCACGACGGTCGGCGGCTATCGTGGCGTGACCACGCCCGAGGAGCCCATTCTCGTTCACATGGTGCGCAACCCGAACAAACCTGGGCTGCCGAGAAAAGAACAGAACCGCGCCGGACAGCAGGAGCTTCTGTCGACGACCTTCGAGCAGTTCGAGTTGCAGATTCGGCGTCAGCTCGGACGCATGCTGGGTCCGGGCGGATTCGATCCCGCCGAGGACATCGTTGCAATCACCGTCAACCGCTGGCCTTACGGCTACGCGTACACCTACGACACGTTGGCGGATCCTGATGTGCCGCCGGAACAGCATCCGCACGTGATTGGCCGGCAACGCTTCGGACGAGTCACCATCGCCAACGCCGATGCGGGCGCCGCTGCCTTCACCAATCAGGCCATCGACGAAGCTCATCGCGCCGTTCAGGAACTTCTCGTACACGAAGGGCTAACCTGAGTCAGCAAGACGAGCGACCGAGTGAAAGCAAGAGAGTGTTGCGAGAATTCTCAAAACTTTCGTTTTTGCGCGTGAAGTCGCGAGCCGCGATTTTCGTTCTGCTCGTGTCTCTTCCGTCTGCGATCGGGTTGCAAGGATTTTCGGCGCAAGAACCTGCCGCGCCCACGGCGGCCGCGCCGAGCAATGATGTCCCAGCGACAAAGTCCGAGCCGCCTGCGCAGCCCATTCCGTACAGCCACAAAAAGCATTTGGCCTTCGGGCTGAAATGCCAGCAGTGCCACATCAATCCGGAACCCGGCGACCGCATGACGTTTCCCGTCACGGGCAAGTGCATGGCGTGCCATGTGACGATTGCCAAAGATAAACCTTCCATCCAAAAACTCGCGGATTTTGCAAAATCAAATCAGCCAATTCCCTGGGTTCGCGTCTACGTGGTGTCGAGCTGGGTTTACTGGAATCATCGTTCGCATCTCGACGCGAAGATGACTTGCGAAATGTGTCACGGCCAGGTGGAAGAGATGGAAGTCATGACAAAAGTATCGAACGTCACGACGATGGCCGGCTGCATCGATTGTCACCGCAAGAATGATGCGAGCACCGGTTGCCGGTATTGCCACGCCGACAAGTAAAGAACGCGTTCCCCTCCGGCGCGTCACCCGCGAACAACCCAAACTCTCCACATTTCAAGTAGAGTTTTCATTGACACCATATTTTTCCTGTGATAAGTAGTGCTCATATATTTTCTATCCATTGCGCATTTTAATCAGGTGACCAGGGCCCCATTCTGACTTTTCCTGCGGGAAGGAGCAGACCCTATGGAATTTGGCGAGTTCATGCAAAACAGAATTGTCTCTCTGGCAGCGTCATCTCGCGCACTGCTGCTGTGTCAGCGCATCCTCGTGAAGGCAGCCCTTGTCCTTTTTGTTTTCCTCACGTGCGGAGGATCGGCTTGGGCGCAGGCGACGACGTCCGTTCGTGGCACGGTCACCGACCCGAGTGGGAGCGCCGTGGTCGGCGCCAACGTAACGCTCGCAAACCCGGAATCCAAGACGGAACGCACGACCACTACGGGCACGCAGGGGGAGTATCAGTTCCTCCTTCTTTCGCCAGGAACATATACGCTAAAAGTGAGCGCAACGGGATTCGCAGGCTATGAACAAACCGGGCTACAATTGCTCGTAAGTACTCCGGCCACGGCGAACGTGCAGCTCAAACTAGGTCAGACAAGCGAAAGCATTAAGGTGACCAGCGAAGCTCCCGCGCTGAACATGGTCGACGCCTCTCTGGGAAATTCCTTCGACGAGACACAGGTGAAGCAGATCCCGATCGAAGCCCGCAACGTTCCGGAATTGCTCAGCCTGCAACCGGGCGTTGCCTACACCGGAAACCGCCCGGATATTGATAAGGACAACGACACGCGGAACGGATCGGTCAACGGCGCTCGCAGCGATCAAAGCAACATTTCACTCGACGGCGTGGACGTAAACGACCAAGCCAACGGGTACGCATTCACATCTGTCCTGCCCACGACTTTAGATTCTGTCCAGGAGTTTCGCGTTACCACGACGAATTACGGTGCCGATCAAGGCCAGGGCTCGGGTGCGCAGGTTGCTCTCGTAACCAAGAGTGGGACGAATTCCTTCCACGGCTCGGCTTACGAATACATGCGCAACACCATTACGAGCGCCAATGATTTCTTCATCAAGCAAGCCGAATTGAACGACGGGCAGCCGAACAAGCCACTCAAGCTGATTCGAAATATTTTTGGTGTTTCCTTAGGGGGACCCATCAAGAAAGATCGCCTGTTTTTCTTTGCCAATTATGAAGGCACGCGGGAGCGCGAGGAACAAAGCGCAGTGCGCGCGATTCCCAGCGCCACCTTGCGCGACGGAATCATCGAGTACCCTTGTCAGGTTGCATCGGCTTGTGCAGGGGGCTCAGTCACGGGGATCAGCAATAAAGTCTATCCCGTCCAGCCCGGCAATTTCGCGCTAAACGCGACCCAGATCGCCAATCTCGACCCGATCGCGAATCGTGCGCAAGCGGGACCGAACCCGGTCATGCTCAACTATTTCAATACTACGTATGGCGCTGTCCTGCCGAATGACAGTTCCGTGGGCGACGGTTTGAACTATGCCGGTTTTCGATTCCGCGCCCCCGTCAGCCTAGACAACAATGCTTTCATAGCGCGCGTTGATTATCATCTGACCGCAAATGGCAAACACCTTATCTTTTGGCGAGGCGCTCTTCAAAATTTGAATAACCCGCAAGCGCCCTTTCTGCCGGGAGCACCGGCCGAGCAGACACTTGTGGACCACAGCAAGGGAAGCGTGGTCGGCTACACGGTGATAATCAGCAATTCCCTCGCCAACACATTCCACTGGGGTTTCACTCGCCAAAGCCTCGGCATAACAGGGGATACAAACCAGCCATGGAACACTTTCACGGGTCTCGATCAAGGGCTCACCTATAGCCACGGCCTGCAATTGCCGGTTCACAATTTGAACGATGATTTTTCCTGGACCAAGGGGAAGCACGCCATTCAGTTTGGCACCAATGTGGGCTTTGCTCGGAATCCTCGCCTCAGCTCGCTTCATTCCTGGAATCAGGGATTAGGTTTTACGAGCTGGATGAGCCCCACGGGTTTTGCCAATGCAGGTAGCCCGCTTGATCCCGTCACCGGTGGGTATCCGCAGGTAAAAGTAGGTTCGGAACTCGCCTACGATTCGCCCATGCTGGGATTGCTCGGAATGGTTTCGGATGTAAGGGCAAACTACAATTTCGACAAGAGCGGCAAGTTGATACAGGAAGGTACCCCGATAAGTCGCGACTACGGACTCAATTGGTATGAGTTTTACGGACAGGACTCCTGGCGGATTAAATCGAATTTGACCCTGACTTACGGCTTGCGCTGGTCGCTCTTCCCGCCGCCGTGGGAAGTGAATGGATTTCAGGCTGGCCCAACTGTCAACGCAGGTCAGGCGTTTAACCAGAATGTCAGGAATATGCAGCAAGGCCTGGGATATGACGCGGTGCCGCCGCTGTCTTTCGGCCTCAGCGGAGCAGCAAACAATGGGCCGGGATTCTACAATTTTGAGAAGACAGATTTTTCGCCGCGCGTCTCGATCGCTTATTCGCCGCGTTTCTCGAGCGGGCTCATGAAGAACCTGTTTGGCACGGGAGACAAGACCGTCATCCGCGCGGGTTTCAGCAAGGTGTATGACCGAGCGGGTCTCGCCATCATTAATACTTTCGACCAAAACGCCCCTGCGGGCCTTTCTACGACGTTACAAAACCCCTGCTGTGTGGATGGCGCCGGTCAAGTGGCTCGCATCACCGGTCTCCATAACATTCCTACGGTGGATGAAGTCGGCAACCCGTATCTCATAAAACCTCCGACTGGCGGATTTCCAGTGACGCCGGCTTCGGGTTTCCCGTTCGGTGAGGCTATTGCCTGGGGCGTTGACGGCACCATCAAGACGCCGTATTCCTACGCCGCGGATTTCTCCATCGGTCGCGAACTCCCCAAGCGATTCTCTCTGCAATTGGCATACGTGGGCCGCTTCTCACACCGGCTGCTGACGCAACGTGACCTGATGCAGCCCCTGGATGTTGTTGATCCCAGGTCAGGAATTGATTACTACACGGCCGCCACGGTTTTGTCTAAGTTGTACCGCGCAGGGACGCCTGTCAGCCAGGTCACGGCACAGTCGGTCGGCCCAACCGCTGCGTACTGGAAGGACATGATTCCGGCTTCGGCGAATGGTTATTCTAATTTCGTCCCGAACTGCTTACCACAGACGGCTACGGCGGATGTTGTTCAGGAAGTTTATACAATTTATAACTGCTTCCCGGCAGTTGAAGTGCTCGCATTGGGATGGATTGACTACTACGGCGGCCTCGCTAACGGCGACCAAACCTCCTCCATCTACTTCGGCAACAGCGGAGCCAATACGGTGCCGGGCGGCGTTTTCTTGAATAATCAGTTTTCCTCACTCTATGCCTGGAGTTCAGTTGGCAATGCCGGTTACAACGCGTTCGAGGTCAGTTTGCGTAAACAAATCAGTTCCGGGCTTCAATTTGATTTTAACTACACCTTCTCTAAATCCATTGACATAACTTCCACCGCGACCCGCGTTGGCTATAACGGCGGACTGTATGGCAGTTCTCTACCCAATGCATTTGCTCCAGGTCAATACCGTGCCGTCTCGGATTTCGACACCACACATCAGATCAACGCCAACTGGATTGCCGAACTGCCCTTCGGAAAAGGCCGGCGCTTTGGTCACAACTCCAACAGCGTAGCTGATGCGTTCATCGGGGGCTGGCAAGTCTCCGGGCTGGCCCGCTGGACGAGCGGTTTCCCCGTCAGCGTGGATAACGGCCAATCGTGGCCAACCGACTGGAACTACCAGGGGCTCGCTCAAGTGGTTAGTCAGCCATCCACGGGAGTTTTCACTCAGCCGAATGGCACCATCAATATGTTTTCCAACCCTGCTTCGGTTCGCGCGAACGATTTCATCCATCCGTTCCCCGGTCAGAGCGGATCGCGAAATATCATGCGCGGCCCGGGCTTTGCCAGTTGGGATATGGGTCTGAGCAAGAGATGGAAAATGCCAATCGAGGGCCACAGCCTCCAATTCCGGGGGGAAGTTTTTAATGTGCCGAACCTCAAACGCTTTAACGTGCAATCCAATCCGCCGTCGCTCACACAAACCCAGTCCTTCGGCGATTACACCGGATTGCTGACGCAGCCGCGGGTCATGCAATTTGCGCTGCGGTATGAATTCTGATTGCGTGGATTAACTTGACCGCCAACGATCGCGAACTGGGGATGCACCGGCGCATCGCGCGCCGTGATTTCCTGAGCGGGACCGCACTCACGATCGGTGCGTCGCTGCTGCCCGCAAATGGCCTGAATGCGCGGATTTTCCGCTCTGTTCTCTCCGCGGACGACCCATCCCTGGCCGACAATCCAGAGCAAGACTCACAATACTACCCGCCTGCTCTTACCGGCCTGCGCGGCAGCCACCCCGGCTCATTTGAAGTAGCGCACCAGCTTCGCGACAAAAAGAATTGGCCCGACGCAGACACAGCAGCCGAAACAGGTGAAAGATACGACTTGGTGGTTGTTGGCGGTGGAATTAGTGGTCTGGCAGCGGCCTATTTTTTCCGCAAGGCTCACGGCCAGCAGGCACGCATCCTCGTTCTCGATAACCATGACGACTTCGGGGGGCACGCGAAACGCAACGAGTTCACGTACGGCAACCGTCTGTTCATCGGCTATGGAGGAACCGAGCAGATCTACCCCGGGCCTTCCAATTACGGTCCTGACGCCACCGCATTGATAAAAGAGATCGGAGTCGACACGGACCGGTTTTACAAAGCCTTCGATCAGAAGCTTTATTCCTCACTCCGTCTCGAACAGGGGGTTTTCTACGACAAAGAAACTTTTGGAGCGGATCGGCTCGTTACCGGTGAAGGCAAGCAGCCCTGGGCGGAATATCTAGCCAAGACTCCGCTCTCAGAGTCGGTGCGTAGGGACCTCGTCAGGCTCTACGAAGACAATCGGGATTATCTGGCAGGGATGAGCATCGAGGAGAAGCGCGCCAAGCTTCAGAAGATGAGCTATCAAGACTATCTGGTGAACTTCGCCAAGGTCACTCCGGACGTAGTCCCGTTTTTCTCAGGTAGATTTCACCGCCTGGCGACTGTGGGCGCGGATGCGCTGCCGGCATTCGAAGCGTGGAGCTACTTTGAAATGCCCGGTTTCCAGGGCCTGGGATTGAAGCATCCCGAGGAAGAGCATCGGTTCAAACACAATCCGAAAGAGCCTCACGACATCTTCCACTTTCCCGATGGCAACGCTTCGATTGCGAGACTCCTGGTGCGGGCCCTGATTCCGGAAGCGGTGCCGGGCAAGGACATGGAGCACGTGCTTACGAGCCGGGTCGACTACGCGAAGCTCGATAAATCCGCGGCGCCGAATCGTATCCGCCTGAATAGCACGGTCGTGCATGTCAGGCACCATGGCGATCCCGCGACGGCGAAACAGGTCGATGTCACCTACGTGAAATCGGGAAAAGCTCATGTGGTGCAGACCGCCTATTGCGTCATGGCCTGCTACAACATGATGATTCCATATCTCTGCCCGGAGCTTCCTGAACCGCAGCGGAAGGCCCTCGCTTTTGGCGTCAAAGCGCCGCTCGTCTACACCAACGTTTTGATTTCCAACTGGCAGTCTTGGAAAAAGCTGGGCGTCCATCATATCCTGGCTCTGAATAGCTTTCATACCGAAGCAAAATTGGATTTCCCGGTCAGCCTGGGAAAATATTCCAACTCAAAGACTCCGGATGATCCCATCGTGCTGCATCTGGAAAAGACGCCTTTGAAACCGGGATTACCCCGGCGCGAGCAGCACAGGGTAGGGCGCTACGAATTGCTTAGCACAACATTTGACTCGTTCGAGCGCAACATCCGCGATCAACTCGGAAGGATGCTCGGACCGGGAGGCTTCGATCCCGCTCGAGACATCAAGGCCATCACGGTGAATCGCTGGCCGCATGGCTATGCCATGGGCCGGGATCCGCTCACTGATCCTCCCTGGTCCGCGCAGGAAACTCCCTGGGTAATTGGCAGAAAGCCGTTTGGACGCATCGCCATTGCAAATTCGGATTCCGATGCCATAGCGCTCACGCAGGTCGCAATCGACCAGGCCCTGCGCGCGGTTAAAGAGCTTGGCGCAACTCGCGACACTTGATCCGAAACGAGAGCGTCAGTGCTTTCCGAGATATTCCGCGACTGGTGCGTCGAGTGGGCGGGCGTGGCCGTTTTCCGCGGCTTCGTCGATGCGCAAGTGGGCTTTTTGCGCGTACCGCACCGCAAGCCAGCGCAGAGGTTCGGGCTCCCAATTCGGCGAGCGCCATTGCGCGATCGGCAGAGACTCCAGCTCGCTGTGTTTGCCAGTAATCAAATCGGCCAAGATTCTTCCGGCAAGATTTGTCGTGGAGACGCCTTGCCCCGTATAACCGCGCGCCGTGGAAATGCGCGAGTCCCGATCGAAAGAAGCGGCGGGCATCCAGTCGCGCGGCATTCCAACCGGTCCGCCCCAAAAATGCGTGAACTTGATTCCCTCGAGCACGGGGAACCATTCGACGAGCAGGCGCTGAATCCGTGCGTGCGTCGGAGCGTGGCGATCCTGTGCGTCCGTGATTTTCGAGCCGAACAAGTACGGCGCGCCGCGGCTTCCAAACAAAATTCTGCCGTCAGCGGTTTTTGTCAGATAGTCGACGGTGTGGCGGCACGAAGAGATGCTTTCGCTGTTTTGCCAGCCGATCTGCGACCACTGCGGCCCGGACAGCGGTTCCGTGAGAGCGATTAGCGAATACATAGGCATCAGCGCGCGATGCAATTTCCGAAGCCGCGTAAGATACGCTTCGCCGGCGAGAACGAGAGCCACTTTCGCGCGCAACTCTCCGGCCGGCGTGAGCAGCCGCGGCGTTGGGCCTCCTTCGAACGAAGTGACGTTCGTCTGCTCGTAGATGACGCCGCCGCGTCGCTCGACCGCGCGTGCCAATCCGCGCACGAGCCTTCCCGGATGCACGCTGGCATTGTGAGGAGTGGAGAGCGCGCCGTGGACGTTCGTGACTTTTATGCGTTCGGCTGTTTCATCGGCGCTCAACAGGCGGGCAAACTCTTTGAGACCAAGCGCTTCGTAAGAATCGAACGCGGCGCGGATCATCGGAACCTGGTGCGCGCCGCGAGCGAGGCTGAGCATGCCACCTTTGCAAAAATGCGCGTCGATGCTTTCCTCTTCGCAGATACGCGCCACTTCGTCGACAGTGGCGCACATCGCGAGCATGAGTGCGCGCGCAGCTTCGCGGCCGAACCGGCGCGACAGCTCCCCCGGAGTCACGGGAAACTTTGACGAGCACCAGCCTCCATTGCGGCCCGATGCGCCAAAGCCCACGATTTCTTTTTCGACGACCGCAACGCGTAGGCCGGGATTCGTGCGCAACAAATAGTAAGCGGTCCAAAGTCCGGAATAGCCCGCGCCGAGAATCGCGACGTCCACTTCGCCGGAGCGCATGAGCGAAGCGCGCGGTGTGAGTGGCTCCCCCGTGGTTTCCAGCCAGAAGCTATACGTGCTGTAATCTTTCATCGGCAAGCGACCTAAGATTGCGCTGTTCCTTCAGCGTGCCGTCGTGACCACAACGCATATCCCAGCAGACCGTACATGCCCATGGCGATCCATTCGGGGCGGGTGAAATGGCCCGGGACAATGGGCACCACTTTCGCGAGGATCATCGCGGAAGTCAGCAACAGACCAAAAACCGCGGCCGCACGGCCGAGAAAAGAAGGCTTCATGCAGAAATAGGAAGCGCACGCCGCCATCCATCCGATCGCGGAGCCAACGGCGCCGACTTCCAGAACGGGGACGAGCAGCGCTTCGCCCATCAGGATTGCGATCACCGTGGCGACCCCGACGCTAATGACCGCCACCGAAGGCGTCTGATTGACGTTGTGAACGCGCGCCAAGCGGTGGTCCAAGAGATTGCGGCGTCCCATGGCGAACAGCATGCGCGACGACGCGACCACATTTCCATTGAAAGCTTTGAGCAGGGCGATGAACGCTGACGCCATAATCAGGTTGACGATCCAGCGCGCGTGCAACGCTCGTTCGAACGCGACGGCAGTCGAAAATTTTTCGTTGGCGAGAGATTGCCAGGGAGCGGCAGAGGCGACCGCCGCGATCATCACGCAAAAAAAGACGAGTCCCACGACGATCGTCGACAGAATGGCCACCGAGAAATTCTTTCCTTGGAAATCGGGGCTGGCTTCCTCGGCTCCCTTGCCAACGGATTCGAAGCCCGACAAAAGCCACGGAGTCACCTGCCAGACGAGGAAGACGGACATCAAAGGCGAATTCGCAAGCAACGGGTGAAAATTGGCGGACGATCCATGGCCAAATCCGGCCACTACAAAAATGACAACACAACCAAGAAACGTAAATGTTGTCCACTTCAAAAATCTCGCGCTGGCCTGTATGCCGCGATAGTTCAGCCATGTCAGAAGCAAGGTGATCGTCAGACCAAGAATGACGTGGCCCAAATAGACGGGACGGCCGCCCAGCCGGTACAACTCAATGGAATCGATGGAAGGAAAAACGTAGGCAGCGATCTTGCCGGCGGCGACAGCTTCGAACGGACAAGTGAGGAAATAACTCAGCAGCATCAACCAGCCAGTCAAGAAGCTGACGCTTTTGGGGAAGAAAAGAGCGGTGTAAGCGACCTCTCCTCCGGCGTCGGGAATCGCTTTTACCAGCTGACCATACACATAGCCGACAGGGAGCAACGTCAGAGCGCCAACAACAAATCCGACGATGGCTCCTAGCGGGCCGCCGCGCGCAAACAGATCGTCCATGATGACCAGCCACGCGGTGCCGACCATTACGCCGAACCCCAGGGCGAAGTAATCGATCAGATGAAGCTTGCGTGCGAGGGTGGTCATTTCAGGCAGGGCAAGGAAGATCGATCATCCAGCAACCTTCGATATTGCGATTCCAAAGCGGGCCACGTTGGCGCGGATTATAGTCTGGATGGCAGGTGGAAACCAGAATCATTTGGCACGTCGTATTCGTCATGAAGGAAGGCAGAGTGTTTGAAAATCTCGCGCCGTGGGCCAAATCCGAGGACGCGAGGCAATAACGACGCACTAAACCCTTACTTGCGCGATGAAACGGCACCGTACAACCGCGGCGCCATGCAATTGCGTCAAACTTCCTGAAGACACTGGAACATTTCGCGAGAACGTGATACTAAAAAGGCACACGTTCTTGCCGAGTTGGTTGCGGGAATAACGGCCGCCGATTATTCTCGGCAAATACATCAAATTCCTCCAAAGGCAAAACAGTTTGCGAAGGCCAAGCTCGTCGAGGGTCACTAGGACGCCGAATGATTAATGGCAAGCGAATTGCCGTCGTATTGCCGGCCTTTAACGCTGAAAAAACACTCGAAGCCACGGTGCTCGAACTGCCGGATATCGTGGATATTCGCATTCTCGTGGATGATGACAGCACCGACGGCACCGCCCCGCTGGCCCGCAAACTTGGCTTGCTCACCTTCGCACATGAGGCGAACTACGGCTACGGGCGCAACCAGATGACCTGTTACCGGCTCGCGCTCGAAGCGGGGGCCGACCACGTCATCATGGTTCACCCGGATTATCAGTACACGCCGCTGCTGGTGACGGCCATGGCCAGCATGCTGGCCTACGGCGTTTATGACGTGGTGCTGGGTTCCCGCATTCTGGGAGGAACCGCGCTCTCCGGAGGGATGCCGCGCTACAAATATTTTGCTAACCGCGTTCTTACCGCCGTACAAAATCTTTTCCTCGGCGCGAAACTTTCCGAATATCACACCGGGTATCGCGCGTTCAGCCGCCGCGTCCTGGAAAGCTTGCCGCTGCTCGAAAATTCTGACGATTTCGTTTTCGACAGCCAGATGCTCACGCAATGCGTGTATTTCGGCTACCGCATCGGGGAAGTTTCTTGCCCCACGAAATATTTTGCGGAAGCTTCTTCGATCAATTTCAAGCGCAGCGTGAAGTACGGTTTCGGCGTGCTGCTGACCACCTTGAAATATTTCCTTCAACGCAAAGGCCTGGCGCACTTCACTATTTTTGATTCACAAGGTCGCAAGCTCACCGACGACGTCCTGAGCCCCGAAATGGAAGAGGCCCTCGCCAAAGAGGCGCACGTTTGAAATTTGCCCGGGCTCGAGGCAAGAACTATCTAGTTCTCGCAGGGTTGACGGTCGCGGCCGTCGCGGTTCACGGCTATCATCCGGCCGTCGAAGACGCGGAAATCTACACTCCGGGAATTTTGAAAATCCTGCATCCATCGCTCTTCCCCTACAACACGGAGTTTTTTGAGTCACACGCGCATTTGACGCTTTTCCCCAATCTCATCGCTGAATCGATTCGCCTGACGCACCTTCCGCTGGGCGCGGCGCTGTTGCTCTGGCACATTGTCACCATTTACGCGTTTTTGTTGGCGGGTTGGCGCATTGCGCGTTTGTGTTTTGGAGAAAGCTATGCAGCGTGGTGCGGCGTTGCGCTCGTCGGAAGCTTGCTGAGTATTCCCGTCGCGGGGACGCGGCTTTTTTTGATGGACCCCTACCTCACCACGCGCTCATTTTCGACGCCTTGCGCCATGCTCGGAATCGCCAGCGTCCTCGAAGAAAAGTATTTTCCCGCGGCGTTCTGGGTTGTGTTTACAGGCGCCATTCATCCCTTGATGGCAGTATTTGCGGGAACGTATATCTCGATCCTATTGTTCTTGAAATATCGCATGCGGAAAGAAAATGCAGGCGTATTTCTCGCCGGGTTCCCGCAGAAGTTTTTTCCGCCGGTGACGCCGGAATACCGGGAAATATTGCAGACGCGCACATACTTTTTCCTGAACAATTGGGCATGGTACGAATGGCTCGGATTGCTCGCTCCGTTCGCGATCCTTGCTTGGTTCGCCAAAATCGCGCGGCGCTACGCGCTCGGGCCCATGAATCTCGCCTGCCGCGCGCTCGTGATTTTCGGCGCGATATTTTTCGCACTCGCGCTGGTCATTTCCTGGCAGGGGCATTTTGAAAACCTGGCGGAAATCCAGCCGTTGCGCTATCTGCATCTGTTTTACATTCTGATGTTTCTCTTTATCGGCGCGCTGCTCGGCAAATTTGTGCTCAAACAATATGCGTGGCGCTGGGCGATTCTGTTTGTGCCGCTCTGCGCGGGAATGGCCTATGCGCAGCACGAGATCGCTCCGGCATCTCCGCATCTGGAGCTGCCCGGACGTGCGTCCCCTAATCCGTGGGTCCAGGCGTTCGAATGGATCCGCGAGAACACGTCGGAGGACGCCTATTTCGCTCTCAACCCAGACCACATGGCGCTGCCCGGCGAAGACCAGCACGGTTTTCGCTCCATCGCCCAGCGCAGCATGCTTGCGGACAAGGTGAAAGACAGCGGCGCGGCGAGCATGTTTCCGGCGCTGTCGGTAAAATGGAAAGAACAAAGCGTCGCACAAGAAAACTGGAAAAGGTTTACGCGCGAAGATTTTCTGCGGCTCAAACACCGGTACGGAGTGAACTGGGTGGTGCTCGAACGCCCAGGCGTGGCTGGATTGGCCTGCCCCTATGCCAATGATTTGCTCTTGGTCTGCCGTATTGAGTGAAATCCAATATCTCTCGTTACGGGAAAATCGCCCCCCGATTAGGCTCGGCTTCAATCTCCGGACTTCTCCAATTCCTTCAAGCGCTCGCGCGCGATTTTGCGTTTTGGCTCGAGCCGCAGCACTTCGCGATACTGCGCAATCGCCTCTGCGCGCTTACCCTCCGCTTCCAGGGTTCGGCCCAGCCACTCGCGCGCGTCCGCGTGGGAAGGCCAATTGCTTCGCGGCGGTGTGTGGCTGACATAGTTGTCCAGACGGTGTTCGGCGCCGGGCAGGTCCTTCCCCTCGAGAAACAGCGCGACACCCTGAAAATAATCGAGGCGTGGATCCGCGGGATCAATCGCCGCGGCGCCCTGAATGGCGAGTTCGAGATCGGCGGGGCGCCCATGATGCTGAAAAAAGCGCGCCGCCTCGAAGTAGGGCTGTAAGCGTGGAGGCTTTTGTTCCAAAAGTTGCTTGTAGATTCCTTCCGCCTGCGCAGTTTTTTTCTCGGCATGAAAAACATACTGCGCGCGGGCGAGGCTGCCTTCGACCGGATCGAGAGCGGCGATAGCCTCCGCTTGCTTCTGCGCGTCTTCCTTGTCGCCGCCTGCGATCCAGGGCGCCTCCATTTCATATTGGGCGAGATCGCGGCGCGCCGCGATATTTGTGGGATCTAGCCGGACCGCGGCCTGAAATTCCTTTTTTGTTTTGTGGGCAAGTGAGAGGCTGTGGTCGCGGTCGGCTCGTTCGCTGTCCGCGCGGCCTAGCCATTGATGATAGAGCGAGTTTTTTGCGTCCAACTGAACGGCGCGTTCAAAAGCAGCGGAAGCTGCATTGAAATCGGAGAGCTCGTAACTGCAACGTCCCAGCCAGAAGTGAATCTCCGCCGCGTCGAGATTTTTCTCGAGAACAGCCTGTAGTGTTTTCGTCGCGGCGGCGTAATCACCGGCGTCAAAGCTTTCTTTGACGGACCGAAGCTCTCCGGAATCATCCGGTAGAAGCGTCGCGAGTCTGCTCGCGGCGGCGGCATTGCGGGGAAATGCAATGGTGGCGGGAAGAAGGGAAGCAGCAAATACAAACAGCAGGGTAATTCGGCAATTTTTGCTACGAGCCTTCCTCGCCAACCAAAAGGGCATGCCCATCTCTCCGTCGAATCCTGGCAACGTCTATTTTGTTGGATGCCAGGCCGGTCTGGCCTGGTGCAATCTCCACTCACTTTACATCTTTTCGCCTGGAAATCCTGAATCCCAAGGTTTGTCAGACACATGCAATTTCAGAGAAAACGAAACGATAAGACAAAGCTGCAAGTTGGAGACGATTGGCGCTTGCGCTAGATCTCACCGCGCACGGGGGGCAACTGAAGAACGAATCAGCCAAAAGGTGCGAGCCGGGCTATACCTGAGTCAGTGAAGCAGGACGTAACGCCCGCCGGCGGTGAAAACGATCACGAGGTTCATCACGACCAGCATCAAATCGTAGTTCCAGCCGTTGTTGGCCCAAAAGGCGATATGCCATACGAAAACTTTTTTCTGAATCGCTCCCAGCATAATGAGAATCAGGCCAAAAGCGGCGAGCTGCGTGAGGACGCCAAAAGCGACTCCGAGGCTGCCCAAAAATTCCGCAGCGCCCAAGAAGATGGTGAAGCCCTTACTCATGCCGATGTCTTTGCTTCTCGCCGCGGAATTTCGCAGGTGTTTCCAGCCGCTCGCCCCAAACACCAGAGCGACCATCAACCGGAGCAACAGGAGGCCCAAATCAGTAAAGCGAGTCAATTCGGGAAAGAACAGCAGAGACCCTCCCGCAATAAAACAGACACCATTTTTGGCTAGGGCCTAGCCGACGCAGCAGGGCAAACCCTCGATGCCCTACCAGATCTTACAGACTTGCTCGCGCACCATAGCATCACCCTTCTTGCAGCCGAAGGCTTTGGCAAACTCCGCCATGTTGGAAAGCGGTCCATTGCCGCGGAAGTGCGGGAGCGGGTGCGGGTCGGTATTGGCTTGCAACTTTGCTAATTCCGGGCGGACATTGACCGCCCAGTTCTCGGCCCAGCCCAGGAAGAAGCGCTGTTCCGGCGTAAAACCGTTGGCATCCTTCTCGCGCGGCTTTCCCTCGAGGGATTTCTCGAAGGCGGCATAGGCAATCGTCGCACCGCCGAGGTCTGCTATGCTTTCGCCTTCGACGAGTTTGCCGTTCTGATGCAGGTCGCCCTCGACGACGTAACCGTCAAATTGTTTCGCGACGCAATCTCCACGGTCCTGAAAATTCTTGAGGTCCTCGGGCGTCCACCAGTTCTTCAGATTTCCTTTCCCATCGAACTGCGCGCCCTGATCGTCGAAGCCATGCGTGATCTCGTGGCCAATCACGGCGCCGATGCTGCCATAGTTGTAGGCGTCATCGCGCTTCGGGTCGTAAAACGGCGGCTGAAGAATGCCTGCGGGGAAAACGATTTCATTGAGTTGCGCATTGTTGTACGCATCCACGGTCGGTGGAGTCATGCCCCATTCGCTGCGGTCCACCGGCTTGCCGATTTTTGCGAGATCCCGCGCGTTTTCGAATTCCCTGGCCCGCAAAAGATTCGCGGCATACAGTCCGCGGTCGACCTTGAGTCTGGAATAATCGCGCCACTTGTCGGGATAACCGATCTTGATGGTGAACGCTTCGAATTTCTCAATCGCCGCTTTTTTCGTCGCGGGGCTCATCCAGGAAAGCGTGGGGATGTCGGCGCGAAGCGCGGCGATCAGGTTGTGGACCAGTTCGAGTGCCCGGGCTTTGGCCTCCGGAGGGAAGTATTTCTGCACATACACTTGCCCCAGGGCCTCCCCGAGGGACTGATCGGTCGCCGCGGTACACCGCTTCCAGCGGGGTCGCAACTCCTTGGCCCCGGTGAGAATTTTTCCATTGAAGGTAAAATTTTCCTGCACGAACGGATCGGAGAGGGCTACGGCAGTGTTGTTGAGGAGATGCCAGCGCAGATAGGTTTTCCAATCCGTCAGGGTGACGCTGGCGAGCATGCTGTTGAGCGCTTTAAAAAAGTCCGGCTGGCCGATGTTGACTTCCGCGAGTGAAGCGCTGCCGATAGCGCGGAAATAGGCGGGCCAGGGAAGATTAGGCGTCAACACTTGTGCCTCTGCCAGCGCCATCTTGTGATAAACCGCCGTGGGATCGCGAAGCTCGACGTTCGTCATGGACGCCTTGGCCAGCGAAGTCTCGATCGCCAGGATGGAAGCGGCCTCGGCGGCAGCTTTCTCCGGTGAATCGCCGGCAAGCTCGAGCATTTTTGCGACGTGCTGCACATACTGTTCGCGGAGTTTCTTCGAATCGGCGTCATCGCGCGTGTAATAATCGCGGTCCGGAAGTCCCAGGCCACCCTGGTTCGCTTCGCCAATCACGCGAGCGCTGTCCTTGAAGTCCTGATCGGAGCCGAATGCAAATAGTACGTTCACACCGTGAGTCTGGAGTTTGGCCGCGTGCTCGATAAGGCTCGGAAGATCATGGATCGACTCGATCGAAGCAAATTCCAGTGCGAGCGGTTTGAGGCCTGCGGCGTCAATCGCAGCCGTATCCATGCAACTGGCATAAAAATCGCCGATTTTCTGCTCGTTTGACCCTGCCGGGGCATTTGCCTTCACGGTCGCTTCCAGGATGCCCTGGAGCTGGTGCTGGTTCCTTTCTATAAGCGTGACGAAGCTGCCCCACACCGAGTAATCGGGCGGGATGGGATTGTTCTTCAACCAGCCGCCATTCGCAAATTGGAAGAAGTCGTCGCAGGGTTTGCACGTGCGATCGAGATTCGCTGTGTCGAAGCCGTGCTGGACCGGCTCATCGGAGGCCCGGAGCTTTGGATTTCCCACGAAGGCGGCGAAGGCCGCAACCAGAATCATCAGGATCAGGATTGTGAGTGAAGAAAAACGGCGCGTGGCCATGCCTACCCCCAGGCTCGCTCCACTAACGGGAAGAGCGGAAACATTGTAGCAGTAGGGAGAAATTATGCTACCCAGAGGTCGGCGCGACGCGCCAGTTAGATCTGCGCTCTTATGGCCAAGCGGAGGCTACGGCTCCAAAAGGCGCTGGCGAAGTGCCGCCAGGTCAGAGTTCGAAAGTTTTAGCGCGTTTTGCAAATAGGCATGGAAGGAGCCGTAAGTCTTGTCGAGGCTTTCGAAAGTGGCATCGAGCGTCTCGGGTTTGGTGGTCATGATGACCTGCACCGTAGCGGCATCGGGAGGTTCGGAAAGGCCGAAGATTTTCTGGAGGTCGGCGGTGGTCTTTTCGATGCTGTCCGGTGCGAGCAAGTACCGGGTGGTCAGAAGATAATCCTGTATGACAGTATCGCGAGGAACGCCGAGCGCGGTGAGGAGGATCGCGCTGAATACGCCGGTACGATCCTTGCCGGAACTGCAGTGCTCGACCGCGGGCAAGTCGCCTGCGGCGAGACGCCGGAGAATGGCCCCGAACTGCGGCGCGAAATCCACCGCGAGTTTGTCGTATCCGCGAGTGGAATTCTTGCCTTCGTTGTTCAGCGCCTCGACTCGTTGTTTGAGTTCGCCGGGAGTCAGCGTGCCGTCGCGATTGGGGCCGATGGGGACAGAGAAGAATTCCGGCGCGATTCCATCCCCCTTTCCATCCCAATGATCGGGGGCGCGTGCGCGCTCGGCTTCGCTGCGTACGTCGCACACTAGACGGATCCCGAGGCCGTTCAGATAGGCAACATCTTTGGGAGTGAGGTCCACAAGATAGTTCGAGCGGTACACCAAACCCCAGCGGACGTAACGTCCATCGCCGGAATGGTAACCGCCGAGATCTCGAAAATTTCTCGCGCCGTCGAGAGGCAACCTGCGGATGGAGACCACGCGGGTCGTACCGGAGGCTGGCTTCAGGTGAAAGTAGATGCGGCCGGAACTTCCCGGCACCGAAACTTCTGCGGGCGTCCGCTGAATTGTCAGAAGAGGCTTGCCGGAATCGATGCGGTCCGGGCGCGAACTGGCGAACACCTGGACGGGGCCGGCTCCCGGCGAAGCTTGATAATCGATACGGTAGACACCGGGAGCGATCAGCTCACAGGTAGGATTTTCGATACCCGTGTCGGCCGGCGAACCGGTCACACGCAGAGTTAGCGCCGCGTTAACCGGGAACAGAGCCAATGTGAGGATGAAGACTATCCGAAACTTCATCCTCACTTCTTACCAAGAGTCGGTGTCCAGCGCAAGCCGAACGAATAGGTAGTTTTGTAATATTCGCGCTGGATGGGATAAATCTCGCTGCCTTGGTAGAAGCCGAAAACCTCATTGTTGAGGTTGAGGAAGGAGGCAATGACCTGGAAATCGTGGCGGTGGGGGAGGCGATACATCACCTCAGCGTCCACTTGAGTATGCGGGTACAAGTAAACGTCCCCGTTCGGCCCGTGGAGTCCACCAGTCGTATCGGGTGTACCGGGCGTCGGAGGCGAGAAGTTGTAAGCAAAAATATTGGCATCATTGTGCGAAAGGCCCATGCGCGCCGAAATGGGGCCTTTATCGTAGGTTACGTCAAAATTCCAGTTGTTCGGCGCCTGGCGCAGGAGCGCGGGGTGGTCTGTGCGTCCGAATCCGACGGGAAAGCTGGCCTGCGAAGTCGTATAGCTGTAATTTGCCGACACGCCGATGCCGCCCAGCAGGCCGGGGAGGGACCTGAGGTGTTGCTGCCAGGACATTTCGATGCCTTGAATGTGGCCGCTCGGCCCGTTAATCGGTTGAGTCACCTTGAATGTGGCAAACGGCCCCGTGGTGGGCGTCGTCTGAACTGTATAGATGGGGTCGGATAGGTCTTTGTAAAACCAACCGAACTGGATGATGCCAACGGTTTTCAAATAGTGCTCGAATAGTACGTCATAGTCGTTGGCGTGCGTGGGTACTAAAGCGGGATTTCCGGTAAACACTCTTGTAGTTCCTCCCACACCGCCCTGATCCAGGTTTGCGAATGGAGGAAGGCTCCCGAAGTTAGGCCGGGCAATGCCACGCCCATAGGCTAGGCGAATGTTCGTGGAGCCGTTGATGTTGTACTGGAGTTGAACGCTCGGCAGAGGGTCCACATAAGATTGCTGGCCAGGTACTCGAGTGTCAAAGAGAAAAGTCCCGGTGGAATTGAAATTTGCCTGAGTGCCGAGGAAGGAACCCTGGGTTCCCTCGAACCGCAGGCCAGTCTGCAGGCGGAAATGGCCGATGGTTATGGTATTCATGACGTAGCCTGCATAGACGCGTTCGGAAAGCGAGAAATTGTTGGAATCCGAGCGGCTGTGGAACAGGTTGGGGTCAGCAGTGAAGAGTCCGCTGTTTGTAAATCCACCGTTAGCAAGGAAAAAAGAGTTGAGTTTGCTCCAGCTGGTCGTCGGCCCAGCCGTATAAGCCCCGAAGTAGTAGTCGTTGTTGACGAAGTTTTGCAAGAACGGACTCATGTTTGGCGCGAGCGCGGGGTTGTTAACATTCTCGAACACCTCAATATCCACCTGTTGCTTTTGGGCGTCACGCACCTTGAAACCCATCTCGAATGAGCCGAAGCGGGTTCCGATCTTATAGGAGTGCGTCAGCCAGATGTTTCCTGTGAAATCCTGTTCGGAAATGGGCCTGCTGTTGTACTGGAGCTGGGCAAGGGTATAGGTGGTCGGGTCGTAGATATTCACGCCCACCGGGTTGAACCTGGGAATGTGAGGATCGGACGTATCGACATTAAATGTAAATCCCGCGGGCCCGTTGAAGACAGCCCTTGGGAACCCGCCTGAATAGCGAGCCTGACCACCGGAGAATTCATAGCCAAGGACGTTCGACCCGATAGTGTGTTGCGCGCCCACGGTGCCATTGAAGATCTGCTGCCAGGGGTTGCGATATACATGGTTGTACACCATGCTGCTGCCGGTCGCTGTGTTGGCCGAAGTAAAGGTGCCCGGCGTAGGTGAATAGATCCAATCTTGTCCAATGTCCTTGAATTGGGAGAATATTCCGCGGAGATATATGAAGGAATTTTGACCTAGCTTGTAATCTGTGCTCGTGCCAAAGCCGAATCGCGTGCGGTCGTACCAATATTGTCTTTGGTCCTCGCCATTGACCACGGGGACCGCGGGGTTGGCGCCGATCGCCACGGTAGTCGGCGCAGGCTCTACGTCGTCGTAGCCCAGTCCATTCCAATCGTAACTTCCTGTGAACATGATTCCCAGGCGCTTCTCCTTCCCGAAGCGCTTGCCAATCGTCCCGCCGAATTGATCGGAGTTTCGGCCGCCCTCCACGGGAGCGTGACCGCCCATGCCGAACACAGTGATATAGGGCTGGTCCGTCGCTTTCTTAGTCACCAGATTCACACTGCCACCGATGGCATCACCTTCCTGGTTTGCGGAAAGGGTCTTGTTGATTTCGATGGAATCGACGAGGTCGGCAGGAATGGCGTCGAGCTTTACGTTCCGCACGGCTTCCGGTGAGGGCAAATGCACTCCATCCACAGTTACGTTGCTGAGACGCGGTTCGGTGCCGCGAATTTGGACGTACTTACCTTCACCTTCATCGCGTTCGAGAGAAACGCTGGGCATGCGGCCAACGGCGTCGGCGATATTGTTATTGGGCAAACTGGTGATGACTTCTGCCGGGAGCACTTGCAGGATGTTGTCGGAGGTCTCCTCCCGATTGAGGGCCTCGATTTCGCCGCGTTCGCGTTCCCCCCGAACAATGACCTGTTCGCTCACCGTTTCAATCTGAAGCTCGGCATCGATGTTCGCCGTGCCGCCCGAAGCGACAGTCACCTCTTTGGAAAACGTCGCGAATCCAACATAGGAAATCGCGAGCGTGTACTTGCCAGGCGCCAAATCGGCAATCTTGAACGCGCCCTGGGCGTCTGTCACGGCCGTTTGCCCCAAAGGCTGCAACTCTACTCTTGCGCCTACCAGCGGATCGTGGTTCGTATCCGTCGCATGGCCATTGATCGAGGCTTTGCGCTCTTGCGCGTTCGCTGGGACTAGCCAGAGCACGCTAAGGAGTAGCGTCACGAGGGAAAATAGGTAGAAAGACTTTCGCATAACTCAACCCTCCACTTAAAAGATGGATGCCTGACCCGAAGGATTCTAAGCGGTTAGCCATCGCTCCTTGCCCGGGAGTCTAGCTCTTCTTGAATCTTTGTCAACAAAAATTCATACAATTTTAACAATCCATTCATATTTGTGACCTTGCCTTCAGCGTTGCTTCCTTGGATTACACAAGGTGAGAGAGCCATTGTCCTAGGTTTTCTTTGTTCGGTTGGAGGGAGGAGCTGAGTACTGGAACCGATGGTGCACAAAACAGGGCCAAAGCTATTCTGGTGGCTTGCCAGGCGCTGAAGGTGATAACACCACAGCGGGCTGAGGCGGTGTTAGCGGCCATTCCGTAGGCAGAGCCGAGCTAATTCAAATGCACGATTCAAAGCGAAGTGGCCGGTTCCATCAAGGGTCCGGTCACTTCGCTTCGGAGAATGGAGTCCATACGAAGCCGGCCGAGATGGTCCGGCTGTAATACTCACGCTGGATTGGGAACTGCTCGCTTCCTTGATAGAACCCGAAGACTTCGTTGGTAAGGTTGAGGAAAGAGACATTCAGGTGAACACTGTGAGCATGGGGAAGGCGATAGCTCACCTGAGCGTCCACCTGAGTATGGGGGTAGAAGTAATCGTCTCCGTTGGGACCCTTAATCCCCCCCGGTGCGCCATCCGTGAAATTGTAAAAGGCGATGTTCGCATCGTTGTGCGTCAATCCCATGCGCGCTGAGATTGGACCCTTGTCGTACGTCGCATCGAAATTCCAGTTGTTGGGCCCCTGTCGCAGCAGCGCAGGGTGGTCGGCACGAGTCGGCAAACCGGTATTCGGGTCAAGCGGGAAGCTAGCTTGCGACGTGGTATAGCTGTAATTGGCCGCCACCCCCGCGCCATTGAGCAGCCCCGGAAGGAAGGTGAGGTGTTGTTCCCAAGAGAACTCGACACCCTGAATGTGCGCACTACGACCGTTGACCGGCTGACGTTGCTGAAATCCGGTTAATTGTCCCGTGGTGGGACTGGTCTGAATTGCAAAAATAGGATCGCTCAGAGCCTTGTAAAACCATCCGGCTTGGATAATGCCCACCGTTTTCAAATAGTGCTCGAACAAAAGATCGTAGTCATTGGCATGAGTGGGCTTGAGATTAGGATTGCCTACGCTCACCCTGTTCCGGGACGGGTCGAACAACGAGAATGGTGGAAGATCTGAGAAGTTGGGGCGCGCAATTCCTCTTCCGTAGGCTGCCCGGATATTCGTGCTTCCGTTAATATTGTATTGGACTTGCACGCTGGGGAGGAAACTTACATACGTTTGCTCTCCCGGCACTGGGGTGTCCGACACAAAGGCTCCTGTGTTGTCGAATACCACGCCGGTGCCTACAAATGATCCCTGTGTTCCCTCAATGCGCAGCCCGCCTAGTATTCGAAAGTGACCCAGGGTAATGGTGTTTTGCACGTAGCCGGCGATAACGCGTTCCCCAGTGGTGTAGTCGTTGGAATCATTTATCTGGTGTTCGAAGTCCGTTGCCTCGGTGAACAGGCTGCGGTTTGCATTAAAGAAAGATTGAATCTTGGTGAAGCTGGAAAACGGGAGCAGTTTGTAATTTCCGAAGTAGTAGTTGGAATCTGTGGCGTTTCCCGCAACGGCGTTCAACCCTATCAATGAAGCATTGGGAACCGCGGTGTCGAAAGTGGGCTCAAAGAAATGCGACGTTTTGTGAGCATCGCGTGCCTTGAATCCGACCTCAAACACGCCGAAATGCGAACCGAAGTTATACTGCCGGGCCACGGAAACAGACCCGGTAAGGTCGCGCTCGAAAATGTGATTTTGCGTACCCATAGACAACGTTCTGAAAAAATTGAAGTTGGGGCCGCCGAGAGCGTAATTCGCCGGGTCAAACATGTTGGCGCCGCTGAGTTGCTTGAACTTGGGGGTGAACGGATCCGACGTGTCGAGCGCAAACTGCACATTGGAAGGTCCGCTGAAGTGGGCGCTAAAAAAACCTCCCGTGGAACGCGCCTGGCCCAGCGCGGCTTCATAGGTAATCAAAGTCTTTCCCAAGCTGTGGTTGGCCCCGGCGATCACGTTGAAAAGCCGCTGCCCAGGCCTGCGAACTACGTGAGAATAGTCCACCCGGCCGTCCGCATTCGTCAAAGTCGGGCTTGCGAAGGTCCCGACGCTCGGCGTAATGATCCAGTCATCGCCATTATCTATGAAGTGAGAGAACAATCCCCGGATGTAGGCCAGGGACCCGGTACCCAGCTTGTAATCGGCGCTGCCGGCAAAGCCGTAGCGATGCCGGTAAAATGCGTATTCCCGTATATCCATGCCAAAGAATACCGGAACTCCGTCGGCGAAATCCCCATTCGCCTTGCTTGTCGTTCCTGGAACCGGTTCGATATCGTTGGTACCCCGCTGGTTGTAATCGTAGCTGCCGCCAATGATCGCCCCAAACCGCTTCTCTCTGCCGAACCGCTTCCCATAAGTCGCGCCAAATTGATCGAGGAGTCCCCCAAAGCCAACAGGAGTGTAGCCGCCGCGGCCCTCGATGCTTAAAAAAGGCTGTTCGCTCGCGCGCTTGGTGACCAGGTTGACCGAGCCGCCGATAGCGTCCCCTTCTTGACTGGGAGAGAGCGTTTTGTTGATTTCAACCGAATCCACCAAGGCCGCAGGAATGGCATCCAGTTTCACGTTGCGCACGCTTTCCGGAGAGGGCAAGTGCACTCCATCGACCGTCACGTTGCTAAGCCGTGGCTCGGTGCCACGAATTTGAACGTACTTGCCTTCGCCTTCGTCGCGTTCCAGAGAAACGCTGGGCATGCGCCCCAAAGCGTCCGCGATATTCGTATTGGGGAGGCTGAGGATGACTTCGGAAGGTAGCACCTGAACGATATTGTCAGCGGTCTCTTCGCGATTGAGCGCTTCGATCTCGCCGCGCTCGCGTTCGCCCTTAACGATGACCTGCTCACTCACTGTCTCGATCTGAAGCTCGGCAGTCACGTTCGTCGTACCACCTGCAGCGACCGTTATCTTCTCGGAGAACCCGGAGAATCCTACGTAAGAAATCGTAACTGTGTACTCGCCGGGAGCCAGGTCGGCGATCTTAAACTCGCCCTGGGCGTCCGTTATCGCGGTTTGGCCAAGTGGCTGTAACTCCACTTTTGCGCCTACCAAAGGATCATGGTTCGTATCGGTCGCCCGGCCCGAGATCGTAGCCTTGCGCTCTTGCGCGTTCGCTGGAACTAGCCAGAGCGCGCTGATGAAAAGCACAACTAGAGAGAGGTGGTGTAAAGAATTGCGCATCGGTTAGACCTCCGTGGAGAATTCGGATTGCTCGGATTGCGAAGGACCTGGAGAATCCGCCTGATGGCACGGAGTTTATTCTCTTCAAAATTCTTGTCAACAAAAATTCATACAAAATTCACAGGTTATTTGTGTTTTGAAATTTTCCAGCGCCTTCTGAGTCAACTGTGAGAGCCAACCTGAAGAAATCTTCGTTTTTCCTCCTCTCTTACTGATGAGCCCGGCAGAATACTCGAACTGGATGGAAACCTGGGCGTAGTTCAAATTAGCAACAAGAATGTGTTGGTGTTCCTTGACTTGAGGGACGAGCGACCCAATAATGAGAAAGCATGAGCGTACGCGCCGGAGGCGCTGAAGACATGTTCCTTGACGTTAAGGACCTTGCCGTCCGTAAATTGCGCATCCGGAAGAGCTACGCTCCCGGAAGCATCGATTTCCATACGGCCGATATCAAGCAGACCGAGCCGCTGGAAGTCACGGCAACCGCCGAGCTTCTGGATGGCCAGATCCGTGTCACCGGCGACCTGGAAACGAAGATCGAGATGGTATGCGCCCGGTGCCTGGAACCTGTGATCGAGGATGTGAGCCGGTCCTTCGACCTCTTTTATCGGCCTATGGTGAAGGATCTCAAGCCCAGGGAAGACCGGCTGAAGGACGACGATACTGAAATCGGGTTTTTCCAAGGAGAAGGACTCTTCCTGGCCGATGTAATAAAGGAACAGGTGCTGCTGGCATTGCCGCTAAAAGTGATATGCCGAGGCGACTGCCGCGGCTTGTGCCCGAACTGCGGGGCCAACCTGAACCACGAAGAGTGCCGGTGCGAGACTCACGCGACGGATCCAAGACTGGCCCCCCTTGCGCGCCTCAAGCAAGACTGGCTAAAAAAACAATAATTCGGGGTAGCTTCTGACATTAGCAGAGTATGTGTGTTTTAACAGTTCGCGAAACAACGAGAGAGGTTCACCCCTCGCAAATACCGGACTGAGACGTAATAGATAGCTTTTCGGCCAAAAAGCCCATACAATCCGCCACAACAGGCGGAACCTAGGAGTATTGCAATGCCTAATCCAAAACGGCGCCACTCGAAGAGAAGGACCAGCACGCGGCGGGCGCACGACTTTCTGACCAAGCCGTCGCTCGGGAAGTGTCCGAACTGTCACGAAACGAAACAGCCGCACCAGGCCTGTCCGCACTGCGGCTATTACAAGGGTCGTGCGGTCAAAGAAACAGCCGCCTAGTTTCTCTGGTATTCCGTAGCTCGCGGGCAAGATCCCATGATCACTATCGCGGTTGACGCAATGGGCGGTGACCACGCGCCCCGCCCCGAGGTCGAGGGCAGTGTGCTGGCTGCACGTGAGTTCGGCCTGCGCATTTTGCTCGTCGGCCAGCCGCATGCGGTGCGCGCGGAGCTGGCCAAACTAGCCACCGCGGACCTGCACCTCGAGGTCGTGCCCGCCAGCGAAGTGATCACCATGGAAGATCACCCGGCGCAGGCCTTTCGCCGGAAGAAGGACAGCTCGGTGCACGTGGCCGCCAGGCTGGTGCGCGAAGCGAAGGCCGACGGGCTGGTAAGCGCGGGAAATACCGGCGCGGTCATGACCGTTTCTCGGTTTTTGCTCGGAACGCTGGAATCGGTGGACCGGGTAGCGCTGGCGGCTCCGTTTCCCAACGCCAAAGGCGGCGTGTCCGTGTTGCTGGATGTGGGCGCGAACGTGGATTCGAAGCCAGAACATCTGGTGCAGTTCGCTGTAATGGGAGAGATTTATTACCGCGCGACGTTTGGCAGCCGTCGGCCGCGCGTGGGCCTGCTCTCCATCGGGGAAGAAGAGATCAAGGGCAACGAGCTGACGCGCGAGGTCCACAACCGGCTCAAGAAGATCGCGGTGAATTATGTGGGAAACGTCGAAGGCGGGGACCTTTTTACCGGCGACATAGACGTGATTGTCTGCGACGGGTTCGTAGGAAATATCGTGCTCAAAATCTGCGAAGGGCTGGCGTTTCAGATGTTCGGGTTGTTGGGGAAATCGCTGAAGAGTTCGCTGGTGACGCAGTTCGGAGCGCTGCTTTCGAAGGGCGCGTTCAAGGGCTTGAAAAAGAAGATTGACTACACGGAGTACGGAGGCGCGCCACTATTGGGTGTGCGCGGGGTTTGCGTAATCGGGCATGGACGTTCGAATGCCAACGCCGTCAAGAACGCGATTCGTGTGGCCGCCGGGCTGGCGCGCGCCCACATGAATGAAAAGATCGAACAGGAGCTCTCGGCCGCGAGTGTGAACGCTTGAGAAGGCCGGAGGGAAAAGTGCGATGGGCAAAGTAGCCTTTTTGTTTCCAGGTCAGGCTTCGCAGTACCCCGGCATGGGAAAAGAGTTGTCGGAAAAATATTCCGTGGCGCGAGCCGTTTTCGAGGAGGCAGACAGGGCGCTGGGCTTTGCGATTTCGAAGATGTGCTTCGAAGGCACGGAAGACGAGTTGAAGCTCACGGCGAATACGCAGCCGGCGATTTTAACCTGCTCGGTGGCGGTGCACCGGGTGCTTGCGGAGAAAGGCTTATCGCCGGATTTTGTGGCCGGGCACAGTCTGGGAGAGTACTCGGCGGTCGTCGCCGCAGGCGCGCTTAAGTTTGTGGACGCGGTGCAGCTTGTGCGCAAGCGCGGAACCTACATGCAGGAAGCGGTACCGGCCGGCGAAGGCGCCATGGCCGCGATCATGGGATTGTCACCGGCGGTCGTACTGGATGCTTGCAAGCGCGCCGCCGAGGGCGGAGTGTGCTCACCCGCAAATCTGAATTCACCGGACCAGACGGTAATTTCGGGAAACGCAGGCGCGGTGAAACGCGCAGTCGAGATTGCTTCCCAATCCGGCGCGAAGCGCGCGGTGATTTTGCCGGTGTCGGCTCCGTTTCATTCGGCGTTGATGAAGCCGGCGCAGGAGCGGCTCGAACAAGATTTGCGCGCGGCGTCATTTTCTGCGTTGCAAGTGCCGCTGGTGACCAACGTGGACGCGGACACCATCACGGGCGGCGAAGAAGCCCGCGAGGCGTTGGTGCGGCAAGTGACCATGCCGGTAAGGTGGGAAGAGTCGATCCGGATGCTGATCGAAGAAGGCGTAAATACGTTTGTCGAGGTCGGGCCAGGGCGCGTACTGACCGGATTGCTGCGGCAGATTGAGCGCTCGGTAGCCGCGTTGAACGTGGAAGATGAGAAGAGTCTGGCAGCCACGATGGAGAAAATTGCCGGAGCCAGAGCCTCGGACGCCGCCTAGGTAGCACAGACTTTAGCCTGTGCTCTTTTGGTTTTCACAATGCGGAGGGAAATAGCACAGGATGAATCCTGTGCCACCAGGCATGTTTAGCTTGAAGGACAAAGTGGCGGTGGTGACCGGAGCGTCGCAGGGCATCGGCCGCGACACCGCGCTTGCCCTGTTGTCCGCAGGCGCGAAGATCGTTGTGGCCGCGCGCAATGAAGAAAAGCTGACCGCGCTTGTGAATGAGATTACGGCGGCGGGCGGACAAGCCGTCGCCGTGAAGATGGATGTAGCCGACGCGGAGCAGGTGAAGGCGGGATTCAAGCAGGTCATAGAAAAATTCGGGCGGCTGGATATTTTGGTGAACAACGCGGCGATTACGCGCGATGGCTTGGCGATGCGCATGAAGCTGGACGATTGGGAAGCGGTGCTGCGCACGAATTTGACGGGAGCGCACCTGTGCGTTCAGCAAGCCTTGCCGGTGATGATGAAAGCGCGTGCGGGAAGGATTATCAATATTTCCTCGGTGGTCGCGGAGATGGGAAACGCTGGTCAGGCGAATTACGTGGCGGCAAAAGCAGGACTGATCGGATTGACCAAGGCCATCGCGATCGAGATTTCTTCCAGAAATATCACCGTAAACGCGGTCGCGCCGGGCTTCATCGAAACGCCCATGACCGATGTGCTTTCGGACAAGGTGAAAGAAGAATTGAAAACACGGATTCCCCTCGGCCGGATGGGTTCGCCACGGGACGTAGCCGCGGCCATCTTGTTCTTGGCTAGCGATGAGGCGGGCTACATCACCGGGCACGTCTTAGATGTGAATGGCGGACTGTACTTGGCTTAATTTAGAGAACGTGAGCAGGATCCAGGCTCTGCCAAGGTCATCAGATGAATGAACACCGTGATCTACGGCTTATACCTGATTGGCCGCGAATAAGGCAGCTCGTCGCGAAAAGGTTAGGCAAAAGCGAGGATGAAGTTCAGGCCATGAAGGAAAGCGGCGATTCACTGGATCGCGTTGAACTTGTCATGGCAGTCGAGGAAGTACTCGACGGTCGGCTGCCCCGATGAAGCTGCAAAAGTTGACCTTGCGGGGAGGGGTGACTAGAATGAACGGGTTATTTGAGAGGGCAAAAACCAGACTGTAGGAGCGCATCCGCACCGGGTGGTGCAGAATCCAAGGACACAGGCTCCGGCACACGAGTTTTAACCAACAACCCAAGCGGCACGAGCTTGCGGGGGCACATCAAGCGACGGCAGATCGCGGAGGAATGGGAATGGCCAGCGTAGAAGAACGCGTAAAGCAGATTATCGTTGAGCAGCTGGGCGTGGATGAGGCCGAAGTGACGCCGACCGCGTCCTTCGTGGACGATCTGGGAGCGGATTCTCTCGACCAGGTGGAATTGGTGATGGCCTTCGAAGAGGCGTTCGGGATCGAAGTGCCGGACGAGGACGCCGAGAAGATGACCACGGTCAAAGACGCGACCGAGTATATCGACAAGCACGCCAAAGGTAAGTAAGCCACGGAATTATCACCTCAACAGGGAGCAAGGGGACTTTGACTCGCCGGGTAGTCGTTACAGGCGTTGGGTTGGTCTGCGCGCTGGGCATCGGCACCGAGGAAAGCTGGAAAAACCTCGTGGCCGGAGTAAGCGGCGTCGGCCCGATTACGAACTTTGATGCGACAGGATTCGACTGCAAAATTGCCGGCGAAGTGAAGAACTTCGATCCCTTCCTCTGGATCGAGAAAAAAGAATTGAAGAAGATGGGTCGGTTCATCCAAGTCGCCCTGGCCGGCGCGGATTTTGCGATTCGTATGTCCGGATGGAAACCCGAACAATCGGACTTGGACGAAGTAGGCGTATACGTTTCGTCGGGCATCGGCGGGTTCGACATCATCGAGCGCGAGCACATTAAGCTGATTCAGGGCGGACCGAACCGCATCTCCCCGTTTTTCATTCCCTCCGCGATTGTCAATCTGGCCTCGGGACACATTTCCATTCGTTACGGCGCCCGCGGGCCGAATTCCGCGACCGCGACGGCATGCTCCGCCTCGGCGCACGCGATCGGCGACTCCTTCAAAATCATCGAGCGCGGCGCCGCGGAGATGATGATTTGCGGCGGCACCGAAGCGACGATTACGCCCATGGGTATCGGCGGATTTGCGTCGATGAAGGCGCTCTCGACCCGCAACGACGATCCCGCGCACGCCAGCCGGCCGTTTGACGCGGGGCGCGACGGCTTTGTGGTGGGCGAGGGCGCGGGGATTTTGATTCTGGAATCGCTGGAGCACGCGCAGAAGCGCGGCGCGCCTATTCTCGCGGAAATCGTGGGCTACGGGATGTCCGGCGATGCTTACCACATCACGCAGCCGGCGGAAGACGGTGGCGGGGCATTCCGCGTAATGAGGGCGGCGATCAAAGACGCCGGGATCACGGCCGACGACATCAGTTACGTCAACGCACACGGAACTTCGACGCCCCTCGGAGACGTGATCGAAACGCGCGCGATGAAGCGGCTGTTCGGCGAGCGAGCCAAGAAAGTGGCGATCAGTTCGACGAAGTCCATGACGGGACATTTGCTGGGCGGCGCCGGCGGTTTGGAAGCGGGAATTAGCGTCCTGTCGCTGCGCGACCAGATTGTGCCGCCGACGATCAACCAGGAGACGCCGGACCCCGAGTGCGATCTGGACTACGTTCCGAACGTGGCGCGCAAGACGTCAGTAGAGTATGCGTTGTCGAACTCGTTTGGATTCGGCGGCACGAATGCCGCGCTTATTTTCAAGCGGTGGTCGGGGAAATAGCAGCTTTCGTGAGATTCCTCTGTGTTCCGTTGTCATTCTGAAGTGAACCGACAAGGTTCGCTCGAGAATCTCAACGTCGAGGGTGAGCAACGAAATTTGGACTTGAGATCCTTAGCTGCGCTCAGGATGACAACCATTCCTCTCGGGCAAAACGACTAGAAGGAAAAATTCAGTGAACATTATCGTGTGTATCAAGCAAGTTCCAGCGAAGGATGCGCCATTGACCATCGCCGGAAACTGGATCAAAGAATCCGATATCGGCTTCGAGATGAACGAGCCGGACAGCTTCGCGCTCGAAGAGGCCCTGCGGCTGAAGGAAAAACACGGTGGGGAAGTGATTGCGCTGTCGATGGGACCCGAACGGGTGAAGCAGACCATCAAGGAGGCCCTGGCCAAGGGCGCGGACCGCGGGATTCACATTGCCGATGACAATTTCGCACAGCTCGATCCACTGGGCTCGGCGCGGGCGCTGGCGGCCGCGATTCAGAAAGAAAAAGTCGATCTCGTGCTGACCGGATTGCAGAGCGACGACCACGGCTTCGGGCAGACGGGCGTGCTGTTGGCCGCGCTGCTGAATTTGCCGCACGCGACAATCATCATGGCCATCGAAGTCGCCGGCGGAAAAATGAACTTGAAGAGGGAATTGGAAGCCGGATGGTTTCAACATATTGAGTGCCCGCTGCCGGGAGTGCTATCGATTCAGTCGGGGATCAACAAAGTGCGGTACGCGACGCTGAAAGGCATCATGGCGGCGAAGAAAAAAGATCTGGCGACCGTCACGCGCGAATCGCTCGGCGTCAGCAGCGAGCCAACGCAGAAAATCGAGAAAATCTACGTACCGACGAAAACGAAGAAAACGGAATTTCTGACCGGCACGCCTAAGGAAGTGGCCACGAAGCTGGTCGAGAAACTGAAGTTTGAGGCAAGGGTGATCTGACCTAGCGCCAGCGTCTTGTGGCTAGCTTATTTTTGTTGTCATTCTGAGGCGAACCGACGAGGTTAGCCGAAGAATCTCAACGCAATGAGTGAGCAGGGCAAATTGGCGGTTGAGATCCTTCGCTTCGCTCAGGATGACAGCGAGCTTTGGTTAAAGGTGAATGATCCATGAAAATTCTCGTGATTGCCGAGCAGCGGCAGGGGAAGTGGAACAACACGAGTTTTGAGACGCTGGTGGCGGCGCAACGAATTGCTACAGCGACCTCCGGCACTATCAGCGCGCTGGTGATCGGCAAGGGCGTTGCAGGATTGGCCGAGGAACTCGCTGCGAAAAACGTGGCGGAGGTTTTGCTCGTCGAACACGATCTGCTCGAAGCGTACACCCCGGACGGATATTGCGTGGCTCTCTCGCAAGTCATTTCTTCCGCGAAGCCGGACCTGGTGTTATTTCCGCATACCTATCAAGTGCGCGATTTTGCGCCGAAACTGGCCGCTATGCTGGGGAAGGGCATGATTGGCGATTGCATCGGCTACCGGAATGAAAGCGGAAAGCTTGTATTTGTGCGGCAGATGTTTCAAGGAAAAACGGCCGCAGACGTTACTTTCGTGGGAGCCGCGCCGTGGTTTGCGTCGTTTCAGTCGGGGGCATTTCGTTCGGATCTTTTGTCGGCGCATCCTTCAGGGAAAGCTCCGGTAAACAAGGTCACTGTCGACCTGAAGCCGGAACAGATTCGCACGAAGCCGCTGGAGCTCTTCAAGGAAGCAAAGTCCGCCGTTGACTTGACGCAGGTGCCGCTGATCGTGGCGATTGGGCGCGGGATCAAGGCGCCAGAAAATATTCCGCAAGCCGAAGCGCTGGCCAAGGCGCTTGGCGGCGAAATTGCCGCCTCGCGGCCGATTTGCGATGAAGGATGGCTCCCGATGGAACGCCAGATCGGAAGCTCGGGGCAGACCGTGGCGCCGAAACTCTATCTGGCGCTGGGAATCAGCGGCGCGATCCAGCACGTCGTGGGCATGAAAGGCGCGCGCACGATTGTGGCCGTCAACAAGGACACGAACGCGCCGATTTTTGAGATCGCGGATTACGGCGTGGTCGGCGATATTTTTGAGATTATGCCTGCGCTCACCGAAGCTCTGGAAAAGGCGAAATCGGCGTAGCCCTCGCAAAAAAGAAAGAGAGATTCCTCCACTGCGTCCCGGCAAAAACGGCCCGGACTCCGGTCGGAATGACAGTCAGTCGAGCTGGGCAATCCCAGAAGAATCACAAAAGACGTACTCGGCTCTTCAGCCGTTGAAATCTTCGCTTAGGTCTCGCCAAGCGGGATTTATCTTTTCGATGAGAAAAACTTTCTTCCCCCTGCGCCAGCGCTTCAATTGTTTTTCACGGGCGATGGCGTTGCGAATGTCTCCGAAAGGCTCGAAGTAAACGAGTTTGCAGGTTTTGTATTTCTTGGAGAAACCTGTTTCTTGGCCAAGCTTATGTTCGGCGACGCGGCGCTCTAGGAGATTTGTGACGCCGGTATATAGCACCCCAGACTCGCTGGCCATGATGTACATGTGATAGACCATTGTGACGGGGATTGTGTCACCAGTCCTAAGAGCATTCCAGCCCGTCACTGTCATCCCGAGCGGAGGGACGACGGGGTTCGTCGCCCCGAAGTCGAGGGATCTCTCTTCGTTTGCTAGAATGAAAAGAATATGACCGTACAAAGGGAACAGCTCGAAGCGGACGTATTGATCGTAGGCGCGGGGCCGGCGGGGCTTTCCTGCGCGCTCCATTTGGCGAATCTCATCAAGAAGCACAATGAAGCGGGTGGGAAGCCAGAGCTCTCGGCGGAAAACATTTACGTATTAGAGAAAGGCCGCGAAATCGGGGCGCACCAGCTTTCCGGCGCGATCATGAACCCGAAGGCACTGGCGGAACTGGTGCCGGATTTTGAGAAAAGCGCGCCGCTTGACTCTCCTGTGACGGATTCCGCGGCGCTGCTTTTTACGGAGGGATCGTCGTTCCGGTTCCCGATTACGCCGCCTCCCTTCCAGAACAAAGGCAACTACGTTGTTTCGCTGAGCAGGATCACAAAGTGGCTCGGCGGGCTGGTCGAGGCCGCGGGCGTAAACCTGTTTAAGGAATTTGGTGGAGCGTCGCTTATTTATGAAAAACAGGGAATCGACGGCGTCATCACGGAAGATAAAGGGCTCGACAAGAACGGCAAGCCAAAAGCAAATTACACCCCGGGGTACGAGCTGCGCGCGAAAGTCACGGTACTTGCGGAAGGCACGCGCGGCTCTCTGACCAAGCAGCTCGTGGAGAAGAAAAAACTCGACAACATTAATCCGCAGAGCTATGGGATCGGCATCAAGGAGTTGTGGGACGTGCAGCCGGGCCGCATCCAGCCAGGATACGTTGCGCACACGCTGGGCTGGCCGCTTTCGACCGACGTGTACGGCGGCGGGTGGATTTACGGGCTATCGAACAACCGGCTTTCGATCGGGCTCGTCGTGGCGCTCGAATATGCGGATCCGCAATTCGACCCGCACGCTGCGTTTCAGACCTGGAAGACGCATCCGTTCTTAAAGAAGATTCTCGACGGCGGCAAGCTGGTGCGCTACGGCGCGAAATCGCTGCCCTACGGCGGCTGGTACGCGATACCGCGGACGTACGTGGATGGGGGACTGATCATTGGCGACTCCGCGAGCTTTCTCGATTCGCAAAGGCTGAAGGGCATTCACCTCGCGATGAAGAGCGGAATGCTGGCGGCCGAAACGATTTTTGAGGCCCTCAAGGCCGGCGACACTTCGGCGAAGAAACTGAGCGTGTTTCCGCAGAAAATCGAGCAGAGCTACATCAAGAAAGAATTGCGGCTGGTGCGAAATTTCCATCAATCTTTTCAACACGGAATGCTCCGAGGATTTTTTCACGCCGGACTGCAGTTCATCACCGGAGGGCGCGGGTTGATCGATCCGATGCACGCGCACCCGGGGTACGAAGCTTACCAAAAAATCAACGGACATCCCGCCCCGGAAAGATTCAAGGGCGACGGAAAACTGACGTTCGACCGTCTGACGGACGTGTATCACTCCGGAACACGGCACGAGGAAGATCAGCCCTGCCACCTGCTGGTGAAGGACTTGAATGTTTGTGCCACGAAGTGCGTCGTGGAATACGGCAACCCGTGCCAGTATTTTTGTCCCGCCGCGGTTTACGAGATGGTGAAGGAGAAAGACGGCGTGAAGCTGAAAATCAGCGCCGCGAACTGCGTGCACTGCAAAACCTGCGACATCGCGGATCCCTACCAGATTATCGATTGGGTGGTGCCGGAGGGCGGTGGGGGACCCAACTATGAGGGAATGTAGGAGTCCGCTTTCCCCTGAATCGAGAGAGAGAATCGGCGAGGACAGAAGTCGAGTAACCGGTCTGAAGACCGGCCACTACAGTTTCAGGAATGCCTCCGGTCTGTACCACCAGCGATAGCCCCCCCCGTTTCTTGTAAGTGTTGCATCTAAAAGGCTTAGGATTACTGTAAGTGGTTTAGAATCAACACTTGTGGACATTTTGTAACTGTTGATTCTAAATGGCTTAACGGGCAATGGCTCAGTCGGCTAAAGGTTGCCGAAAAGCAGAGCAAATGGCCGTCTTACATGGCAGGTTTTCAAAACGGCTCGACTGCTTTCCAGCAATTACAAAAAGCAGATCCCTCCCTCCGCTCGGGATGACAATTTCGGACTTTTTCCGCAACAGGTAAAGCCGCAAGTGAGGTGGCACCGCTGGGGTTAGCGAAGTACTACTTGGACAAAAGTATACCATAACGTAAAAGAAGGTCAAGGAAAAAGTTGAGCAGAGTCAGGAGCTGCGGGTCCAGAGGCGGCGGATGAACGAGCGAACGCGGCCGTACATGGAATCGCCGGAGTTGGGCTGCGGGGGCTTGGGCGCGCTGTTCGGTGTTGAGTGGGAGTCGGCGGGGGGAGGCTTTTGCGGCGCGGTGTTGCTTGCGACGGCTACCGGGTCGCCTTCGACCCGGCCCTGAAAAATAAGGGTGGGACGCACGCGGACGCGGCGGACCAGCAGAATCAATTTCGGATCAAACTCCGCCTGTACTTTAGCGTTAGCGCCATACGTGAGCGGCGGCATGAAAACCTGGTAGATGGGTTCTTCCGGCGCCGGAGCTGCTTGGGGAACGGGCTGTGATTCAGGTTGCTTTGCCGCGGCTGCCCTCTTCTCGATCTCCTTATTCGTGGCGAGCATGCTTACTTCCGGCGAAGGCGCAACCGGGGGAGCGCTTCTTGCGACGGGCGGTTCGCACAAGCAGTGGCCCGCGCCGGTGCGCAGCGAATCCAGTTGGCCGTTGTTGACGAGGACGTCGCCGCCTTGCGGGACGATGACGTTTTGTCCCGTGAACTGTTGCTCGAGGCGGACCGCGCCCGAGGTTGCCCGAATGCAGATGGCCCCACCGGCTTCGAAGCCCACCAGCGCGTCTTGGGCGCCGTCGCCGATGGCGACCGGCGTGGCCTGGATCTGCGCCGTATAAATCGTCAGCTTGGGCTGGTGTTCTATGTGCGCGTGAATGACGCCGAAGTCAAGCGCAAGGGTCAGCGACTCCGCCGATTTTAAGACCGAAAAATGCGCCGGCCCGCAGATGAAAATGCTGCCGCCTTCCACCAGTTTGATGGTCGCCTGGCCGGACTTTACCTGGACGTCGCTGCCGCTGCGAAGCGTTGTTTTTACTTGGCCGTGCTCGACGTCCATCTTCATGGAGCCGGAAACGAGAATGTCTTCGCCATCGATGGCGCCGACCGTGTCGAAGGACGGCTCATCGGGGCGCGCGGCCCACGCAGCAGCGAAAGCCGCGCAGCAAAGCGCTGCGACCGCCGCGAGGACGGCGGCGCGTCGCGCCAGATGACTTCGATGGAAGAGCTGAAGCACTGAGGGATACTCCCGCGACTTGAGCGAGAAATACTCGCCTATACTATACGCTGATGAGCACAGAGGAAGCAGCCCGAGGCTCTTCGCCGGCGGTGAGGCAGGAGCAGGTTGCAGCGCAGCCGGCGGAGCAAGCGACCGGCGGCGTCGGCGCGCATTACGACACGCGGCTGCCGCAGCTCCCGTGGTCGCGCCGCGCGCAGATTCCGTTTATCGCGGCAGCAGTGTACAGCGTGATTCGCCTACTGGGGCCGACGCTGCGCTACGAAGTGCTCGGCTGGCATCACGAGGAAGCCGTGTACGCTTCGGGAAAGCGGTGCATTTGGGCGTTTTGGCACCGCGTCATCATTCCGATTGTGTGGTGGCATCGGAATCACGGCACGGTGGTGATGAATACCACGGCGTTTGACGGGCAGTGGACGCGCAAAGTGATCGAGTGGCTGGGATTCGGCACGGCGCAGGGGAGCTCTTCCCGGGGAGGCCTGCGCGGGCTGGCGGTGATGGCGCGGCGGCTGGATGAAGGCCTGGATTGCGCGTTTACGATTGACGGCCCGCGCGGGCCGCGCTACGTGGCAAAGCCTGGGCCTGTGATGCTGGCACGAAAGACGGGCTGCCCGGTGATGGTGTTTCACATCGGGGTTGATCGCGGGAAGACGTTCACCAATACGTGGGACCATTTTCTGCTGCCGATGCCGTTTGCACGCGCGGTGATTTTGTTTGCGCCGCCGATTTACGTTCCGGCGAACGCAAGTGCTGAAGTGATGGAAGCCAAACACGCAGAGATGCAGCGTGAGTTGGAACGTGTGCGGGACATTGCGGAGGGGTGGTATTCGCTGAGCGAAGCAGATCGGAAGAGGTATCGAGAAGAGATCGGCAAGTAGGGAAGAACAATCTACCACTGGTCCGTCATCCTTCAGGCCACGGCTAGCCTGAATTTCGAAATTGAAGAGAGATTTCTCCGCTCCGGGACGGCAAAAGCGGCCGCCCCTCCGGTCGAAATGACAAGCTTGCTTGGAGTTGTGAGAGGACAAACTTCGACTTGGGCGAACTTGGAATTTCGAAGGGTAAGAAGCTGGGAGAAAACAAATCATGGGTGCTGGCCTCACCCAATTTCGGAATTCAAGTTTAGTCGACGAAATCAGTCCCCGGTGCGCTCGCCGAGCTTGACGGGCACATCCATTTTCTTGCCGCCTCGATAAAGGCTGACTGTCACCGTATCACCGGGCCGCTTGCGGTTTAGAATCACGTTCAAATCAAATTGATTGCTGACCTTTTGGCCGTCCACCGCGACGATGACGTCGCCGCCGATGGCGATGCGGCGCATGCCGGCTTGGGCCACGCGGTCACCACCGCGGAGCCCGGCCTCAGCGGCGGGCCCACCGCGCGCCGCTTCTTCGATCAGCAAACCGTCCTTGACCGGCAAATCCAGCGCTTCGGAAAGCCATCCCGCCACCGGCAGGGTCTGCACACCAAGGAGCGCCCGATGCACGCGGCCATCGGTCATCAAATCGTGCGCAATGGCTTTCGCTGTATTAATGGGAATCGCGAATCCGATGCCCGCCGCCGTGCCGCTGGGCGTGAAGATCGCGGAATTGATGCCAATCACCTCGCCGCGCGTATTGATGAGCGGACCGCCTGAATTCCCGCGGTTGATGGAGGCGTCGGTCTGGATGGCTTCGTCGATGAACGTGGTTTGGCTGGTCTGCACGGTGCGGCCGAGCGCGCTCACGACACCCGTGGTGAGCGTGCTTTGAAAGCCAAAGGGATCGCCGATGGCCAGAACTTTTTGGCCGACCTGCAACGAGGCGGAATCGCCCAGGGGAAGCGACGCGAGCTTCTTGTCTTTTGGATCGATTCGGATTAGCGCCACGTCATTGCGCTTATCGGCGCCGATGAATTTCGCCGGATAACGCGACTGATCGCCGAGCACCACTTCAATCGTCTGAGCTTCCTGCACGACGTGAAAATTCGTGAGGATGTAGCCGCGCGGGTCGATGACAAAGCCGGAGCCTGCGCCCTCGACGGGGACGGGGTCCATGAAGAAATCGTACTCCGTGGCTTTAGTGAGAATATTCGCAACGGCGGGCGAGGCCTGCCGGTAGATGCGCACGTTCAAGGATTCTTCTTCGGTTAGAGCGGCGTCGCGAGCGGCCACATCTTTCGGCGGGCCCGAGCTGGAACGCCCGAGAGGCTCGGCGCCTACGTCCACGGGTCCGCGGGAGCTGAAGCGCGCGCCAACCCAATAGGCACCAAGGATAAGAATGAATGCCGCAACAATCAGCCGGGGAAGACTATTCGATTTTGCAGGAATCATGGGTGTCGTCCTTCTTTAACTATGATACCCGGAATGGACATCTAATTTCTTTCTCACTCGGGTATGGACGGATCATTCTCGGTGTTGGGTAGCGGTTTGCCGCTTCAGGGCGAAGGGCGGCCGCCGTGGAGTTTCCTGGCCAGCGCCTCGACCTGCCGGCGGGTTTCCTGGAGCGAGCCCGAGCAATCGATTTTCTCGGTTGCGTAGCGCAGCTTTTCCGCGATGGGAAGTTGCGCGGCAATGCGGCGGCGCGCTTCGTCTTCACTCATCTTGCGCGCGCGAAGCCGCTCAAGCTGCTGCTCGGGTGTGCACCAGGCGACCACCAAACCGTCGAGCCTTTTGTGCAGACCAGCTTCTACGATCAAAGCCGCTTCGATGAAAGCCGTATCGTAAGCCCCGGCGCGCTGCCACTCTTCGAATTGCCTGTCCATGGCTTCCGCCACGCGCGGGTGGACGATGGCGTTTAAGCGGTCGAGCTTGGCGCGGTCGGCAAAGACAATCGAGGCAAGCCTGGCGCGGTCGACGCGGCCATTCTCGCCGAGGATTTCATGACCGAATGCGCGCACCACTTCGTCATACGCCGCCTGGCCGGGCTCGACAAGCTTGTGGGCCAGAGAATCGGCGTCGAGGACCGGGAAGCCCAGTTCGCGAAGCATAGCTGCGACGGCGCTTTTTCCGCTGGCAATGCCGCCGGTGATGCCAAGTTTTCGCATCGTATGGAGGGTCACTTCGCAAGCGCGGTGGAGCGCGTCGCGCGAGAGAGGGATTGCCCGGAAGAAGCTCCGCGGCGCTGTTTTGCGGCCTTGACGGTGTTGCTCATGAGCATGGTGATAGTCATCGGGCCGACGCCGCCGGGAACGGGCGTGAGAGCGCCGGCAACATTTACCGCATCGGGATGCACGTCACCGACATTGACGGAGCCTTTCGAGCGGAATTTTTCCAGGCGCTCGGGAAAATTTTTCAGGAGACGCTCGGCTTCCTTTGCGTCGGTTACTTTGTTGGTGCCGACGTCAATGACCGTGGCCCCAGGGCGAATCCAATCCGCTTCGACGTAACCCGCTTTGCCCATGGCGGCAACGATGATGTCCGCGCGGCGCAAGACATCGGGAAGATTCCGCGTCTTTGAATGGCAGATCGTCACTGTGGCATTCGCGTGCATCAGCAGCAGCGCCATCGGTTTTCCGACAATGTCACTGCGGCCGAGAACCACCGCGTTGGCGCCCTCGAGCGGAATTGCGGCCCGGCGAAGAATCTCCATGCAGCCGGCCGGCGTGCAAGCAACCAGGCCGGGGCGTCCGGTCACGAGACGGCCGAGGTTTACGGGATGGAAGCCGTCAACGTCCTTAGAAGGATCGACCGCTTCGAGGACCCTCTTCGTATCAACCTGCGCGGGCAAAGGAAGCTGGACGAGAATGCCATCGACATTCTCATCCACGTTCAAGTCATCGACGAGTTTCAGCATCTCCGCCGTAGTGACCGAAGCGGGAGGTGTATGTAGCCAACTGGCCAAGCCGAGCTGTTCGCAAGCGGCGATTTTGCTCTTCACGTAGAGCTGCGAGGCGGGGTTATCACCCACGAGGACAGCGGCGAGCCCGGGTCGTATGCCGTCGGCGGCGAGGACGGCAATTTCCGATTTCAGATCGGCGAAGACTTGATTGCGAATCTTAGCGCCGTCGAGGATGCGTGCCGTCATTCGAAGATCACCCGTGGTTCGGAGTTGCTTTGCTCCGAACGCAGATGATAGCACACGGAAAATTGCCGCGTGCCGCGCCGGAAACTGTTGTGCCGCTAGATTGCTTCTGCTAGCATCCCGGCCAATTCACCAAGGAGGTGAAGCATGGCGACGCTGAAACGAGTCGGCCCAGGGTCGGCATTCAAAGTGGGATTTGCTGTGTATGGGATTTTGGGCCTCATTCTGGGCGTGATTTTCGCGCTCATCTCCTTGCTGGGAGGACCTTTGCTGGGAGGGGCTTTCCCGCTGGGAGCCCAGCCTGGCGTGTTCCGAATGTTCTTCGGGATAGGGGCCGTAATTATGTTTCCGGTTTGCTATGGCATCATCGGCGGCATCGGGGCCGTGATCCTTGCGCTGCTCTACAATCTCGTGGCGGGATGGATGGGCGGCCTGGAAGTGGACATCAGCTAAATACCCGGCAACGCGCAAAGTCCTTAACCGTAGTGGCTCGCACGTTTTCTCACGTCCGCAACTTCCTCTTTAAGAAAGCATCTAAGATATTGCCGTTCTTGCGAGGCGCGGATGGTGTGCCCTGGAAGCACGGACGCAAAGGACAATGCAGGAGTGACATCCACTGTCCAATCAAACGACCGGCGTGGCCTGGAAAAACAGGCTCGCCTGGAAGGGAGGCTGCCGCCCGGGCAGTCGCTCACCCTGAAATGGCCCGTCCTGCACGAGGGCAGTGTGCCGCGGTTCGATCCCGCAAAGTGGGACTTCAAGATATCGGGCGAAGTGGAAGAGCCAAGGCGTTTGACCTGGAATGAATTTCTCGCCTTGCCGCAGACGGAAATCACTTCCGATTTTCACTGCGTGACGCGCTGGAGCCGCCTGGACAACCGGTGGAAGGGCGTGCTGTTCACTGATGTAATGAAGCTCGTCCGTCCGAAGCCCCAGGCCAAATTTGCGCTCATATTGGCGGAAGAAGGCTACAGGGCCAACGTCCCGCTCGCTGATTTGCTGCGGCCTGACGTGCTCTTTGCCTTCGAGCACGACGGCGAGCCGCTCCCGGCGGAACACGGCGGCCCGCTGCGGCTGGTTGTGCCTCATTTGTATGCGTGGAAGAGCGTGAAATGGGTGCGCGGATTCGAATTGTTGGACCACGACCAGCTGGGTTTCTGGGAACGCAACGGTTACCACGCCTACGGCGATCCCTGGAAAGAGCAGCGCTATTCTGAAACGTAGTGGTTGCGAGTTCGAGATTTAGAAGAAAGACGCCTGGGCGAGATTGGGCACTGGCGTCTTTCGTTGTTTAGTCCGCCGCGGCCTGCGATTTGGCGGGATCAATCTCGATGCGGCCCTTGAAATGCGCGCCGTCTTCGATGCTGATCCGCGCCGAGGAAATATCCCCCGTGATCGAGCCATCCTTCTTAATGTCCACACGGCCCCGCGCATGAAGATTGCCGACGACTTTGCCGTATACGACCACCTCGCCCGCTTGAATTTCCGACTTGAGCTGAGCGGTGGAACCCACGGTCAGTTCGTGGCCGTTGAGCGAAATCGGGCCTTCGACTTTGCCATCGATCTGCAGATCTTCCGTGCCGGTGATATGCCCCTTGATTTCGAGGCTGGAGCCGAGTCGCGCGACATTGCGCGCCCCGGGGCTGCTCTGGCGAGCAAGCGAAGGTGCGCTGAACGGAACAACCGGTGATCCTGAGCTTTGCATTGGCGGAGCGGCGGGGGCTTCGGTTTGCGATTGCTGCTTATTCCACATGATTCCTCCCTAAAAATTAGTCCAGAGATTTGCGTTGGCTCCGGGGTGGGAGGGAGCAGCGTGAATTCACTGTAGGCGCGCGAGGCAGGTGGAAGCAATCAAGAAAAAGGGTGGGCTTGCGCACTCAAGAACCTGACCGCACGGACAGGTGAAATTCGCGAATAGAGAAAGAGCGAAATCGCTAAGTCACTGCCGCGATTTTTCTTTGCTGAGCCGCTGCGCAGACAAATTCATTCAACACAATCCCGTCATTCCTGAATCGAGGAGTCCTTAAGACGGACCCGGCGCAGGCCAAAGCCAATCAAACGAGTAGGGAAGTCGCGGACCAGTGGAATCCGCCGTATCAAACGAAAGGTCCAGGGGACATTGCCCGCCCGTTGTGCGGTCATGGCGCCAGCGACGAGGCGCTTTTGCATAAAAGACTGGAAAGCCTGGATGACGCGCGTAGGCCATAAGCGTTGGCGATGCACCTCCGCCAGGTGGGACTCTTCGAGCCTGCCAGTCTTGAGCGGAGCTGCCAGGATGTTCGCAGCCACGACGGCATCCTGGATAGCGTAGTTGATTCCGACACCGCCCACGGGCGACATGACGTGGGCCGCGTCGCCGATCAACAGCAAGCCTTTCTGGTGCCAGCGGGGACACAGGTTGGCTTCCACGGAAAGCAGGGAAACCTGCTGCCAATCGGTGAGACACTCCGCGTTTTTGGCGAATCGCGGCTCGATCTCCGCGATGGTCTTTCGGAGGACTTCAACTCCCTGGGCTTTCAATTGTTGATACTTGCCTTTCGGAAAGACCAACCCTGCCTGCCAGTAGTCGGCGCGGTCGAGCACGATGAAGATGCGGCCCATGCCGATACCGCCCAAGAGTCCACTCTCCGCCCGCGGATCTTCAGGCAGGTGCGGGAGCCGGAACCAGAGGACGTCCATGGGCGGCGAGGATTTGACAGGCTCGATGCCCGCCAGACGGCGCACCAGGGAGAAGCGGCCGTCCGCGCCAACCGTAAGCGGGGCGCGCATTTCGTGCCAGCCATCGTCGGTCGTGTAGCGCACGCCCCGGACGACTCCCTCTTCCACCACGAGACGCTGCACTTGGGCGTGCATGACCAGACGAAATTGCGGATATTTCCTGGCTTCGGCGGTAATGAACTCCAGGAAACGCGACTGCGGAATCAAGAGAATGTACGGGAATTTGGTCTTCAATCGCCGGAGATCGAACGGCTGGAAGGGGCCGTCGGCAAACTGGATTGTCGGGCCCGTGACCGTCGTGTGCGGGATCTCGTGAAGGGGAGCAGCCAGCCCGATTTGATCGAGAATCTCCAGGGTTGAAGGATGGATGGTGTCGCCGCGAAATTCACGGTCAAAATCTTTGTGCATTTCAAGGAGCGTGACGGGAACGCCCCGGCGAGCCAGGAGCAGGGCCAGCATGGCGCCGGCGGGCCCGCCGCCTACTATGCAGCAGGAAGTCTGCGGAACGTCCAGGACCGGTTCTTCCGCAGCTTTCGTCTGACCGGAATTGAGCGGAGGCGTGGCCATGGCAACAAATTGGCAGAAATCCTAAAGCAAACAGCCCACCTAGACCGCAAGCCATCACTGCAAGGTTTTTGCAGGTTTTGCTTCAGACAAATACGGGAAGCGAGCAGAAGATGGTGACAAGTGAATCTCCACAGCATAGCGCCAGCTTTCCACGTTGCCGGCCCGCCCCAGAGGATACGTTACATTGCGGAAGCTATGGATGAACGCTTTATCATAAGAAATGTCTAACAGGTGGAGTTCCTTCCACTGGACGCGCCTGTTGACCACATCGTCGGCCACGAATATCCGTTGAGCCGCATCTGTCGGTGCCGCATCCCCTCTCGGCACGACACTGACGGCGTAAGTCGAAGAGCAGGGTGCCCCGCACTCGATTACTTCAGTCACAGCGTCCACTGTTCCGTCGGGAGAAGTAGTTCTCGCGGCCTCATGGTGATCCAAAGGGAAAAGCCATCTATCTGCTACGCCGCCGATCAGTCTAGGCATCAGTACCGCACATGCCACGCCGGTGATAAAAGATATAAGAATAGATAGAACTTCGCGTTGTCTGTTCAATCAGGCCTCTGGTTCAACGGGATACCAATCTGTGTTCACCGCGTTCAGGCGCCTTACCGAAAACTGACAACTAGTAGATGTCGTACTGCTCCCAGTGGAGCGTTGCGTCGGACTGGATGATGATGTGCTTGTGCGCGGTCTGCTCAAGCTCATCGATGAGCATGGACTCCCGCGTCTTGAGCGCTTTGGCGATTTCCGGATGCACGCGCAGCGTCAGGTTCGGGCCCTCTTCGTTGGCTGCGGCCATCTTCCGCGCTTCCGCTTGAATCTCGTAGCAGAGGGTGGGGATGGACTTGACCATGCCGGAGCCGGTGCAATACGGACATGGCTGGCAAAGGACGCGTTCGAGCGCCTGCTTGGTGCGTTTGCGGGTAATGCAAACCAGCCCGAATTCGTTGAACGAAAGCGCTTTCGAGGGCGCCTTGTCCTCTTCGAGAGCTTGCTGCAATGCGCCCAGCACTTTCTCGCGGTTGCGGCGCTCCTCCATATCGATGAAGTCGACGACGATAATCCCGCCGAGATCGCGCAGGCGGATTTGCCGCACGATTTCCTTCACCGCTTCGAGGTTTGTCTTAACGATGGTGTCCTCGAGGCGCGTCGAGCCCTTGCCGACGAACTTGCCGGTGTTGACATCAATGGCCACCAGCGCTTCGGTGTGGTTGATGACGATGTAACCGCCCGATTTCAGCCAAACTTTTGCGCGCAGCGCCTTGTCAAGATCGTGCTGGATGCCGAACTCTTCGAAGATCGGCGTTTCCTTGGTGTACAGCTTCACTTTGCTGACCAGCTTGGGCTGGAAGCGGCTGACGAATTCGACCACCTTGCCGAATTCCTCCTCGTTGTCGATCCAGATGCCGGTGAAATCGTCGCTGACGTAATCGCGCAGGATGCGTTCGACGAGGTTCAGGTCGCGATGGAGCAGCGCGGGCGCTTTGCGCTGTTCGCTGCGTTCCTTGATCTCATTCCAGGTTTTCCCGAGGAACTCGATGTCGGTGCGGATCTCGTCGTCGGTGGCGCCGCCCGCCGCGGTGCGCACGATGAAGCCGCCGGGATAGCTGTTCCCAGCTTCGCTCACCAGGCGGCGGAGACGCGAGCGGTTTTCCGCGGAGACGATTTTCCGGGAAACGCCGGTGTGATGGACCGTGGGCATGTATACAAGGAATCGCCCCGGCAGCGCGACGTGGCTAGTGATGCGCGCACCCTTTTTGCCGAGAGGTTCCTTGGCAATTTGAATGACGATGTCCTGCCCAGCCTTCAGCATCTCGGAAATCAGCTGCGGGCGCCGCGAGGGACCAGAGTGGCCGCCCTGATAGCCCCGGTCATGGCGCGGTCCGCCGGGACCGTGGCGTTCGAATCGCGGACGTCCTCCGCGGTCGCTACGGTCGGGCCGGCCGCCACGTCCGGTGCGGTCGCGTCCTCCGCGGAAAGGCCGCTGAAAGCGCGAGCGCGGGTTGCCGCCGATGCGCGCGGAATCTCGCGGGAAATCTTCGCGGGGAGCGGGCGCGCCTCCGATGCGCGGCGCGCGCGTTTCGCCCGGGAGAAGGATGGAGTCATCCTCAACCACAGCGCGCCCCGAGCCCGATCCACCAGCAGAGGCTTCGATCAATTCGCTTTCGGCGTGTGCTTCGTCCGTGCGGGAGTGTTCCGCTGCTTCGCGGTCTGCCTCGTGATCTGCCTCGTGATCTGCTTCTTGCCCTGCTTCGTGCCCTGTTTCCGCGTGCTCGCCGAGAGCCGCCGCATGCTCGGCACTCTCGTGTGCGGCGTCGGCTTCCGCTTCGGCGCGCGCGGCCGCGCGGCGTCCTTGGACTTCCTCGCCTTCTTCCTCGGCCATTTCTCGAGTTTCGGCGGCTAGATTTTCTTCCGCTTCCTCCCTTACTTCCATTTCCTCTTCTGTCTCTTCGTCGAATTCAGCGCCGCCCACTACGGCATCGGCCTCAGCTTGATCCTGCATCTCTTCGTGTTTCGCTTCGACAAAGTCCGTGGCAAGGGCCGCGACCTGATCTTCGCTCAGCTCCGCATCTTTACGAACTTGCTCCGTTGTCTCCGGAGCCTGTTCCTGTTGATTAGCGGAAACTTCTAACCTCGAGCTGGTCGGTTCCTCGACAGGTGCTGCCTCGCCGGCGGCTTCGGCACTGGCGTCGGCTAGGACCCAACGAGGGAGACCTCCCGAGAAACGCCGGGGAAGATTCATAGCGCTTGGTAAATTCGAGGGCGCAACGGATCCGGCTCGCGCACTCAGCTCTTCCGCTTCCGGCCGGGTTTCGTGAGACTCGTGTTCCGTAATTGGTTGAACAGGGGCTACCGGGGGCTTGCCGCGATACTTTGCCAGCGATTCGCCAGGGAGGAGAATCGGTTCTTCTCCGGTTTCAATGGGAGCTGATGGCCCGCTCGGGCGCGGCCCCTCCGACCGCCGGCTATCGTAGCCACGGTGCTGCTGGCCGCGATTGTCGTAGCCGCCTCGATCATTGCCGCGCGATTCGCCGCCCTGCGGCGAAGCATATTTTGAAGGCGGCAGATTACGTCCGCCCGGTGACTGATGACGTCCACCGCTTCCGCCACTCCCACCACGGCGGCGCCCGCCGCGTCGGCCCCAGCGTCCACCGCCGCCACGGTTACCACCACGATCACCGCCCCGGTCTCCCCCTCGGCCGTACTCCTGGCCGCTGCGTTCGCCTCGTTCGCCACGGGGAGCGTAATTCTGCGTGGGGTTGTACTGCGGAGCAAAATTTTGCGGCGCCGAAGCATTGGATTCGGGTTGGCGTTCATCGCCCGCTTCGGGGTGAGCTTCCGCGTGCTGCTCCTCGGGATGGCCCTCACCCTGATCAGGGGCTTCCGATGTCCCACCTTGCATCGGAGAGTGTTCTTCGTGATGAGTCTCCCCATGGGGCAGTTGCTCGGAATGAACTTCGGCCCCATGCCCGCCTGCACGCGCCAGCGACTCTCCCGGTAAGAGTTCGACGCTGGGTTGCTCTGCTGGCGGTGAAAGCAAGGGTGCAGGCGCACTCATAACTTCGTGCCCTTGGCCGTGATCGTAGTCTTCGAGATTTTCGAATACGTCGCTGACGTACAGGAAGGCGTCCCCATCCAGGCCGATGTCAACGAAAGCTGACTGCATGCCTGGCAGGACGCGTGTAACTTTGCCTTTGTAAATGCTGCCGACCAGCGCGAACTCTTTTTCGCGCTCGATGTAAATTTCTACTAGCTGGCCTTCTTCCAAAATCGCGACTCGCCGTTCATGGGAGCCAGCGGATATGACCAATTCTTTCGACATGAAAACTCCTTATGCGTGACTCCAGCCCGGCCGGAATCAGCTTTCTGTGCGGCCCCGGCTTGGCCGGGACCCACGGGACGCATCGCCGCGGGCATCTGCCCGGCGGAGGTCCGTAAATGGTTTGCCTGCCCCGCGAAGAACGGGGCACACGTCGGCCACAACCCACTTGCGATGGCTTGGTGTTCGAAGCCAGAGGGATGAAAATTCCCCAGGTTATCGAGGCTGGTACGTCGCCGGAAACTCCCCAGGCGAACGGCGGACGATGCGGTCCTCACTCTGAAGATCCTTGTATCCTGTGACCTGCCGGCGGTGCATTTCCTGATGACCGCGGCGCGATCAACATTTCCTGCCCGGTGCGTTCCTCCCAAGACTGGAAGTCACTCGGGACCGGCGCCTGGCTTAGTTCACGAACCGGCGAAGCCGGACGTTCATGACCAATCCAATCGCCAGAAAAACAAACAGCGTGGCCGAGCCTCCGTAGCTCATCAGCGGCAGCGGAATCCCGGTCACCGGCATCGCGCCGATGACCATGGCCACATTCACCAAAACGTGAAATCCCAGCGCCGCTGCCACGCCCATGACCAGAAACATGCCCGCGCGATCCTTCGCTCGCTGAGCATTCTGCACCAAACGCAGCAACAACGCCATATATAGCCCTAAAGCTACTAATACGCCCTTGAATCCTTGCTCCTCCGCCCAAGCCGACATAATGAAATCGGAGTAGCGGACGGGGATGTACCCCAGCTGATTCTGGCTTCCGTTTCCGAACCCTTTTCCCCAAAAGCCGCCGGAGCCCACGGCGATCTGTGATTGCAACAATTGATATCCCGAACCTTTCGGGTCGTTTTCCGGGTGCAGGAAGGAGGTAATTCTATCCCGCTGATACGGCTTCAGTATATGCCGACTCACGGGGGGAAAGAAAACGCATCCTATCAACAGTACCCCCGCCAACGTTATGATGGCGGCGTGCCGCCATTGCAAGCCCGCCAAAAAGGCGCCGACGACCAACACAGGCATCAGCACGAGCGCAGTGCCCAGATCGGGCTGCTTCAAAATCAAGCCCAGCGGCACCCCGACAAATAGCCCCGCTTTGATCAAATCTTGCAGGGAGAGGTCATCGGAGCGCACTTCCGCAAAGAAGCGCGCCACCCATATGATTATAATCAACTTTACGAGTTCCGACACCTGAAGAAATTCGCCCATGACGGGGATCCACCGTTTGGCGCCGAACCGCGTATGGCCCACCAGCAGCACCGCCACGAGAGACACAATTCCCAGGAGATACAGCAGCCAGGCCTGATCCAGGATCAAGTGATAGTCGATCCGCGAGAGCACGAACATCAGGATGGCTCCGAGCACCAACCAGCGCACTTGCTTCCAGTGCATGCCGGCCAGGGAGCTGCCGTGCGTGGCGGAATAAATTTCCACAACGCCAATCGCGCAGATCGCACCGAGGATGGCCAGCAGCCACCAATCGTAATCGCGGGTTCCGGGTCCGTCGTTCATCGTTTCAGTTCACCCTAACGTGGTTCTGTCGTGCTCGTCGGCCGCGGGGGCAGCACGCTCTCTTGACCGTCGGGTTTTGATACTCTCTGGTGCTGGATTGCCGCTACTGGCCTCAAGGCTCTGCCAGGATTGTCCTGCTTTTCTTCCGCGGTGTACTGGCCTTCCGTCCGCTTCGCTTTCTTGTCGTAATAAGCTTTGATTACGTCGCGCACCACCGGGCCAGCTGCTTCGCCTCCGTGCTTTCCGCTCTCTTGCACCAGCACGGCCACAACGATTTCCGGGTTTCGCCGCGGCGCATAGCCCACGAACCAGGCATTGTCCTCGAATTTTTTCTGTTTTCCGAAGCGCTCGCGTGTCGCATATCCGATCACTTGGGCGGTTCCCGATTTTCCGCTGAGTTCTATTCCCGCCAGCTTCAGACCAGCTCCGGTGCCGCCCTCGTTCACCACGCCGTACATCGCATCGGTTATCTTTTGTACCGTCGGTTCCGAGATTTCGAATCGCTCTTCGCCCACCTTCTGCGCATCTTTCAGCATATGCGGCTGCTTGAAAATTCCGCCCATCGCGATTCCGCCAATCGTTCGCGCGAGCTGCAGCGGCGTGGTTGTGACCGCGCCTTGTCCCGTGGACACGGAAATCGTTTCGCCCGCGTACCACTTCCGGTGAAAGACTCGCTCCACCCACTCCGCCGACGGCATGTTTCCTGCTTCTTCCGAGGGAAGGTCGATGCCCGTCCGGTGTCCCAGACCCAGCTTTGTGCCGTAGTAGGCGAGCCGGTCAATGCCCAGCCTCTGCCCAACGGTGTAGAAGAAGACGTCGCACGACTGAAGGATGGCTTTGCGCAAGTCCACCGCGCCATGCGAACTTTTGCCGAATACCCAGCACTTGAACTGCCGGCCGTAAAACGTCGCATAACCGGGGCAATACGTCGTGAAGCTTTCCGGCGGATTGTGATCCTCCAGCATCGCCGTGGCGGTGATGATTTTGAATACCGAGCCCGGCGCCAGCTGTCCCTGAATCGCTCGGTTTAGCAGGGGTTTTTGCGGGTCCTCGTTGAGTTTCTTCCAATCCTCGCCCGAAATGCGCACGGCGAAGTCGTTCGGGTCCGGAGCGGGATGGCTCACCATCGCCAGCACTTCTCCCGTGTGCGGGTCCAGCGCGACCGCGGCGCCCGGCCGGGCTCCCAGCGATTGCTCGGCCACCTGCTGCAAATCGTAATCAATCGTGAGCTGAATCTGTTTTCCCGGCACTGCTTCCTGGGTCGGAAGGTGCCCCTTTTCCTGGCCCACGCTGTTGACGATCACGCGCTGCAAACCGTCAGTACCCATCAGGACGTCGTTGTATTCGCGCTCCAGCCCGCTTTTTCCGACGAAGTCGCCGGGGCGCAGCTTCCCGCCGCTGTTTTCTATCTCTTTTTCACTGACTTCACCCACGTATCCACCGGCGTGCGCCATGAATCCGCCTGGCAGGTAGCGCCGCCGCGACACCGAAATCATTTCCAGAACAGGTAAGTCCGAACGATGCGATTCGATGAAAGCAACATCGGCGTTGCTGGCTTCCGGCTTGATGACAATGGGTTGAAACTTCGGGAGATTTTTTGCGTTGTTGAGTTGGTCTCTCAAATCATCGATCGAAATTCCCATGCCGTCCGCAATGATCGGAAGACTCTTCTCCGCCAAGACTGGATCATCGCGCAGCAGCAGCACGCTGAAGGAGGGGCGATTGTCGACCAGCGGCACACCGTCCCGGTCGAGCATGCGTCCGCGGGGCGCAATGATCGGGATGTAGCGGACGCGGTTGCGTTCCGCCATCGAGGAATATTTTTCGGAATCGATGACCTGGAGTTTCCAGAACCCCAGCAGGAGCACGCCCACCATTCCCACGATGAAGTAGGAAACGATGGTCAGCCGTCCTTGCGGCAATCGATTATCGTTGCGAAACCAGTACGACACGAAAACCCCGCGCGCGAGTCTTTCTTCAATTCGCCGTCGTCACGGCGACGTTCCAGGGGCTGGTCGCAGCCTTGCCCCGATCCCGTCGGGGCCGCTCCGGTTCTACCGGAAGATGCTCGCGTCTCGAAAACCCTCAGGGCGGTCTCGAAATATCCGTCGAAAAATTCGTCCCGGAACCGGCTACAAAAATCCCTCGGGAACTCCCGAATCACCGCTCGGCTTCGGAAGCGCGTGCGCCGCGGAAGCCTCTGCAAAATTAGCACTTGGCCAAAGAGCGCGCAAGCCGTCCTGGAGTACAGGTTCCAGAACGGCATCGCAATGGCGAATTCCACGAGCGCGCTACGTCTTGCTCGTTCTCGCCCGCCACGTTATGTTAGGTGATTCCACTATGAAGCAGGAATCGCACGGAACAAAACCCCTCCGTTTGGCCCTCATCGGCATGTCTGGCGCCGGGAAGACCTTCTGGACAAAGAAGTTAGCCGAGAGCGGCCGATCCAGCATCTCTTGCGACGACCGCATCGAGCAGCGCCTTGCGCCCCGGCTCGCGGCTGGCGGTTTTGCTGGCATTAACGGCGTGGCGGCCTGGATGGGTTGGCCTGACAGCGCAACCTATGCGGAGCGCGAATCTGAGTACCTCGCCGCGGAGATTCATACACTCGACGAAATCCTGACGGCGCTGGAGACCAATCCAGAGCAAGAACTGGTTCTCGATACAACGGGTAGCGTGATTTATGCGGGAAACAATTTGCTGATGCGGCTGCGCCGCCAGATGACCGTTGTCTATCTCGCCGCTTCCGAAAGCGAACAGCAACTTTTGATCGAGCGGTATCTCACGGATCCGAAGCCCGTGCTCTGGCGCGGCGCGTTTCAACCTCGTCCGGGCGAAGCGCCTCGTGAAACGGTAGCCAGGTGTTATCCCACGCTCATCGCGGCGCGGCGCCGGAGTTACGAGGCGCTCGCTCACTGCACTTTGCCGGTGGCCGAGCTGCGTAATATTTCGCGCGATGCTTCGTTCGATGCCGCGGCGTTTCTCGCCATAATCCGAAAAAAACTCGAAGGCGCCCGATGAGATACCGCAGCACGTCGGGAAAGGCTCCGCTCACCTCGCTGCGTAGCGCGGTGCTCCGCGGGCTTGCGCCGGACGGCGGGCTGTATATGCCCGTGGAAATCGCGCGGCACTCGCCCGAAGAGCTTGAGGAATTTCGGCGCTTGCCGTTCACCGAAGTTTGTTACCGCGTGGTGCGGCCCTTTGCTGGGGCCGAAGTTCCGGACGAAATGCTGTGGCAAATCGTCAGCGAAGCCATAAATTTTCCCGTGAAATTAGTGTCCCTTTCACCCGGCATGCACATTCTCGAGCTTTTTCACGGACCCACGCTGGCGTTCAAGGATTTTGGCGCGCGCTTCATGGCGCGCCTCATGGCTTACTTCGTGCGCGAGGAAACGCGGCCGCTGACGGTTTTGGTCGCCACATCTGGCGACACCGGCAGCGCGGTGGCGCACGGATTTTTAGGCGTGCCCGGAATCCGCGTCGTGATTTTGTACCCCTCAAAGCGCATTAGCGAAGCGCAGGAGAAGCAGTTCACCACGCTCGGTGAAAACATCACCGCTCTTGAGGTCGCGGGGACTTTCGACGATTGCCAGCGCCTGGTGAAGCAGGCTTTTTCCGATTCTGCTCTGAATCAGCGCGCGTTTCTCACCAGTGCCAATTCCATCAACATCGCGCGCTTGCTCCCGCAGATGTTCTATCACGTTGCTGCGTACCGGCAATTGCCGGTAGCGTCCGTGCCGCTTATTGTTTCCGTGCCCAGCGGGAATTTCGGTAATCTCACCGCGGGCATCTTCGCGAAACGCATTGGCCTGCCGGTCGCTAGATTTGTCGCCTCCACCAATGTGAATGATGTCGTGCCGGAATACCTGCGCACAGGGGAGTTTCACCCGCGACAGGCGAAAGCGACCTATTCGAACGCGATGGATGTCGGGAGTCCCAACAATTTCCCCCGGTTGATCGATTTATGCCGCAACCGCCTCGACAATGTGCGCAAGGAAATCTGGGGTCACCCCGCCACCGATGAAGAAACCCTCGCCGCCATGAAAATGATCCACGAGCGCTTCGGCTATATCGCCGACCCGCACACGGCTGTCGGAGTCCTCGGCTGGGAAGCCTATAAGCGCGAGCATCCCGAGCCCTCCCAGGGCCTGGTGCTTGCCACAGCTCATCCCGCAAAATTCGCAGAGATTGTCCAGCGGGCAATCGGTTCAGCACCGCCACTTCCGGATCGACTCGCCGCTTATCTGAAGCGCGACAAATTGTCGCTGCCTATGTCGAACGCGTACGAAGACTTCAGGCGTTTTCTACTTGACTGAATTCCTCAAAGAGTCAGATATGACACGCTGCGAAAATTTTTTCCGAGGAAAGCTTCACGAAGGCCTGCGGAGACGGTCGAGGAGAAGAAACAGGAATACGGCGACGATTGCATTTACACCCGCTGCAATGCCCAGGCGCAGCGTGAACCACACTTCGGGTTGCGCCAGCAGCAGCCGCTTGATCAGCACGGTCACGCCCTGGTGCACCACGAAAAAGAGGACCGTCAGGGCGAACCGCGCCGCGGGATGCTCGGTGTCCAGCCGCGCGCCGATCGAAGACGCGATGTACCCGATGATCGTCTTGGCGATGCCATAGAACCCCAACGGCACTTTGCTGAGGCTGTCCTGCAAGAGGCCGATCATGGTCCCAAGAAGCAGCCCAGTCGATGGGTTCCGCCGGCTCAACGCGAAATAGATGGTGATGAGCAGTGGAAGATCGAGTATTCCCGCCTTCGGAAAATAAATCGGAATCAGCGCTTGCACCAAAAGCGCAAGACCCGTCGCAAGCACGATCGCGCCGCCCCGGAACTTATGAACCTCTATGTGCGATTCGGCGCCGGCAAGATCAAACGTATCGTTCATCATGACTTGGGCACCTGTGGTTGTTCGGGCGCAGATTTTTCTCCGGCTTCGATCCCGGCCTCCGCCGGCTTCTGCACTTCGAGGGGATGTAACGTCAGCAGGACGAGGACTTCTTCAAGCCGCTCGAGATTCGCCGCCGGCCGCACACGAATCTGTTTGAAGGGATTTCCCGGCTTCACCTCCGTGATCGTGCCCACGGGGAGATCTTTCGGGAAAATGCGGTCCATGCCGCTGGTCACCACTCGCTCGCCAACATTCACCGTGTCGTCGTTGGTGACATACTTCAGGAGAAGCAGCGGTTCGCCTGTTCCTCCCACGGGCTTCTGGATGCGCGAACCGGCGAGCATGGCTCCGACGCCGCTGTCCTTATCGGTTAGCAAGAGCACTTGCGCGGAGCCCGAAAATGCTTCAATCACTTTGCCGACGACACCGTCCGGCGTAATTACCGCCATGTTGCGGCGAATGCCGTCCCGCTCGCCGCGGTCCACGAAGACCGTGGCGCTTCCCGCGTCCGCGCTGGCCCCGATGACTCGCGCGCCAAGCATCGGCACATCCCGGTTCAGCCGCCGGAAATTCAGCAGCGCCGCAAGGCGGTCCGCTTCCGCCGCCTTGCTCTCGAGCTGACTGAGCTGCAGTTTCAGCGCGTTATTTTCTCGCAGTAACTCTTCGTTATCACGGGTGGTGTTTTGCAACGCGAAATAGTGGCGCCAGACGTCTCGAACCCTGCCAAAACCCCAAGCCCCCGAGCGCTCAAACGGGGATATGGCGCCGACCGTCCAAGAGCGAATCAGGCGTCCCTGCGAATCGCGCTTTTGCACCGCCAGAAACAGCACTTGGATGAGCACGACCCCGGCTAGCAGGACAAGCGATTTGTGGCGGGAAGGAATGGCAGCCATGAGGAGATCAGCTCGTCTTTTTTCTGAAGCACCAGCCGACTATTGACCGGGAACCTTCCGCTGGTCGCGCGCGATTCGTTCCAAGCAGAATTCTTGTTTGCAATCCGGCACAGCTATTCGGGCTGCAATTCACCAACACAAGCTCTAAGCTAATCAATGCACACTTTGCGCAACAACCCGAAATCGCTGAGCATCTTCCCCGTCCCCAGCACCACCGACGCCAGCGGGTCATCCGCAATCGAGACCGGCAAACCCGTTTCTTCCCGGATTCGCTTGTCCAGATTCTTCAGCAATGCCCCGCCGCCGGTGAGCACGATGCCGCGGTCGCTGATGTCCGCCGAAAGTTCCGGGGGTGTGCGTTCGAGCGCCACGCGCACGGCGTTCAATATCGTCGCGACGCACTCGCTCAGCGCTTCGCGGATTTCGCTGTCGTCGATCGTTACGGTTCGCGGCACGCCTTCGATGAGGTTCCGGCCTTTCACTTCCATGGTCAGCGGCTTCTCCAGGGGATAGGCCGAGCCGATTTCCATTTTGATCTGTTCCGCGGTGCGTTCGCCGACCAGCAGGTTGTACTTGCGCTTGAGGTATTGCATCACCGCTTCGTCCATCTCGTTGCCCGCAACGCGCACCGAACGCGAGTACACGATGCCGCTCATCGAAATCACGGCGATGTCGGTGGTGCCGCCTCCGATGTCCACCACCATGTTTCCCGAAGGCTCGTCAATGGGCAGCCCGGCACCGATCGCCGCCGCCATGGCTTGCTCCACGAGATATACTTCGCTGGCTCTCGCCCGGTACGCGGAGTCTTGCACGGCGCGCTTTTCCACCGGCGTGATTTCGCTCGGCACTCCAATGACGATCCGCGGATGCACCAGCAAGCGCCGGTTGTGCGCCTTCTGGATGAAGTGCGTCAGCATCTTTTCGGTCACCTTGAAGTCCGCAATCACCCCGTCCTTCATCGGCTTGATGGCGACCACGTTTCCCGGCGTGCGCCCCAGCATTTCCTTGGCATCTCGCCCGACCGCTACCACTTCTCCCGTGGATTTGTTGATCGCCACGATCGAGGGTTCGTTCACTACGATGCCTTTGCCGGCGGCAAATACCAGAGTGTTCGCCGTGCCCAAATCAATTGCCAGGTCGGAGGACATCAGACTGAAGATCGACCTTAGGCTGTAACCGTTCTTGTTCATTCCTACTTCCCCCCGCGGAGAAAACTTCTCCGCCGTCCGGTGGACATGACTGGGTTGTCCCCCCTATTGTCGCCGGACGCCCCGAGGAGCGCAAAGAGCGCCCCGTTATTTTCTGTTAATCCTCTTCGTCGGCGCCCCTACTTAGGCACCACGATGGAAATCGGCTGTTTCGCGGTCCCGCCCCTGCGGTTCGACCCGATAATCACGATGGTATGCGGACCAGGCTCAAGCGCCTCGGTAAAATGCCGGAAGGTTCCGTCGGGCGAGATACTCGCCACGGGCTGGCCGTTCACGATCAGCGCCGCGCCGGGTTCCGTGTGACCGTAAATTTCCGCCACCCGGCCGTGCAGCTGCGTGCCGTCGATCTGCAGGAGCATCTCCTGCGACTTCCCTTGCGCCACCAGCGTAAATTTGAACAGTTCGCTGTCCTCGCTCGGTTGCTTCTTCGCATCCGTTGCAATCACCTTCCAGAAGTAATCGCCGGCGTCGAGTCCCGTGATCTCCGTGCTTGTGCCGGTGATCTTGGTAGCCTCTTGGATCGTCTTGGTGAACATCGCCGTGGTGCTGATGCGCAACGTATAAAATATTGCGCCCGCGACAGGCTTCCATTCGAATCGCACCGGTGAACTTTTAGGATTGTCGACAATGATTGGCGCGAGGTTCAGGGGTTCCACAAGCTCGGGTGGCGCCAGCACCTCGGACTTCTGAATCGGGCCGCCCGAGGAAATATTGGCCTTTTGCCAAGGGGCCAGCTCGATTCTTTCTTGTCCGCGCTGGACTTCCGCGCTGCCGCTCTTGACCACGATCTCGCTTTCCTTGTTAGCGGGATCTGCTTTCACCGCCGCGCGGCTGTTCGAGTGCACCTGCGCCGTCGCGTCTTCCACGTTGACCGCGGCCTTTGAATCCGGCGATGTCCAGTTGGGCGTTGCCAGGTCCACCGACCCGGTCTTGATGCTCACCACGGAGCTCGAGGGCCGTTCATGACCCATGGAGTTTTCTTCCACCGTAATGAAGGTGTCGGATTTCACCGTGTACGTTGTGCCGTCGGCGAACGTGATGCGCGCTGCTCCTTCCCCGGAGGTCTGGATTTGATCGCCCTTGTCCAATTTTGTGCGATAGTCGGCGTCCACCCATTGGACCGAATTGACTTTCTTTACTTGTACTTTGCCGTCCAGGTTCACGAATTTCGCCTGGTTCTGTTCTATGGCCACGCTTCCCGCTGCGCCGTCGCTGACGGCGTTCGTGACCCCGTTAATCACCTTCGAATATAAATTAGGAAAAACAACAAAGAGCCCGGCAAGAATAATCGCGAGGACCAAAGACGCATACACGATCACCGTCTTGTAGGTGACGGTGGTCCAATACACTTCGACTCGATGGATTTTCGGTTGTCCGGAAGTGCGAGTCGGCTCCGTGGGGGTCTGTGTGATCATGGCAACGCGCTCACTGATGCGCTAACTTTTGAATGTAGCACAGCGTTTCGCGCGCGTCTAAACTGCGCGTGGCGGCGTTCTCAAATTGCAACTAGTTCTTACCTGTACGCGCGTACCAGTCCTCTCGGTCAGCCCCGGGCGCGTGGAGTTGCCCTCTGCCGTTCCTCCGCACCCTGCCCCGGACGGCTCGCGGCCGCTTGGTTTTCTTTCTAGAAGGCAGCCCCAAACTCTGCTGTGTCATCCTGAGGCTACCCGACGAGGGTAGCCGAAGGACCTCAACGTCTGCGGTTATCGAGAAGAAGTGCGCGTGCACCTGCAAAAGCCGGGGCTCGCCCCGAGCCTACCGGGGATCATCCCAGGCATCTTTGCCCTTGCCAGAATTTCCTCTATGTTCCCGCGATCGCGCTCTCGACCTTGCCGCTCTGATGCGTTTTTAGAAACGCCAGCGTCAGCGGCCACGCTTGCGCGGCGGCGGCGGGATTGTATGCCGCGCGCGCATCGCAGAAAAATCCATGGTCCGCGTCCGAGATCTCGACGTTCACGAAATTCTTCCCCACGGCTCGCAGCCCGTCGGTAACGGCGCGAATATGCTCCGTGGTGATGTGCTTGTCGCGTCCGCCCCAGAAAAAAAGCACCGGCGCGCGCAACTCTCCCGCGCGCCCGATCAGTCCGCCGTTATTCGCATTGGGTGCAATTCCTCCGCCATAATACGAAATCGCGCACGCCAGCGGTAAAGTGAGCGCCGCAAGAAACGCGGCGCGCCCTCCCATGCAATAACCGATCGCCGAGATCGGAAACGCTCCCGCGCCGCTCGCGCGAAGCCATTCGTAAGCCGCTCGCTGGTCCGCCTCCGTCCCCGCGTCCGTCAACGCGCGCATGTGCGGCATCGTACTCGGAAAATCGTCGTAGCGGCCTTCAAAGCCTGGGCCAGTGCGGTGGAACAACTCTGGCGCAATCGCCAGATAACCTTCTTTCGCGAATCGTGCCGCAATGTCGCGGATATGCGCGTTGACCCCGAACGCTTCCTGGAACACCAGGAGCCCCGCATGGGCTGCTCCATCTTTCGGCCGCGCGACCCACGCGCGCATGGTTGTGCCGTCGCTCACCTTAAGCGTTTCGTATCCTGTGATGATTTCCATGGCTGCTCCTTACTCCCACGAATATCAGACAAACCAAAGTTCAGTGCCGGATAAAAAACGTTTTCTTGTCCACCGAGGGAGCCACGGCAACATCGAAAAATCCCACCATCATCTCTTCGTAGGTTTGATCTCCCCAGCGAACCGCCGCATCCGGGTCGGGGTTGTGCGGATTATTGCGCGAATTGTCGTACCATGCGACAGCCTGCAATTCCGTTCCTGCCTTCACCACCCGCGGCTCCGCCAAACGATAGCTCATCTGCCAGTGAAAATGGTAATTCACGCGCAGCAGCGTCTCGATTTCCGGTTTGCCCGCCGTGACGGACTTTCCGCCTAGTTCTTTCTCGCCGTGAAGAATGTTGTATTCGAATCGCTTCCCGCGCAGGTGCATGTGCGGAAAAAAGCTCAGCAGCGTCGCGTCGTTGGGCAGCGTTCCCCGCGCTTCGACGCGGTAATCAGGGGCTTCCGGCGGAATCACGAAGTGATCGTTCGTAAGCTGTAGCGTGAGCACGCGCTGCTGCGGCGCTTGTTTGGAAAAAATGAGCCCGACCCGAGTTCGGTCCTCCCCGGCTTTGCCGTTTGTAGTGTAGTGCATTTGGAAAACAAGGTCCGAACCCGCGGGAATGAGCTTCGCCATTGTCGCCGGCCATTCGTCTGGCGAACTCCCCGGCGCGTACACCAACAAAATATCATTGTCCGTCCAATGTGTGCCGCGCCGGTCACCCTCTTCCGTGAGCGCCGTAGCCGTGAATGGAGCACCGACCGGCGCGTGCCGCAGCCAATTCGAATCGGGCGGTCGAATGTAAACCACCGCGTGGTGCACGTTTCCTCGCAGCGCCGGAAGAATTTCCGCCACCTGCACCCAGCGGTTTTCGTTGAACTTTGTCGGTACAATTTCGTACGTGTATTCCACTTCACCATCCGCCGGCAAATTCACGGGTCGCGGCATCTGCAAAACAAGATCGGGCTGCGGAATGCTCCAACTCTCGCTCCACTGGCGCTCTGGCGGAGCGTCCCGCGGGTCTCCCTCCGGCGCCTGCGCGTCGGCCCACTTCGCCAGCGCGGCAATCTGTTTTTGGCTAAGTGACGGATCATTCGAAAACTTGCCGATTTGCGGATCGGCAAACCACGGCGGCATCGATTTCTGCTGCGCCGCCGTTTTTATCGCGACCGCGTAGGGACGCGTTTGTTTGTACGTTTCGAACGCCATCGGCGCGATGCCTCCCGTCCGGTGACAACTCTGGCAACTCCGCTGCAGAATCGGTAGCACGTCCCGGTAAAACGTCACCGGCTGCTTCGCTGGAGTTTCCTGGCTAATGCGGAGGAACGACCTACTTCCCCCGGTCACGAGAAATGCTGCAACCGCGAGCGCAATTGACCCGATTCGTCTTCCCTCTAAATTCATTAAGTCACCCTACCAAGTGATGAAAACGCTCTCCTATTATCATGCTGAGGGCGACGAAGAACCTGCTTTTCGTGAAATAACGAATAAGACCTTCGATGGTGAATCTTCTCCGCACGTTTCGTGCCCTCGCACCCTACCGAATCCATTTGAGCCTCATGCCGCATATCTTCTATAATCTAAAGTTTATCCACTGAATAGGGAGCGTTATCGGATGGCCTTCAGCAGCAAGACGGGGTATCGAGTATTTTTGGGCTTCGTAATCGGCCTCATCGCGCTGAGTATGCTGCTGTACCTGGTGCCCCAGGGCACGAACACGGGCGAAGCCTCCACCGATAGCGTCGCACAGGTCGGCAACCTGACCGTGACCCTTGCTGAGGTGCGCCAGCAGCTCAACCAAATCGAGCGGCAGAATCAGGTCCCGCCGCAGCTCGAGTCCCTCTATGCCCAGCAGATCTTGAAGCAGCTCGTTTTCCAAAAAGAGTTAGAGTACGAAGCCAATCGTATGGGCATTCGCGTTTCTCCCGACGAAATCGCCGACCGCATCCGGCAGTTCCTTCCCACTGCGTTCAACGGCGATACTCCGGTCGCTGAGGATCAGTACGCCTCCCAGGTGCAAACCCGCTTCCAATTAACTGTACCCGTCTTCGAAGAGCTCATTCGCCAAGGCTTGCTGGAAGAGAAATTTCGCAGACTGGTGACCGACGGAATCAGCGCCAGTCCGGCGGAGCTCCAGGATCAATTTCGCTATGCCAACGAAAAAGTAAAACTCGATTACGCCCTTATCAAGCCCGAAGAGTTGGAAGCAAAAACCACCCCCGACGAAGCGGAAATCAAGGCCGCATACGAAAAGAACAAGGCAAAATATCTGGTGCCGGAACGCCGCATCGTCCGGTACGGCCTCGTGGACACCAACCAGGCCCGCCAGCAGGTGCAAGTCTCCGACGACGAGCTAAAGGCCGAATACCAGCAAAACATTCAGCAATATCAGGTGCCCAACCGCGTCCACGTCGAGCACATTCTCTTTATGACCGTGGGAAAGCCCGACGCCGAAGTCGAGGAGATTCGCAAGAAAGCCGAAGACGTCCTCAAGCAAGCAAAAAAGGGCACGAATTTTGAGGACCTCGCTAAGAGAAACTCCGAGGATCCTGGCACCAAGGATAAAGGCGGCGACGTGGGCTGGGTTATCCAGGGCCAGACCGTCCCCGAGTTCGAAAAGACCGCCTTCAGCCTGCCGAAGGGCGCCGTGTCCGACCTCGTCAAAACGCAATACGGTTTTCACATCATCAAGGTGCTCGACAAAGAGACCGCACACACGAAGTCCTTCGACGAGGTCAAGGATTCCCTGCGCGCTCCTTTCCTCCTTTCGAAAGCGGACAAATTTGCTAGCGACACCGCCGACAAACTTTCCGCCGCCGTCCGCAAGTCCACCAAAACTCCGCTAGACGATTTGGTGAAACAGTTTCATTTGACGGCCGGCGAAACGCGCCCCGTCAGCGCCACCGACCCGCTCCTCGAGCTCGGGAATTCCGCCGACATTAAGGAAGCCATTTTTCGTCTTCGAACCGGCGAGTTGGGCGGTCCCATTCGAACCGATCGCGGCTACGTCGTCCTTTCCCTCAAGGAAGTCCTGCCTGCGCATCAAGGCTCGCTCGAGGAAGTTCGCGATCGTGTCGTCACCGAGCTGAAGCAGCAAAAGGCCAACGAACTGGCGCGGGCCAGGTCCGACGAGCTCATCAAACGGGTCAAAGCGGGAGAAAAGTTCGACGCGGCGGCCAAAGCCCTTAGTTTGGAGCCCAAAACCAGCGACGCCATCTCCCGAAGCGGCAGCATCACCGGTGCTGCCAGCGGCAAACAGCTAAGTGCCGCATTCCGGCTTAAAGCCGGCGACATAGGCCCCCCTCTCAGCCTGGGAGCCAACTGGATGGTTTACCGAGTGGCGGATAAAACCGCGCCCAACCCCGCCGACTTCGACAAGCAGAAGAAGGAATTGGCGGACCAGGTCGTTCAAGATAAGCGCGGCATAGCGTTTGAGGCCTTCCGAAGCGCCCTCGAAGCTCGCCTCAAACAAGAAGGCAAGCTCAAAATTATGCCGGAAAAGCTCAAGGGCTTCCAGAACCTTGGCTAGTCTAAACCATTAAAAACAAAAGACTTATACATTTTGGACACACGTCTTGTTTTTGTCCGCACGTCCCGCTACCCTATTAGTGTCTCCAGAGAGTGCATTTTGCTTTGTTTGAAGTTTCTGGGAACCCCAGCTCCCCGGGCGAATGCTTCAACCTTGGCGAATCGACTTCGATGACGGCTTCGGTGCGACGTACAGTTCCAGATCTGAACGACGGTGACTTATGAAAAAGACCTCTCCGCGCCCCATAACCTCGCGTAACGACTACCGTTGCGGCATCGAGCGCAATCAGGGCGGCAAGTACTGTGTCCGCATTCAAGCCCAATATTCCCGCCACGGCTGGACGCTGGGGGTCTATTTCCTGGCGTCCTCCTTTGACCGCGCCATGAAGAAGCTCGAGGAGTCCCTGGACTTCCTCCAGCGGCACGAAGAAAAACTGTGGTTTTGGGGAGTCGACCGGGCCGCCGATCTCGGCTTTTCGGCCGAGATTCTCCGCGAAATCGGGCTTAGGCTGGATCGCCGCAACGAGTTTCCGTCCAAGGCTGCCAATCTGTCGCTCGCGCCGGAACGCGCCGTACCCGCCTTCGCCCTCGGCCCCATGCGCCGCGGACTTGCTGACTCCATAGAGACCGAGAGCGCCCGCGCCGTCGCCGCCGGCGACTGACACTCACTCTTCGCTCATTCCTGCAAGCAAGTGTCGTATTTGTGAACTGGAGCGCGACCTATTTCCCGCGGAGAATGACCTCGCCCTGGCCGACCATCTGGTCGTTGAGCCACAGGCGGTACTTGTAGCTGGCGGGCTTGGTGCCCACCCGCGGCGGCCCGCTCAGGAGCCGCATCCCTGCGGGCGCCTGGAACACGTTCGAGGAGAACGGGCAGCGGTTCACGTCGAATTCCACACGCAGGTTGCCCGCGTCGGAGATCCAGGAGACTTGGTCTCCCTCGCCGAGCACCACCGCCTGGGGAATAAGTCCAACCAATACAGGGCGTTCAGCCATCGTCTTGCGCGACCCGCACCGTGCGCCTGGTCCAATCTCCTTCTCGAGTCTTTGCGTGAATCTGCCTGCCGTGACGATACCACATCCGTCCTGTCTCTGCCTTGGCCGGTCTGCCTCAACTTGACCCTATTTGCATTCGGTGAGGCCAAACGGTGACGCCCGCTTACTCAAGGTGTACGTGAGCGAGCGGTTATACGAGGGATCGTCCTATGGCGTCGCTATAATTTAAAATGACAACGCTACCCATCCGTCACACATTGCTATCGCCCACACTCTTGTTCTATGCTGCGCCTCGGGCGTGAACGTCGGCGTAGTTTTTTGGCCGCCTGGGGTGTTTGATTGGAACGCCAAGGTTCAGAAAAAACGCGGAAGCTTCACTCTGCAAGAGGATCGGCGGTGCTGTGTGGCATGTTGCTCGCCGCGAGTGCTTCCGCAGGTTTCTTCTGCCCCATCGGCCTCTTCTTCTCTGCTATGTGGGCACAGCAGACGGATCCGGCGAAGCCTGTGGTGGTGCAGCCGGGCGCGCCGGGTAAGCCGAGCAGGACGCTGCCGCCGTCGACGAGGGCCACGCTGCCGCCGCGGTCACAAGCGGATGTGGAGTTCATGCAGGGCATGATCATGCACCATGCGCAGGCGGTGGAGATGACGGCGCTGATTGGATCGCATACGGAAAACAAGGAGTTGCGGTCGCTGGGAGCGCGAATCAGCAGCTCGCAGTCGGACGAAATCAGGTTTATGAAGCGGTGGCTGGCGGCTCGGGGAGAGCCCGTTTCCATGACGAAGCCAGGCATGCCGGAGATGGATATGTCGCGCGAACCGATGGGTCTTATGCCGGGTATGCTTTCGCAGGAGCAGATGGAAGCACTGCGAAAGGCGAAGGGCACCGAGTTCGACCGGTTGTTCTTGACGGGGATGATTCAGCACCACGGTGGCGCGCTGACCATGGTGAAGGATTTGTTCGATACTGCGGGCGCGGGGCAGGATGCCGAGCTGTTCAACTTCGCGACGGATGCGGACAATACGCAAAAGGCCGAGATCAAGATTATGCAGGCTATGTTGGAGCAACAACATTAGAGGAGAATCGATGAACCGAGTACCAAGTTTTGCTTTTCGCGCGGCGATAGCCGCGATTGTTTTATTTTTCGGCGTGAGCCGGATGCACGCGCAGGCGCCTGCGCCTGCAACTCCCCCATCGGCTCCGAAAGCCGACAAGGACGTGAAAGAAGACAGGGAAGACGATGAGGACAAGAATCCGTTTGCTCCGGAGCCGGCTCCAACGCTACCCCCGGGGATGACCGGGTCGGATGCGAGCGACCTGCGGGCCAAGCTGACGCCAGGTCTGTATGACGCTGGGGAAGCGTCCATGGGCATCAAGCATCTGCTGCTGTTGAAGAAGCCGGACGCGTTTCAACTCGGCGCCACCGACCCCGATGATCCGAAGGTGCAGAAGATGATCGGCCAGCTCAACCTAGGCAACCTCTCGAAGATACCAAAACCGATGCATCTGGTGCTCGCGCAACTTGCTTTCGGAAACTCGGATATGGCGTTCCAGGGCAAGCACCTGTTTCAGGGGAATTTTTATGGTGTGAGTATCTACGATATTTCTCGTCCGTCGAGTGCCACGTTGCTGACTACGTTGGTGTGCCCGGGCGGGCAGGGTGATGTGTCGGTGTACAAGAACCTGCTGTTCATGTCGGTGGAGATGCCGAATGGACGGCTGGATTGCGGCACGGAAGGGTTTCCGCCGGAGCCTCCGCCGCCTGCTGGGGACGAAAAAGACAAAGAAAAAGGGAAAAAACATCGCATTCCCCTAGCGCAAAAAGACCGTTTCCGCGGCGTGAGGATCTTCGACATTTCAGACATCAAGAATCCGAAGCAAGTGGCGGCGGTGCAGACGTGCCGTGGATCGCATACGCACACTTTGGTGGTCGATCCGAATGACAAGGACAACGTTTACATCTACGTGTCGGGCACATCGTTTGTGCGTCAGCCGGAAGAACTGGCTGGTTGCTCGGGTGAAAAGCCGGACAAGGATCCGAATACGGCGCTGTTTCGTATCGAAGTGATTAAGGTTCCGGTGGCTGCGCCGCAGGACGCGAGAGTGGTGTCCAGCCCTCGGCTATTTATCGATGCCCGGACGGGCGCGCTGAACGGGCTGAACAACGGCGGCACTCATGGCAAGAAGGGCCAGGAGAAGCCGGAGGATACGGACCAATGCCACGACATCACGGTGTATTCGGCGATTGGGTTGGCGGCGGGCGCGTGCTCCGGAAATGGAATCGTGCTCGACATCAAGGACCCGGTACATCCGAAGCGTTTGGATGCGGTGAACGATCCGAACTATTCCTACTGGCACTCGGCTTCGTTCTCGAACGATGGGAGCAAAGTCGTGTTTACCGATGAGTGGGGCGGCGGCCTGGGAGCGCGGTGCCGTCCGAACGACCCGAACAAGTGGGGTGCGGATGCCATCTTCCGTCTTAAGGACGACAAGTTGACTTTCGCCAACTATTATAAGCTGCCCGCTGCGCAGGGCGACACGGAGAACTGTGTAGCGCATAACGGCTCGCTGATTCCGGTCCCGGGCCGCGACATAGAAGTGCAAGCCTGGTATCAAGGCGGAGTCTCCATTATGGACTTCACCGATCCCGCGCAACCTTTCGAGATTGCCTACTTCGACCGCGGGCCGATTGACCCCAACGTTCTGGTTCTGGGCGGCGACTGGTCAGCATATTGGTACAACGGCTACATCTACGGTTCGGAGATTGCCCGCGGCCTGGACGTCTTTGAACTGACGCCGACCAAGTTTCTGACCCAGAACGAAATCGACGCGGCGAAGGCGGTTCGGGTGACTGAGCTAAATGTGCAGAACCAGCAAAAGCTCGAGTGGCCTGCACAGTTGGTTGTGGCGAAGGCTTACGTGGACCAGTTGTCCCGGTCGCAAGCCTTACCGGCAGAGCGAATTGCAGTTCTGCAGAAGGCAATTCAAAGTGCAGAGAGTTCGCACCTGAGCCGTAGCAATCTGGCGAAGTTGAAGGGCATGGCACCGTCGTTGGAACAAAGCGCCGCCACGGCGAAGAGCCCGGCGGACTCCACACGGCTGCATGCTTTGGCAGAGATTCTGAAACATCCATCAACGTAATAACACCGAGCACCATCGCCTGCGGAATAAGTCCAACCAATACCGGCGCTTGGCCATCGTGTTGTGCGACCTGCGCCATGTGGTAACTTAAGGCGTTGGCCGGATTAAATCCAAGCCTAGGGAGCTGCCTTTGCGCGGGCCAACTCTGGCTCGCTGACCAGCTCATCAAAAAGCGTGCGGTAGTGAATCATTGCCTGGCGCAATTCTTCCGTACTGGCCTGCCCACGCGTTTGACGAAGCGCGATTTCGTGGGCAGAGCGGTAGTTTTCAAGAACCAAAGGATAGTCCACGGAGATATCCGCGGCACGCTGTTCAAAGTTACTTACTGGGTAGCCGCGCGTTGACATTACATCGCCCAATAGCTGATCGGCTTCCGTTACCGCGCCTCCAGGGCCGTCGACGAATCGTGCCTGCACCTTGGTCCAGGATTCCATGAAGCGAGCACGATCATTTGGACCGAGCGGCCGGATGTGGAGACTCTCGACGCGGTCTGCGCGTTTGTCGAGCCCCGCTTCCGCATGCCGCCGGCTCCCACCTTCTTGCAAGGCGCGATCATATTCCGCACCGCCGAATTGAGTGCGGAGTTTTGCGCTGCGGCGTTTCCGACCGAAGATCAATGCGGTGATGGCCACAATCGCAATCACGAGCACGCTTCCGAAGATAATTAATGCCGTTATATTCATTCGAATTACCCCAACTTTCTTGCCAAATCAAGCGGTCGAGTTTGGAGTTGTGAAATTCCAAGGACTCAACGGGACGGATGATGCTTCATCGAAGGAGGGGCTGTCTGTACCGTTGCGGACACTTCGATGGCTTTAAGAATCCCGCGAGAGCAAGACTGCGACGATATGAAAATAGCGACCGATGCCAAGGAGCAGGGCAGCAGTAGAACAGAGAAGGTCTTTCACTCATTCGTGAAAATCAAGCGCCCGCTTTCATTTTTAACGGGATAAATGGCAATTCGCTGGTTACGTGGAAGGACGCACCCGGAAGCTGACTGGAGGGCCGGCTTCGCGGGACAGTTTTCTATTCCGGAAGCTGCGAATTTCGGCACACCAAACGGATTAGCGAACCCCACGGCATCGTCCGGAGGGAACTCTCTCCGCAGATAGGTATCGATGTTGCTTTCCATTTCTGCGGGAAATCGGGGCGCGGGACCGACTAACTCTTGCTGGTAGACATTCAAGATGAGTTCTCTGAATACCGGAAGCGCAGCTCTGCCACCGGTTTCCATACGGCCAAGGGAGCGGTTGTCATCGAAACCGATGCGCACAGCCACGGTAATTCCATCAGGACCATACGTAGAGCCCACAAAAAGGGCATCCCGGTAGTTGTTCGTGGTGCCCGTCTTACCCATCACGGGGATCGGGAAGGAACGCGAGTCGAGCGCGTGGGCAGTACCCGACGGAATGCGGACGACGCCACGCAATCCTTCCTGGATCATGGATAGTTCCGGTTCGTTCTGGCCGATTGAGCAGCAAACCGAGCGATGGCTGTAGATAACGCCTCCCGCACTTTGTTCGATTCTTGCAATTACATAGGGCTCCGCATGGATACCGCTAGCCAACATTCGATAGGCATTCGCAAGTTCCACGAGGGTGACTTCTGATGCGCCAAGGCCCGTAGTTTCATAGCGATGTAATAAAGATTGGATGCCAACGTCTCGTGCGGCGTTCAAGACAGAATCGATTCCAATCTGTTGAACGATCCAAATAGCGACCGTGTTTCTCGACTCCGCGAGCGCCTGCCGTGCCGGAATGATGCCTTTGAATTGATTGTCAAAATTGGAGATCCACTTGGGAGGCTGGTCCAAGGAGGTGACGACCGAGATCGGTTCATCGGGTACGGGGGAATCGAGATCCAAGGTGCCTTGACGAAATGCCGCAAGATAAACAAACGGCTTCATGGCCGAGCCCGGCTGGCGCAAGGACTGGGTTGCCCGGTTATAGTCGCTGTAGGTGGTGTTGTGGCCCTGATATGTGCGTCGCCCACCCACCTCGGCCAAGATGGCGGAGTCACTGTTCCGCAGAACAACCACAGAGCCCTGAATCAGCCCGGTATTTTTAGGATGACGTTTTTCATAAAAGTTCAAGCCGTTCTCGAGTGCGGCATTCGCAAGGCGCTGGATACGATCGTCGATCGTTGAATAAATCTGGATGTGGCCCTCAAGCAGTTCGTTAATTTCGACGTCTGAAGCGAGAGTGGCATTGAGCCGTTTAATCTCGTCGAGGACGTTTCCCACTGCAGCGGGCGCTTCGATCGGGCCAATGACATGGGCAGCCAGACGAATGGGAGCCTGTTGGCAGCGTCCGGCCTCCTGTGCGGAAAGAAAATGATTCTTAACCATAAGGGCTAAGATCTGATTCCGTCTGCGTAGTGGCTTTTGATTGTCCGCCCCGGTGGGGGCATACTCGCCCGGCGACTTGGTGATCCCTGCCAGGAGCGCCGCCTTGCCAGCGTCATCGGAAGTGAGCGCGGACACGGGCGCGCCAAAATAATACTGGGAGGCCGCCGCGAAGCCGTAGCGGCCATTTCCTAAGTAGATAAAGCTGGCGTAACGCGCGAGTATTTCCTCTTTGGCCCTGCGCTTGGATCCGCAGTGCTTCCGCATCTCTCCCTCGATCCACAACGAGAGACGCATTTCCTCTACTTTCAGCAAGAGCCTGTTGGCGGCCGGCACGCCGCCGACAAAGGCGAGAACGCGCGGAAATAAACCCTGGTGTTGAAGCGTAATACTATTCTTCGTGCTTGTAAGTTCTTGCAAGAAGTAACCGCGAACAAGCTGTTGAGTAATGGTCGAACCGCCTTGTGGAAATACCGAAGCGTGCTCCGCGGCATTCTTGCCGTGCGGGCTTCCGGGCCGGGCAATCAAGGCACGAAGGTTTGTCTTGCTGAGCAGACGAGGGAAAACAGAATAATCGACTCCCGAATGCGAGAAAAAGTTCTCGTCCTCAGCCGAAAGGATCGCCTGCCGCAGAACGTCAGGAATATCCTTGTATTGAATGATTTCCCGGCGTTGCGTGCCCAGTTCGATGAGGACACGGCCGTTTGCATCGTAGATGTGACCGGTGGTGGGAGGCTCAAAGCGAATGAACCCGTCCAGATCGGGTAAATTTCTTCGATTGTAGCTGATGTACGTGATCCCGCAAAGGATGATCACGAGTGGGATGGCAACCAGCAGGGAAACAATGCGAAGCAAGCGACTCTTGCTGTAAATCCTCCGCAGCCCGGAAAATGGTTTGAGAACGGTCCGAGGAAACTCTGGAAAAAGTAAATTTGTTTTGAGCATGTGAACTGCGTGCAGCCGGAGGCCGGGATGTCTTATTAGTTGTTCCCTCCAGCGCACACGTTCCGAAGAGGGCGTGAATCGGGCGTCCAGGCCGCCCGATCAAGGAGCAGGAGCGTTTCGATGAGAGGCACATCCGAGAATCGCCACCTCCCCTCAAGTACACCAACCTCTTATGCCGTGGCGCTTCTACCTCTCAGCAAATGGAGGACCAACAACACAATGCCCACGACGAGAACGAGGTGAATAAATGAAGTGGTGACGTGAAATGCGAAAAACCCAAGCAACCAAAGAACAATCAGAACTGCTGCGATTAACCCAAGCATATTTTCATCCCCTTGCTTCCGAGCGTTAGGACACCATCAATTCAGTTCTCCCGAATTCTCTGGATGCCTTCAAGTTTCCGGGAAAACAATGTCCGCGGAGCATGGTAGACACAGAAAAGCAAGACGTCTGTACCGTTATGAACACCTTCGCATGCTGAATTCACATTCAAACTTCCGCGCGACACGCGAAAAGTTGACCATCCGGACGGAGATAACCGGGAATTCCTGTGTCGAGGGAAATCGAAAATAACGCATGCCTGATCAGACTGCGAACATTCCTGCCGGCTATTGATGGAGACTTTGGGATTTCAAACAGTCTGGTTTTTGCTTGAGGCCATAGGTTTGGACGAAACAGATTGGCGTGGCCAGCGGAGCAATGATTTTTTCATCTCTGACAATGAAAAGGCGTTGATCATGGCAATCCAATCTCGCTTGAAATCAAACATCCAACGCCCCGGCAATACCCGGACCGGAAGCGTCATTTGTCCGAATCCCCGAAGAGCTGCAAGGGATATGTTCGACCATTTTGCCCAAGAAACGGCAAGCAAACAGCGATTTACCCAGCGGGAGCTCCACGTTTCCCAGGAAAGAAGCAGCCCGTGAATCGGGATTCGACGGGGGTTGGGGGGAAGCTGGTTGATAGTGTCAAGTGTGAGTTCGCGATTCTCAAAGGCGGACAGTCGTTTACCCTTTGTCGTTGCGAATGGTTCGTTCCGGCCTCCCGGGGCCACCACTTGAAAAGCGGGAATAGGCAAGGCCACCGGCAGATCCGGTTTGCTTTCCGCAAGTAGTGGAGCGGCAGAATCTGAAAGACATGAGGTCGAGTCCAAGCCGGGCGCTATTTCGCTCTGTTTTGCCACTAACCCTGGCGAATCTGAGATCAAATCATTCAAGGAGACGGATACGTTCAGATTCTCCCCCGAAGCCAACATTTCTGTGCATACCGGAACGGTGGCAAGAGAACTGTCCTTTCGCGTGAGCGCTGGCTCCTCGACAACGAATGCCGCAGGTGCAGAAGGCGACGTATTGCGGAGTGGTTCAGGCAAACTCGCTTCATCCACCGTGAACGGGGGCACTAATTCCTTTGCAAAACTTGAGTACATGACCGCGAGATCGCTGTCCATGTGATTGCTGAAGCTGGGGAGCGCCGGGACGGGGCAAAAGTCGTCCAACAAATATTCCCGTGCGGCTTCTTCGACCATCCGAGCTGGCACCAGCCGGAGTTCTTCCACATGCGCTTTAATGAGGGCGTGTTCGCAGAGTAGATTCATCACGCGGGGAATCCCTTTCGAATAAAAGTGGACCGCGTCCATTGCGTCGGAAGCAAAGATGGGGTCTCCCACGGCGCCGGCGATCCGTAGCCGCTCCGCGACGTACCCATGGGATTCCTCAAGGGTGAGAGGTGCAGTGTTGCACCGGAGCGTGATTCGCTGCCGGAGTTGCCGGAGTTCAGGTCGTTTGAGCTTATCTTCGAGCTCCGGCTGTCCCACGAGCACGATTTGCAGCAATTTTTCAGCGGGAGTTTCGAGATTTAGCAGAAGTCGAATCTCCTCCAATAACTCGCACGACAACCCCTGTGCTTCATCCACGATCAACACAGGGATCTCGCCTGCACGATAGCGCTCGATCAGCCAAGTGTTTAACCGCAAGAGCGTGTTGCTTGTTCCCGCAGAATCAACCGGAATCCCAAAACCGTTGAGTATGAAATCGAAGAGGTGGCTTACGTTCAAGTTGGGATTGAAGATAAACGCCGTCGGCATTTTCTGCCGGGGCAGCCAATCGAGAAGGTAGTTGATCAGAGTCGTCTTACCCGTTCCCACCTCGCCCGTGAGCAGAATAAATCCCTTGCGGCTCTGAACACCGTAGGTGAGTTGAGCCAGAGCTTCTAGAGTCCGCGATGTCAAATACAGGAATCGAGGGTCCGGATTAACATTGAAAGGATTTTCACGCAGCCCAAAAAATTTCTTGTACATGGCTATCCGATCATGACTCCCACCGTTGCATTGGTGTTACTTTTATCCGGTAGAACATCTCGTCATTCAGTTCTTGGACGGGACCCTTTCGCGAGGGATTTTCCCTGTCGTACCGCCCCAGTCTGAGGACAAACTTCCGGAATCATATTCGTGGTGGTGGCGTTGAATTGCGAGCGCAGCGAGCAGCGCCGCTCGTTCAATCACTCTGCCTTCAACGGGGGTTGGAGTCCGGGGAAGGCAACTGTACATCTCCAGCGTGCCGAGAAGTTCCTCGTTTAGCGAAAGAATAGCCATGCAGCAAAAGACAGAGAGTCCAGATTGCGCGGCAAATTGCGCGATTGTGTGTGTGAAGTGTTCAGCGTCATCCGGGAACAAGACCAGTGAAATCGCGTTGCCCACCTGAACATCGAGCGCAATGCAAAGTTTATCCAACACCTGAGTGAGCGGCGCACCCGTGGAAATCAATTCAAGAACGTGGCTTTCCCCGACCAACAGGGTTTGCACGGTGTCAGATTTTTGTCGATACAAACTAACCCCCCTTTTGCGCCCGTTCGACACGAAATTTCTTCTCAGCCCTACAGGCAGTGTCACGCCCGATTCTTATCCAACTACGATTCCTACTCTTGCACTTCCGTGCGCCCAAATTGATCGGGCAGTGCCGCGCGTCGAGCTCCTTTATTCTATTCCGCCCTCTTGTGGACGATTCGGGGCAAGTTTTCACCCGAACGCGAGGAAGAACGTTCTTCCCCGGAATGCTCATCTCATTCAATTGTTCGCGCATGATATGCGTCGAGGAAAAGAGTGTCTGTTCACTTTTATACACGTTCCTCGGGCCAAAAGGGGCTTCCGAAGCCAGAAGATAAGAATGGCTATGGGGCGCACCGATCGATGGCAATCAGGGCGAAAAGTTGGTTCACCCTAAGAAAGTCTTTGGCGTTTACCTGCAAGGATGACAATGAGGACGAGAGCCACGATGACGATCAACCCGATAACGGCAATCAGGACGGGGTGTCCATGATGCGAGATGAATGCGAGCATTTGCCGTCCATAACGGGCGGCCAGGAATGCCAGGAGCGAATATCTAACAATTCGGCCCAAGGCCAGCGCGACGAGGAATTTCTTCACCGAATATTGCATGGCGCCCGCGGCGAAAAGGAAAGGAACCATGGGTACTGGGGGCGGCAACAAAGCGGGGACTGCGATTGCGCCAAAGCCCCATCGTCCGAAGATCTCGCAAACTTTCTCTACCGTTTTAGGCGGGAACCTGCGCGTGAGAGTTTCCTTGCCTCCTTTGCGAGCAAGCCGGTAGGTGAGGTAGCCGCCGATCACCGAACCGGCGGTCGCCATGAAAGCATAGTAGGACCACAATTCTCCATGGCGCGCAGCCAAGACAATGGTCAGAACATCCATGCTTCCAGGAAGAGGAAGGATGGAGCTGTCGAGGAGTCCGAGCGGAATGAAACCAATACCGCCGAGGTGGAATAGCCAGCGGCGCACGCTGCGGGCAAGAGTGGGTGCTACGGCCGCGATGATGTGGTGATGGAACATTTTCTGGAGAAGCCAGCATCCATTCTTACATGCAGATGATGCTGGCAAGGAGAAATTCCCGGCCTACCAACGGTGCCCCGAGAGGCTCCCCGACAGGGTCGGAGCCCTTCACTTCGTTCAGGGTAAACACGCGGGGTAAATTACGGCCGCCGGTACACAGGCACGAGCAAAACCACGGGTCTAAAGACCCGCCACTACAGACGCTTCGGCAAGAATGCCCGCCGCTACAAAGAGCGGAGGAATTCGAGGAGGACCTCTTTTTCTGCGGCCTTGAACTTTTCGAATTTTTCGGTGACCTGGGCGGCTTCGCCATGATGGCGCAGGATGGCGTCGGTAAAGGTGAGAGAGGCGCCGTCGTGCATCAGGCGGGAGTGGAGGCGGAGGCCCCAGAGGGGGGCGGTGCGAATTTTGTTGGCGGTGTTGTTAAATTCAGGGATGGAGAGACTTTTCCAGGTGATCGCGTACATCCGCTTGCCGTAGTGCTCGGTCATGGATTGGACGATGCCGTCGCCACTGCCAATGTTGTGGAGGAGGAAGTCCCCGTAGGGATGGAAGGTTTTATCGCCGAGGGCCGGGGGAATGGTGAAAGTACCGCCATTGATCGCCGTGCCCACGGGAACGGTGGTGAGCGTGGGGACATGGCAGGTGGCGCAGCCGATTTTGTCGAAGAGGGCTTCGCCGTGTTTGGCTTGCGGTGATTGGGCGAGTGTCAAGTCGCGCGCGGGCACTTCGGTGGCGCGTATGAAGCGGGCGAAGTGATCGATGTCGGAGAGGCCGTCAGGGCCGGGGGTGTCGTTGGGCTCGGAAGCGGTGTTGCAGAGATTCGTGACCTCGTCGGGCTGGAGGCGGTTGGTGATGCCCATTTCGTTGAGATAGGCGTCGCCGGAGAAGGAAAGCAAGCTGGCATGCTGGTCTTTCCAGCCAAAGCGACCGATTCCGGTATGGCTGGGCGCTTCGACAATAGGAACGTAGAGAGCCTGGCCGCAAATTCTGTGTCCGCTCTTTGTGCACTGTTCCTTCGCAAGGTCGACGAGGGCCTGGTCAGCAATAGCTTCGACGAAGCCGTCGCCGAGAAGATTGAGCGAGATGCGGAAAGTACGAATTTTCTCGGTGTCTGGGACGTGCTCCTGGATTTCGATATTGGGGAACGCGCCGCTGGGGCAGATGGCGCGGTCATTTATCAAGGAGCGGCCCTTAATGATTTCCGCGCCATGGTTTATGGGAATATCCGGATTTTGAAACTGGCCTTTGGCATCGCGATGACCGGCACGTAATTCAGAGACCTGACTCGAGCCGCCGGAGGTGGGGTTCTGGTGGCATTCGCGACAGGATTGCGCGTTGTAAAGCGGGCCGAGGCCATCGGCGACAGCTTCGGTTTCCTCAAACTTGGCTTGGTCGGCGGTGTGGGTGGCGGTGTCAACGAGGCCGTTGCTCTTGTTGTCGAAGCCGGCGGGGGCTTCGGAGAGCTGCGTTGCGAGAGAAACCAGAGCAAGAGACACAAACACGGAGAGGATAGTCAAGGCTTTCATGGGCACCTCAGGAGGGCGGGCTTATGGCGAATGTACTCACTTGCCGAATAAAAGCCAAGTGAAAAGAAAGAGAATTTTCGCGACTTCGGGTAGAAGCGAAAATGACGGATTCCGGCGATGCGGCGTTATTAAGAAAGACGGTGACGGAGCAAAGGAAGAAGCAACGCTGTGCCCGCGAACATCAGCAATAACGTGGGAGGCTCCGGAGTAGCGGCCGAGTTCAAATTGATCGTGCCCGTAAGTCCTGTCGAGTCGTTATTGAAGTTCTGATCCAGCCCGGAGCAACAGTTCACGGTGAAGTCGATCGTAGTTCCTGCACTGAGCGTTTCCGTTAGCGAGAAGCTCGCGGACGTGTTGAGCGAGTCGATGTTCGTGGAAAACACGGATAGGCCATTCACCAGGATGCGGTCGAATGTCGTGGTTGAATCCAAGGCGGAATATGTTCCGTTGATCAGGTAAGTTCCCAGCGCTGGAGCCGTCCAACGGACGTCGCTGTCGGTGCCGGCGGTATCCGTAGGATGCATGTTGAGCGTATCGGTGGGCAGAGTCCACGAGCCACATGTAACGGATGAGCCGGTGTTGTTGCCCACCACAACCGGGAACCCTCCGGGAGATCCCGACCAATTAGGAAGGCCGCAAGCAGTGGAATTGGTGGCCGCAAGAAGAGTAAATGTCGAACTCGACTCCACATACTGGCCATAGCTCCACGCACCGTTTGGATTCGAACTACCCGAAAAGCTACTTGCAATACCGTCGGCCCGGGCACTCAGCACCAGGCACGTTCCCATCAGAGTGACTGCCAAGGCTGCGAAGACAGCCCGTAGTGCGATGCGCTTGGAATAATTCATGGCCGCGTTTCTCCTTTGCCCCGAATGGTTATACATGGAGGGTCATAGGAGCTTGAGCATTCCATCCGCCAAAGGGCTGCAAAAGGGCCATTTGATATGTGTCAAATCTCATTTGAAAGGTGTCCGGGAAGCCACTGCGTCATCGCGTCGCAAGACCAAGCACTTTCAAATTTGGAATCCGTCTACTCAAATCAAAGCAATCGAATGAATTGCAGATTTTTGGAGTTCCCACAACTTTGCACATGAGCGGAAATATACTTCTCCTTTCTGATCCCCAGATGGCCGGTGTATTATCCAATGCACTGTCCCCCACAACTGAACATGCAGGACACAAAACAGTTTTCCTTCAGTTCGTTCTGGCTCGATATGGAGAAGCGGCAGCTCCTGCATCGTAATCAACCGGTTATCCTCACGCGCAAGGCGTTGGATACGCTTGGCGTCCTGGTATCAAACGCAGGCAGGGTAGTGACCCGCGAGGAGCTCAAGCGACTCGTTTGGGGCGATGGCGTGGTGGAAGAAGGGACCATCGCCCAGAACATTTTCACGCTTCGGAAAACTCTGGGTGAGCACGAGCCGGGGCAGAATCTGATCGAGACGATCGCGGGCGTCGGGTATCGCTTCACAGGTCAGGTACAAGCCTATTCCTCCGATGCGAGTGTGCATAGAAGCGAAACTGGAAAGAGCCGGGCCGCGCGGCCCATCTCGAAGGTTCAAGCGCGCCTGCTGTGGGTCGTCCCAGCTGTCGTTTTGGCTCTTGGACTTGCCGCTGGCTTTTGGTGGCGTCACGATCCGCGGCGCACTTCGCGCATTCAATCTTTGGCCGTTTTACCTTTTGCAAATCTCACCGGCGATCCGCAACAGGAATACCTTGCCGACGGCATTTCCGACGCTCTCTTAACGGACGCCGCGCAGATCCCAGGATTGCGTGTTGTTTCGGGAAGCTCTGCTGCGCGATACGCCAAGAACGACCCGGACAAGAAGATTTCGCAGGAGTTGCACGTGGACGCGCTCGTCGAGGGCGCGGTCCTCAAGAATGGGGATCAGCTCGCCGTGGATGTGCGCCTGGTGCAAACGGCAGATGACCACACGCTTTGGACCGCGCGCTTCGAGCTATTGCCTCGCGACCTGCTGGGACTTAACTCCAACATCAGCCGGTCTCTGGCAAAGCAACTGCAATCGCCGGGAGGCGGACAGTTCGCCGTGCCGCATTCCTCGGCCGGGACGGGGAGCGTCGAAGCGTATAACGAGTACCTCAGGGGACGTTTCTTCTGGAACAAGCGCACCGAAGAGGCGTTTGTAAAAGCCATCGCTTACTTTACGCATGCCATAGCACTCGACCCGAAATACGCGGAGGCCTATGCCGGGCTGGCCGACTCGTATGCTTTGCTAGGTTCCCTGGCAAATGCGGAAATTCCACGCGCGCAAGCGATGCCCAAGGCCAAAGCGGCGGCGATGCAGGCCCTACAAATCGACGATTCCCTGGCGGAAGCACACACTTCGCTGGCCTTCGTGAACATGCACTACGAGTGGGACTGGGCCGGCTCCCAGAATGAATTCAAACGCGCCCTAGAACTGAATCCAAACTATGCCACGGCTCATCAATGGTACGCGGTGTGGCTCGCGGCCCAAGGGAAAACGGCTGCTGCACTCGAAGAAGAACGCCGCGCGCAACGTGCGGATCCCCTTTCTATCATCATCATGACCGACACTGCCCAATTGCTGATATACGCGGGACGCGAAGATGAGGCCATAGAACAAGTCAAAAGGGCATTGGAGATAGACCCGACTTTCCCTTTGGCTCACCTCTATCTCGCGATAGCGTGTATGGAAAAGAAAGACTATCCGGCGGCAGTCACTGAGTTTCAGAAGGTCCTGGCCATTAACAACAGGGATCCCTGGGCGTTATCGGGGCTTGCCCAGACGTACAGTCTCGTCGGCGAGAGGGGGAAATCCGAGACAATCCTGCGCGACTTACTCCAGCGCGCAAAGAGCCAGGAAGATTTGACCATTGAATTGGCGAAGATTTATGCACAACTGGGCAAGAACGATCAAGCGTTCACCTGGCTAGAGAAGGCTTATCGAAACCGCGCAGGGAGCTTGATTCTTCTAAACCACGCTCCCGATTTCCGAGCCCTCCACCATGACCCCAGGTTTGCGGATCTGGACCGGCGGATTGGCTTGCCGCCCCCCGGCGAGCACGAGTAGCAAACAGTTTGTGTGTGGCGCGCGCATCCCATGCAAGCCGGTATACAATTCTTCGCGACAATTTATTGCGGCAGCCCTCGCAATGATTCCTCGCGACAACCCCCATGCACGAGGCGCGCGGCCGCGACGCTGCTGCTGGTCCTGGGTGGGACGCTCCAAGCGAAAGATCCGGCGTGAGAATGTTGGGCAACAGGGAGCCGGGTGGAGATTTTCATTTTCTTCGCGCGTGCACGGATTGTGCGAGATGATGGAAGGGCAATGAATTGCGATGAATACAAGGTGACGAGAGAGTTTATCGACAGCGGCGATGCAGACGTGCGGGCCTTCGCGGAAAAGGCGACGGCGGGGGTTACGGATGACATCTCGCGCGCGCTGAAACTTTATTACGCTGTGCGCGATGAAATTCTCTACGACCCTTATTATGCTGGCGAGGGGCGCAATTATTTTCGCGCCAGCGATTGCCTGCGGGCGAAGCGCGGCTTCTGCATTCCCAAGGCGGCGCTGCTCGCGGCCACGGCGCGGGCGGCTGGGATTCCGGCGCGGGTCGGCTACGGCGATGTGCGCAATCACTTGTCCACGAAAAAACTTCTCGAGCTGACTGGCAGCAACCTCTTCATCTGGCACGGCTACACCGAGGTTTATCTTGAAGGCCGGTGGGTCAAGGCGACGCCCGCGTTCAACCTGAGTCTCTGCCAGCGCTTCGGTGTGCGCCCGCTGGAATTTGATGGGAGAAGCGATTCGCTCTTTCACGAATTCGACCAGGGAGGCCGGCGTCACATGGAGTATGTGAAGCAGCGGGGCCATTACGCCGACGTGCCGTATGACACGATCATTGCGGATTTCAAAGAGGCGTACCCACGGTGGTTTGCCGCCCCCGCGCCGACTGTACGCGGAGATTTCGCGAAGGAAGCCAGAGCGCGGGGAATCTAATTTGCTTTTCCCGGCTACGGATTAAACGCGCCACGATCGACGAGTCTGCTTCCCGCCCTCCAAGAACCGCTCATTGCTCGAAGATGCTCACGGTCGGAGCAACGTCGCCTGGGCTTTGGTCAATTCGCACAAATTTCTTCGCCGAAATGAGATAAATCACGGAAGCGTTCCCCGTGGTGGTTCGGCCGTTGGGCGATACAGTGAAATTGGAAAACGACCTCACCCCCAACGTAAGAGTGCCGCTGCTCGCGCTACTATCTTGCGTAACGGTGAGATTGTGACAGACCCTTCTGGGGAAGGGGAAGAAGCCGCCGCACTGACCATTAAAGGCCCTTCCGAGACCTGAGGATACTGTGGACGCTGTCACTGCGGGCGGGGCCACGCCGAAGAAGAAACTTCCCCCAAGAGAAAAAAGGCCGAATGGCGCGCCCGACTGCGGTTCGAGGAAGCCCAAACCCACCATTGCGTCTGCGCCCAAGAAAAAGGCCTTGTTGTTGTCCACAAGGTAGAGGATGGGTGGGGTGCCGGCGCCTCCGGTGATGGTGACGCGGCCATTGGGGTCCACGGAATACGTGAGGCCGCTAGTTGTCTTGTCCGTCGTGATCGACCCACCGTCGTTTTCGTCGGAGGTGATGCTGAGACTGCCGCTTCCGTTTGCCGTGAACAGCCCGATTTGAACGTTTGCTTGTGTTGTGGGTGAGGCGCTATTAACGCCCACTTCGTAAAAGACGGAGACGGCGTTGAGCGAGCTGTTCGAATAGGGAGTCGAGGCCTGCAAGAGTAAGGTGCCGCTTTCGAGCCCGGAAGTGGACTCCGTATCCGTCGTCATGATTAAGGCCTCGCTCGCGGAAACGACGTACAGGCTGAAGTGCGTAGGTTGGGGAGTAGTTGCGCTGCCGGTGACGCGGCCATTCGCGTCCGGAGCCGAGTACAAGCCGGTGAAGCTGACGCCGTTGTGGATTGTGACGGCGTCGTTGACGTCCTCGGTGCCTCCAGAGATGTTTCCGGCCCCGTCAGCGGAGAAAAGGCCCGCGGCCGCAATGCGGCCGCCGGAGCTGTCCTGCCCGGAGATACCAAATCCATACGAGCCTTTAATACTGGCTAGAGTGAAAGCAGTCGGATCTTGCAGGCGCATGATGCCCGAGCCGCGGGTACCGGTGGCGCCGTTATTATCGTCGAATTCGATCAAGCGCCCCTTGGTGGCCACGCCAACGTTGTTAAGGGAACCAAGAGCGAATGCATAGGCTACATTGCCACCCAGGCTGCTCGTGAAAGTAGCGGTTCCGCGATTATCCAGCCCGACGATGTAGGTGCCGCCAGTGATAGTAACGCTAGTTGGGGGGCCCGACGGGCCGTTGATGTCTTCCTCGCCGCTCGTGATATTGCCGAACCCGTCGGCCGTAAAGCTTCCAGCTACGGCGACCTGTTTCCCGGTCGCATCGTCGAAGCCCTGAAACAGGAACGCGTACTGGCCTTTCAGCTCGGAATCAGGATTTACGACCGTAATGGTGGAGGAGGCAGACCTTGTGTTGTCGGACATGGAGGTCGCCGTGAGCGTTACGGTGGGAGAAGGCGGCACCACGGAAGGAGCGGTATAGGTAATCGGCGTTCCGCTCGTCGAGCTTGTAGCAGAAATTGCCCCGCACGTCAGGGGAGGGACAGTGGGACACGGAGTAGGAGGTGCGCCTTGCGTGAGCGTCCAGTTGACGCCCTGACCGCTCGGATCGAAGCTGACCGTGGCCGTAAACTGTTGCGCCGCCGTGTCCTCGGCAACTAAGACGGAGGGTGGCGAAACGAAAACCGCGATGGCGGCGAAGGTGATCTGGATGCTGTTCGACTTTGTGGAATCGCTTAGTGAGGTCGCCTGGATGATTACTAGTACGTTGTTGGGCGGCGGAGTCGTCGGAGCTGTATAGGTTACGGTAGTGCTGGTTGGATTGCTGAGAGTTCCGACTGCTGGCGAGGGAGAGACAATCTTCCAGGATGTAGGATCGATACCCTTGTTTGCTGGATCAAAGCTCACGGTAGCGGTGATCGTCGAGGTGCTGCCGGCAGGGCAAGAAGGTGGAGCCGGGCAGGCTTCGACCGAACCGACGGACGCCAAGAGGGAAACCGAAATGGCTGCGAAATCTATGTTTACGGGGGCCGACTGCGTTGGATCGGCGACGGAGGCGGCGGTGATGGTTACTTGCACGTCGCTGGCCGGTGGAGTAGCCGGAGCGTTGTAGGTAGCTGATGTGCTGGTTTCATTGGTGAGTGTACCCGCTCCCGACATGGGAGAGATGGTCCAGGTTACGCCCTTGCGGGACGTGTCGTTGTTCACTTGCGCGGTGATCTGCGCAGTGCCACCTGCCCCCACGGTGCCGACCGTTGTAGAGATGGACACGGAAATGGGCGGTGGAGGGGGTGGTGGAGGGGGCGGGGTGCCGCTGCCACCACCGCAACCCGCTATGACGGTGACCAAAACTAGAGTCAGAATTAAGAGGGCAAGAACGAATCTGCGTTTCACGGGGCCTCCTGAAGGCGGCTGGGTTGGAACCCCAGGCAATTTCCCCAAATAACCAAGGCTGAGCTAGACCGAACTCAAAAGACACAAAGGTAATTTGCGCGGTCATCCATGCAGGGCCCAAACAATTGGAGAGATGCACCGCTCTGTTTATGTGCAGCACACTCCGGCGAGTCGCCCGCTGTTACTTCATAAGATTGTCCTGTAGGCCCTGAGAGGTTCTTAATCGCCCTGAGTGGGCAAATCCTACTCTTTGAGTGCGAAATCGACAAGCAAATTTGCCGAGAAACAACGCTCCGACGGGATACAGAGTGAGTGGGCATTTGCATGCCAATTTGTCGGTTGCGCCGCGCTGGCGGAGTGGGAGAAAATCTCATTTCGCGTTGGAGCACTCAAGCGTTCCCTGAAGAGTGCGGCTGCGCGGCTGGCAATTCCAGGCTGGAATTCCGTGCAACAAAGGGAAGGGCAAAGGCTATGACGCAGCACGTTGGTGAACTCACTCCCCCGAATCGCTTGATGCTTACACCGGGTCCTTCGTCGATCGACCCGCGCGTCTATCGTGCGCTGGCCAGCTCTCTTGTCGGCCACCTCGATCCATGGTTCAAGGGCTGCATGGATGACACCCAGTTGCTGCTGCGCCAGATTTTCCAGACGGAAAACCGGCTGACCATGCCGCTTTCGGCATCAGGCTCGGGCGGGATAGAGGCGTCGGTTCTGAACACTCTTGAAGAAGGCGACGAGGCCATCGTGGCCGTCAACGGGACTTTTTCCGATCGCATGTTTGAGATTGCCTCGCGGGCTTCGTCCAAAGTCGCGAAAGTTGAGGTTCCTTACGGCGTCCCTGTGGACGCCGAAGATGTGCGCCGGGCGAGCAAGGGCAAAAAAATAAAGATGATTGGCGTGGCGCAGGGCGAAACGTCTTCGGGCGTGCTCACCAAGCTCGAAGGTTTCCGGAAAGTGGCCGATGAGCTGGGCGCGTTGCTGATTGTGGATTCAGTGGCATCGCTCGCCGCAGTGCCGCTTCACGTTGACCGCGAGCGAATTGACATCTGCTTCAGCGGTTCGCAGAAGGCACTGAGCGCACCGCCGGGAATGTCGCCGATTACGGTGAGCCCCGCGGCGGAGGAAGTATTTCGCAAGCGCAAGACGAAGGTACAAAGCTGGTATTTCGACCTGACCACGGCGATGAATTATTGGGGGAAGGAGCGGCTCTATCATCACACGCCGCCGATTTCGCTGATTTACGCATTGCGGGAAGCGATGCGACTGGTCGTCGAAGAGGGGCTGGAGGCGCGCTGGGAGCGCCATCGCGCGAACCAGCAGGCGTTGATCGCTGGGATCGAGGCAATGGGGATGGGATTGCTCGTGAAGAATCCAGCGGACCGTTTGCCCACAGTTACTGCGGTGATGATTCCGAGCGGACTGGATGACGCGAAAGTGCGTGATCAGTTGCTCGATGAATTCAATATTGAAATCGCCGGCGGATTCGGGCCGGTGAAGGGCAAGATCTGGCGCGTCGGGCTGATGGGATTCTGCAGCCAGAAGCCGTTTGTGTTGCAGTTCCTTGCGGTGTTTGAGAAAGTCTTGCAGGATCAGGGCTTCCGCGTGCCGGCCGGAGCAGGTGTGGCCGCAGCGATTCGCAGTTATGCGCATTCGGAGACGGCAGCGACGGCGAGCCGGTAAAAAGAAGAAGCAAGGAAGTAAAGAGATAAAGAAGCAAAGAAAAAAAGCAGAGAAGCTAGGAAAAGAAGGAGACTGCGTGCCAACCTATCCCGTGTTAGCGAATTCCGGGGCGATGAGCCAGTTTATCGGTGCGTTTGAAGTGACGTCCAAATTGAGCGGGCAAGTTTATCAGTGCCGCTTCTCGCACATGTGGAACGGCATAGCCACGCGCCACAGCGACACCATCGACACAAAGTTTTTCGTGGATGGCGAGGCGCACGTGGTAGGACTGGCGCACACAGCGTTCGTGAAATTCCGCGAGCGCACTGGCCGGGACTTGACGGACCGCGAAGCGAGCTACGTCGCGGCGGAGTATCTTCGCGAACGGCTCGAGGAAGACGATATTCGCTCCCTTTACGATGTGGCCCACGACGACGTGCTCCGGCTGATCGCGAAGGTAGGTCTCAAGTAGGACTTCGAAGGTCTTTCTGCTAAGAACGATTTCCCCCCGCGGTCTTTGATTCATAGAACACCAAGGCCTGCGCGATTCTCTTCATGATCTCCGCAAGGCGTTCCGGAGGAATCTGCTCGTCTTCGTACGGTGGATTCCAGCGTACTGCACCTTTTGTGGCGACCTTTACCGACACGGTCGTTGAATGAGAAAACGCTCCCACAGTCTTCGTAGTCAAAGTTTCCTGCACCGTCGCAGGATCTTCCGGTGATGGGGAATGAGGCGCCGTTTGCCGGATAGTTAAAATACGTTCTCCTTCTTGGTACTCAATGCCGTCTTCGAGTTTGCGAACGGAGTAACCATTTGTGCTGCGAATCTCATCGCCCACGACCTGCAAAGAGCTGTCCTGGACAGTGAGGAGGTCCTCTAACCCCACGCGCGTCCCGCCAATGCGGAATGGGGACCGCAGGACGAAGCCGAGACTACCAACAACAACCCCGCCCGCAACGAGCCCAAGATTCAAGTGCCCCATGACCCCGAAGACCACCAGCACCCCTCCCGCAAACTGGAGGAGGCTTGCAAAGCTGCGCGAGGTTAACCACAGGATCCATTTTCCGGCGGTTGGGGAGCTGTTCGGCGGAAGTGGGTCAGTCATAGGCCTCGGGGTGGAAAGCCGCGAGTCTGGGATGATGCAAGCCGTCGCGGCGTATGAAATAGATCACCAAGAACATCAGAAGGGAACCGCCGACCATCACGGCCACCGCGACCTGCAGACCGAGTTGCAGATCGCTGGCGTCCGAGATTTTGCCGACCAACTGCGGCCCCAAGGCGCCAAAAAGCTGCGTGATACACATATAGACGCCGACAGCGGTGGCGTGCGCCCTTTGGGGCGTCAGATCATGCAGGACCGCAGTGACCGGGCCGTGATACCAGGACATGAAGAAAATCGCGATGAAAAGTCCGGCCAGCACAACCCACTTTTCGTCCGATTGGACAGCCAACAGAGCGAAAGGTGCGGCGCAGAGAAACGCCGCGGCGATGACGATGATGCGTCCGTAGATGAATTTCTTTTGCAAGCGATCGGCGACAAATCCGCCCGTGAGAACGCCAAACACCAGAGAGAGCAAAGCCACCGCCGCCAGGGATTCCGACGCCTCGCGGAGGCTGAACTCTTTATAATCCATAGCAAAGGTGACGCCCCAGGTGAGCAGCGAGACGGTCGAAAAAGTGATAAACGTACCCGCGGCGATCATCGCCAAGTATGCGGGAACGCTAAGCAAAGTCAGAACAGGGACCACCTCGGAACGCGGCCGGCGCGGAGGTTCCTGCAACTTGACCGCAAAGGCTCCCGGAATCAAGCAGATCAGCCCGACGAAGATGAACGTGTACTTCCAACCGTGCGCCGCGCCCAAAATACCACCGATGGCCTGACCCGCGGCTCCTCCCAGGAGCATGCCGGAAGCAAACACGGACTGCGCCATGGCGCGCTGCTTGTGGGGAAATGCTTCGGAGATCATGGACTGCGCCGCAGGAGCGTAGGCGGCTTCGCCCACGCCGATGAGCGCGCGGGCCAAGAGCAAGTAGAAAAAAGAGGGAGCGAAGCCGCACGCTATCGTGGCCAGGCTCCAGAACACTACTCCTCCCACTATGATGCGTGTTTGGTTGAGGCGGTCGGCGAAGTACCCGAACGGGATACTCGCAGCCGCAAGAACCAAGAGAAGCCCAGTTTGCAGCGCGCCCAGTTGCGTGTCGGTCAGCCCCATCTGCTGGCGCAAAAGCGGCAGAAGCGGCACGACTACCTGGCGATCGGCGAAGTTGACAAAATTCACCAAAGCAAGTACAGCAAGAAGGCGAAGCTGGTAGGGAGTGAGCCGAATGCTCTGTGATTCCATGCTCGAGGCGCCTTTTTTTTCGTTTGCGACCTGGTATTGCGTGACCCGGGCCCGTTCGGCCCGGCGTTTCTTCGATCCTTGGCGATTATATACCGCACATGACTAAACCATCCGCCACGCTCAAGACAACCAGTGACCGTTTAACCACCGTGCTTTCGTACGGGGCGCTGTTGCTTCTGGGCTATCTAGCTTTTTTGATTGTCGAGCCGTTTCTGGTGCCGCTGGCATGGTCGGCGGTGCTGGCGATTTTCTTTTTTCCGTGGCATGAGCGCGTCGCGCGGAGGTTGCGTGCAACTCCCGCGGCGCTCGTGAGCACGCTGGGAGTCACGCTGCTGCTGATCGTGCCTGCTTTGATCGTACTGCTGTACACCGCGCGCGAAGCGATCGACGCATCGGCGGGTTTGCAGAACACGCTACAAAATCCGGAACTCGCCGTGCCCACCCGCGTTATGGCCTGGATTCACGGCCATCTTCCGTACGCTTGGCGCGCAATGGATTTTTCGGAACCTCTGCGGCAAGGCGGAGAAAAAATTGCGGGGTTTCTTGCGGGGAAATTGGGTGCGTTTCTCAAAAACACATTTATTTTTTTTGTCGATCTTTTCATTTTGATTTTCGCGCTGTTTTTCATGTTCAGAGACGGCGACAGCATCGTGCGCGCGGTGCAGCATCTTTTGCCGTTTGACGAAGCGATTCAGAAGGACATGCTGGAGGAATCAAAGGACTTGATCTTTGCGAGTGTCGCAGTTGGACTGCTGGTCGCGGTCCTCCAGGGAATACTCGGTGGAACGGCCTATGCGCTTGCGGGTATTGCGACGCCGGTGTTCTGGGGAGTGCTCATCGCATTTTTCTCGCTGGTGCCGGTGGTGGGTTCCGCGTTGATCTGGGTTCCTGGCGCGCTGTGGCTGGGTTTCAGCGGCCACTGGGGCAGGGGCCTCCTGGTGGTGGCGATCTGCGGCGGTGTTTCCGCCGTGGCCGACAATATCCTGCGGCCGGTGCTGCTGCGCAATCGCACGCACCTCAACGAATTGCTGCTGTTCATCAGCGTTCTCGGCGGCATCGAGGTGTTTGGGCTGTTGGGACTTGTCGCCGGTCCGACCATCGTGGCGGCTGCCATGGGCGTGTTTCGGGTCTACATGGAACGTCGCGATGAGCTTGCGGCGCCCGGGTAGGCAGAATTGCGAAGGAAGAGAGTAACAAGACCCGGATTGGCACCTTCTGGACAAATAGAGAAAGGGCACCTGGCGTAACCGAGTGCTCAGCGCGGCGGGCGAAAGTCGTCCTGTCCGCGTATGGCTGTGTTAGAGTACCCCGCTCGTATGGCAACCAAGAACATCAAGCCCGCTGCCGCTCACGTGGAGCTCCCTCCGGCCCAATTGCGGTGGCGGTGCGAACCCTCGCGCATCCCGTTCGAAACGACAGCGCAAGCCGAGCTGCGCGAAGGCTTCATCGGGCAGGAACGCGCATTGCGCGCATTGAAAATGGGAGTGGAGCTGTCCGCGCCAGGGTACAACGTGTTCGTGTGCGGGCTGGCGGGTACCAGCCGCGGCGGAACCATCGCGCGCATGATCGAAGAAGTCCACCCGCAAACGAAGGCGTCCCTGGACCGCTGTTACGTAAACAATTTCAAAATCACCGACCGGCCCCGGCTGCTTTCGCTGCCGCGCGGACAGGCCAATTCGTTTAAGAAGGACGTGCAGGCGGGAATTGACTTTCTGCGGCGAAGAATTCCGCAAGTGTTCGAAGGCGAACCTTTCCAGCGGCAGAAAGGCCGGATCGTAGAGCGTTTCACCGTGCGCGAAAAGGAGCTGATGGACGATTTCACGCGGCGCATCGCCCGCGAGCAGTTCGCGCTGGGACACATGCAGGTGGGCGCGGTGGCGCTGCCGGAGATTTTTCCGGTGCTCGAGGGACAGATGGTCCCGATCGAGGACATTTCGAAAATGGTCCACGAAGGAAAACTCGACGCGCCGGTGGCGGAAGATATCGAACGCAAGTATGAGCAGTTCCGGCAAGAGTTTACGGTGGTGTACCGAAAGACTCTGACACTCTCACGTGAATTGGCGAGTGAACTGAGTTATCTCGAACAGGAAGCCGCGTCGGTGCTCGTGGACGGCGTCATCGAGGAATTGAAGGAAAAATATCCTGGAACGGGCGTGTCGGAATATTTGGAGGAAGTACGGCACCACCTGCTCGATAATCTCGATCCCTTCAAGGAGCGCGAAGGCGAAGCCGAGCAGGAAGGGGAAAGCCCCGATGGATTGCCCAAGGCGCCCCCGGGCCCGGAGCGCGATCCTTTCCGCCTTTACGGAGTGAACGTGATCCTGGCGCACAATGACGAGGACAATTCGCCCGTGATTTTCGAGACCACGCCCACGTATGCGAATTTGTTCGGGACCATTCAACGCGCTTACGATGCACGCGGCGGCTGGACGAGCGATTTCATGGACTTGCGAGGCGGTTCGCTGCTCCGCGCCGACGGCGGATTCCTGATCATGTACTCGATGGAAGCTTTGTCGGAGACGGGTGTATGGCGCGCGCTCAAGCGCACGCTGAATCACAGCCGGCTTGAGATTCAGCCGCTCGAGATTTTTTATCCCTTCGGCGGCAGCGCCCTGAAGCCCGAAGCCATCGAGATCAACGTGAAGGTGATTTTGATTGGCGACCGCGAGATGTACGAACTTTTATATGAATATGAAGAGGATTTTCGGAAAATATTCAAGGTGCGCGTGGAATTCGATGAAGAGATGCACATGAGCGACGGGGTGATCGCCGAGTATGCGGGACGCTTGCGCGCACTGTCCGAAAAAGAAAATTTGTCCCCGTTTGACCGCGGTGCGTTTGCGGCGATGCTGGAATACGGCGTGCGCCGGGCGGGGCGACGGAACAAGGTAACGGCGCGATTCGTGGACATCGCCGACCTCGCGCGCGAGGCGCACTACTCCGCCACGGCCGCGGGCGAAAACGTCGTACGCGCCGCGCACGTCCGCGGCGCGCTGAATTCGAAGATGGAACGGCACAACCTGATCGAGACGCGCATTCGCGAAATGATCGAAGAAGGCACGCTGCTAGTCGATGTTTCCGGAAGTAAGGCTGGGCAGGTGAACGGGTTGAGCGTGCTGGAGATTGGCGGATACTCGTTTGGCAAGCCGGTGCGCATCACCGCGTCGGTGGCGCTCGGCAAATCCGGATTGATCAACATCGAGCGCGAATCCAATTTAAGCGGGCGCTTCCATGACAAGGGCGTGCAGATCATTGCAGGATTTGTGCGCAGCCGCTTCGCGCAGGATAAACCGCTTTCGCTGGCCGCGAGCATCTGCTTCGAACAATCGTATTCGGGTGTCGATGGAGACAGCGCCAGCTCGACGGAAGTGTACGCGCTGCTGTCCGCGCTTTCCGGCTTGCCGCTGCGGCAGGATATTGCCGTTACCGGCTCGATGAATCAGCAGGGCGACATCCAGGCGATCGGCGGAATCAACGAAAAAATCGAAGGATTCTTCGATGTGTGCCGGATTCAGGGATTGACGGGAACGCAGGGGATTCTGATGCCGGCTTCGAATGTCGAGGATCTGATGCTGCGCGACGATTTGCTCGACGCGGTCACGGCGGGAAAGTTTCATATTTGGCCAGTAGCTAGAGTGGAAGAGGGCATCGAGATCCTGACCGGGAAAGCGGCGGGCATGCGAAATGCCGATGGCACGTTCGAAGCGGAAACAGTGTTTGCCGCGGTGGACGAAAGATTGCGAGACATGGCGCGGACGTTGAAGGAATTTGAGTAACGTAGTTGTTTGCAACTACGCGCACTACTCTCGATATCTACACCCGCGACTTCATGTTAGCGCCGTATCGTAAATTTTCTTCTTGACATTAACTGAAAGTGGATATACACAAGCTTAGCAGCCCTCCTGTTGGAGGTGAAATTTACAACGAAAAGGCTCACTACATTTGGCATCCTCGGAACGTGTTTCTTTGCATTCTTGTTGGCCGGTAAGGCCAGCTACTTGCCGCAATTGAGGTCGCTACCCCTCCGCGCGACGCACATCGTTATACTTTCTTCATCAGGTGTGAGCGACTACCCTCGCTATTCGAGGGCGTGCCTCGCAATCCTCTGTACGCCCTCAACCGTATCCAGCCGAGGACTCTACCTTGCGCCAAGGCCAGCTTCCTTTCCGGGCTCCCTATCTTTCGGCTTTTGGCCGCTACACCGGTGCACGCCTGCGGAACGTGTGACACAACAGGATCTTGCGCCGGTAAATATTGGCGGGATGTCACCCTCCACTGCAATACAGGTGGCGGTTGCAGCGGCTTTTACAACTTCACTGAGCCAAATGGTGCGGACGGCAACTTAGGGACGACGCGTACTGGGGGCGCGTGTTCCGGCTGTTCGGAATGCGGCTGCGAAGAATCCACCTGCGACAACGGCGGCCCCCGTTAGGAGGTGTATCATGTTGATAAAATCATTCGTATCTTTCTGCGCTTTGCTGTTCGCGGTGTCCTTCGGCCTGCCCAGTGGCCTTGCGGCCCCGGGTGACGACCTAAAGGAAGGCGGTTCAACACAGCTCTCGATAGAGGCCCTGGGCTCGGACGCCTTTGGCGTTTGGAGTGGGGGTGCTTTGCTTGTTGTGAAAGACCGTTTCTCGGGTGCTCCCACCTTTTCCGCCTTCGATCGAGAAGGCAAGCTCATCTCACAATTTACTTTCACGATCCCGGAAGCCCGCGTTCATATTGTCTTTGACCACGACTTCGCGCGCGGTGCTGACGGATCGCTTGCGATTGTTGGCTCCGCCTACACGGCCGATTCCAGGGGTACTACTTTCCTTGCCCGGGTTTCTCCCGACGGCGCGAATCAAACGATCGTGAGGCTTTCTCCGTTTGATCCGCGCGCCGTTACCGTCGCCATGGACGGCACAATCTGGGTGGCTGGCTTTGAGAGGACCGAGCAGGGGCAGGAACCTGACCTTAGCCAGAATGTAATCCGGCGCTACGACAAGACGGGGAAACTCGTCGGGTCCTATATTCCATGGTCAAGCCTGCAGGTCGATGGGCGCCGCCGTCCGACAGACGATTCCATCCTCGTCTCCTCGAAAGACCGCGTTGGTTGGTACTCGCCGTTCGCGCACACATACATGGAGTTTTCGTCAGATGGAACACTACTAGGTCGATTCCGCACCGATGACCGGGCAAGGAACATTTTGCTCAGCACTGCTCTTTGCGACGATGGCGGACTATTCCTGGAAGCCCCCATCAATAATGACAAGGGACCACGACACACCGGATTTGCTATTTATACCCTTGACCGGGCACGCGGGGAATGGAGTTCTTTTGCACGGCCCGACGAAAAGTGGGGGAGACTATATGGTTGCGATGGCACCAGCATCGCCTCTGTTGCAGATCTCACCACCATCAGATGGCTGGCGGCATCATCTGGCAAAACGACTCCCTGATCAGCTACCGCTTGCTTTGGCGCAACCTAAATTTACTGCTTCGGCTCGGCCACCTCTGGTTTTGGATAGGCTTTCTGAAGGGCGGTCTGGTATTCGCCGAAGAGCGCCTGAATCCGCGTGAATTCCGTTTTCACGGTTTCGCGTAGTTCCGGATGTGTCGCGAAATCGTAGAGGATCGCCGCCATCGTTTCCGCGTCGATGAGAAATCCTTGATGGCCGACGTCCGTGAGAGCGTCGGCTTCCATTCCGTAGGTATGATTGGTGAAGTTGGAAGATTTCGCGGTTACTCCGATGCCGGCGATTTGACTCGAGACGCTGCCCGTCTCTTCGAAACCCTTGGGTTTCGCCGGATCCGACTCGACGCCGGTGGCGTCAAATTGTTTCATGTAGGCGAAGGCCAGCTCCTCGAGTGACGACAACGAAATACCGTCGCGATCGCTTCCGTAGTGCTCAATTTTGACTTTTGTTCCCGTGGCCAGCGCGGCGGCACGAGCCGCGTCATCCACCCACTGCGTAACCTGAGAGAGATAGACTCCATCCGGATAACGAATGTAAAAATCGGCGGAGGTTTTGTCCGGCACAACGTTGGGCGCCGCTCCTCCTTCGGTGATTACTCCCTGAATTCGCGCTTCGGGACGGATGTTGCTGCGCACACTGTCAATATTGTTAAAGAGCTTTATGACCGCTTCGAGGGCGTTGCGACCATTCCACGCGGTGAGCTGGTGCGCGGGCGCGCCGTAAAAGGTGTATTTCACGCCGTCGATGTTCATGCAGCAGGTGCCGAACCCCGGGGCGGACCGCGAGGTCTTCGCCGAGGAATGGCTGCGCACGATAATGTCCGCGCCCTTGAAAATGCCGGCTTCCATCATCACGGTTTTGGCCTCGGGGGGCATCATTTCCTCACCGGGCGTGCCGTAGACGGTGATAGTGCCCGGGGTGTGCGTTTTCGTTAGAAATTCGGCGAGGGCGACCGCCACCGCCATGCCCACCGGCCCTTGGGCGCTGTGTTGATCGCCGTGGAATGCTCCCTTCGTGCCACGCAGCGCGTCGTACTCGAGGATGACGCCCAAATTCGGGCCGGGCGTGCCGTGCTTATATTTGGCGACGAAGGCGGTAGACAATCCCGCGACCGGCATGGTGACTTCGAAATCATGCGCGGCTAGATAGACGGTGAGCTTTGCGACGGCTTGGGTTTCCTGAAATCCGATTTCGGGATGCTGGGTGATCCAGTCGCTCATGGGGAGCAATTCGGCCTGCATCAGTCGCTTGACGCGGGCGATCACATCGTCGCGGCCTTTGTCCGCCGCTGCCAGTTTCGCCACCAGCGCGGGCACGCCTAATGATGGGCCGAGAGCTTCAATTTGCTTGACGACATCGCGAGCGGCATCTCGCTCGGTGGGAGTTTCCTGCGCCCGGCAGATCGTCGCTGTCAGCAAAAGCGCCACCGCGCTCAAATATACTCTGCGCATAAATCCTCCGTTTCGAAAAAACAGGGTGAATTAGTGTAAGGGTAATATTCCACAACTCTGGCCGGGATGAATAGTATTTCTCTACCGTGGGAAGTCGGGAAAGGAATCGTGCGATCTTATTCTTGGCGCCTGCAGGACGCTGATCCGTGTACGTTGTGTGAAAGCGTCAATTATTCTTGGCGCGTTCCATCCAGGATTCCAGCACTTTCGTATACTTTTCTTCTAACTGCTCCCAAGCCACACCCATTCCCATGTTGGCCTGCGAATAGACTACTTTCGCATTGCATTGAATGCTGGCCGGACCGTCTGAAATGGTGATTCGAACCGAGGATCCTGCGGGGAAAGGATTCATAATATCCAGATAGCAGCCGAACATACTCAGCTCGCTCAAATGCGTCGTCAGCCGAACCTGTGAAGCGTCTTCCACGAGTTCCGCGGCCGCAAAAAATGGATATCTGGGCGAGCGTCGTCGCTCTTGTGACATGGAGTAGCCCCCGGTCAAGCAGTGCTCGCGATGATATCCTGGATTGTCGAAAAAAGCGCCCTCAAACACGGTTTTATTCAGGCCTTTTGGCCAGTTTGTAAACACTTGCCTTAGGCATAGGAGCCAACTGCAGGCTCCAGATTTTGACTCGGTTGCGCACTCTCCAGTCTTGCCGAGTACCTGCTGTTGAACATCGGTCTTTCCAGGACTTGGCAACGCACAACTGTGCTTTGGAGGTTGAACCGAGACTCGGGTATGCTTCGATGAGCGGCCGGGATTGCCCGGTTGGATGTCGGAGAGTCCGAGAGAACAGCGCATGTCGCGGATACGCATATTGCCGGAAGCGGTGGCGAATAAAATCGCCGCGGGGGAAGTCGTCGAGCGGCCGGCTTCAGTTGTAAAAGAGCTGCTCGAAAATGCGCTGGACGCCGGGGCGAAAACTATTCGAGTCGAAATCGAGGCCGGCGGCAGGCGCATGATCCGCGTCATCGATGATGGCCACGGCATGACCCACGACGATGCGCTACTGGCGTTCGAACGTCATGCCACCAGCAAGTTGCGCACCGCCGAGGACTTGCTCTCCATCGCCACGCTTGGTTTTCGCGGAGAGGCTCTACCGTCCATCGCGGCGGTTTCCCGCCTGCTGCTCGAAACCCGCGCGGAGGAAGAGGCTGAAGGCACGCGCATCGAATTTGCCGGTGGCAAACTCGTCGGGGTGAAACCGGCCGGTCTGCCTCCGGGAACCACCGTCAGCGTTGCTGATCTTTTCTATTGCGTGCCCGCACGGCGAAAATTTCTGAAATCCGAAACGACCGAGCTGGGGCACATTGCTTCGCTGGTTACCCATTACGCGCTCGCGAACCCCGGCCGCCAATTTGTCCTGAAGACACCGACGCAGGAGATTATCAACTGCTCTCCGGCGGGAAAGCTCGCCGACCGTCTTTATCAACTTTTTGGTCGACAAGCGCTCGACGAATTGGTCGAGATTCCAAACACCTCGGCGGCGTTTCGCGCGGCGATTACCGAGCCGGAGCTGGAACCGGCAGAAGAAAAGTCCACGCTGACGGTCGTGGGTTTCACGTCGCGCCCGGAAGTGCAGCGGCCCAACCGCAATGCCATCTATGTTTTTGTCAACCGCAGGCTGGTGCGCGACCGCTTGATTTTGCACGCGATTCACGAGGCCTACCGCAATATCCTGCCGCAAGCGATTTTCCCCGCCACGCTACTCTTTCTCGAAATGCCCTACGACGAAGTTGACGTCAACGTGCATCCCGCGAAAATCGAGGTGCGCTTCCGCCGATCGCAATTCGTCCACGATTTCGCGCGCGACGCGATTCGCCAGGCGCTCATGGGTGCGCGGCCCATTGCGAGTTTTGCTGCAGCAGGGGCTGCCGCCCCGCCGGGGGCGGCCCACGGTGCTTCGCCGCTTTCCGGCGGGATAACGCCCGCTCCGGTGGAATCGGGCGTGCCGCGCGCGATCATTCCATCTCTCGGTGAGGTAGGAGTAGGCTCCGGCGTTGGTTCGGACTATGGATTCGATCTCAGCGCCGCGCCGCTTGCGCCGATCGAGCAGCGTTTTGCGTTCGAACCGGGTGCGGCGTTCGGCGGCCCAGTAGATAGTTCACGGAATTCCGAGGTTACCTGGGCCGCGAATCTTGTGCCTGCGAATGGCGACGCTCCCGCCACGCTTCCGCGGCCCGATCAAATTATGGATTTGAAACCGCTGGGGCAGGTGAGCGCGAGCTTCATCGTGGCGGTGAACGGCGAAGGCCTGTGGATCGTCGATCAGCACGTCGCGCACGAGCGCGTGTTGTTCGAGCAGCACCTCGAAGCGCGCCGCGCCGGAAAAGTAGAATCGCAGCGCATGCTCATGCCGATGATCATCGAACTTTCGCCGAGGCAACTCGTCATTTACGAAAAAATCGCAACGGAACTTGCGGAAAATGGATTTGAAGTCGAACCCATGGGCCCGCGCAGCGTGGCCATCCAGGCCGTTCCCGCGGGCATCGCTGCCGGCGACGCGGGAAAATTGTTGACGGAGATTCTCGACGGCATCGAGCGCGAAAACGCGGCGATTTCGATCGAGACGCTGCACGCGAAAATCGCGGCCTCGACGGCGTGCCACGCGGCCATCAAGGTGAACATGCCGCTCGACCGCACAAAGATGGAATGGCTGCTCGGCGCGCTGGCGAAAACGGATTGTCCGATGAGCTGTCCGCACGGGCGGCCGGTGGTACTGCGATATTCCGTGAAAGAGATTGAGAAGGCGTTTCATCGGATTTAGCGTACTTTTCACCAAACATTTTTGGAGCTAAACAGAAAAATGACGGAGACGCAGAAGACGGCTGTGATTTTTGGTCTGGCGAACAAGAGGAGCATCGCGTGGGCCATTGCACAGAAATTGCAGCAAGCGGGATGGCGCCTCGCCATCACGTACCAGAATGAGAGGCTTGAGCTTGAAGCGAAAGATCTCATCGCCGATCTTCCGGGCGCCGCTGGATTCATGTGCGACGTCACGCGGGACGAGGAGATCGCGCGGCTGTTCGAGGAATTGAAATCGCGTTACGGAGTGCTGCATGGACTTGTGCACAGCATCGGCTTCGCTCCCGAAAGTGATTTGAAAGGTGAGTTCGTGAACACGACGCGGGAAGGATTTCGCATCGCGCATGATATCAGCGTCTATTCTCTAATCGCGGTGGCGCGCGGCGCGCTGCCCCTGATGAGTTCGGGTGGCGGTATCGTCACGCTGACATACTACGGCGCGGAAAAGGTTGTGCCGAAGTACAACGTGATGGGCGTGGCCAAAGCGGCGCTCGAAGCGACGGTTCGTTACTTGGCGAACGATCTGGGGCCGAAAGCGATCCGTGTGAACGCCATTTCCGCGGGGCCGATCAAAACACTAGCTTCGCGTGGAATTTCCGGTTTCGGCGACATGCTGAAGATCCAGGCCGAACGCTCGCCGCTGAAGCGCAACGTGGACGCGGCGGAAGTCGGCGCCACGGCCGCATTTCTGCTTTCCGACGCCGGATCGGGAATCACCGGTGAAACGCTGTACGTCGATTGCGGCTATAACATCATGGGGTTCTAGTGGCACGGGCTTCAGCCTGTGCTCTTACGAGCTCGAAGCAAATTTGGTAGGTCTTCCCTGAACTCACGTACCCAAACCATGCCCAAACTCACCATCACCATTGACGGCCCGGCGGGTTCGGGCAAGAGCACGGTTGCGCGGCGCGTAGCGGCGCTGCTTGGGTACACGTACCTCGACAGCGGCGCGATGTACCGGGCGGTGGCGCTGAAGGCAATTCGGGAAAATGTCGGGCTTGGTGACCATGCCGCATTGGAATCGCTCGCGCAGCGCACGCATATCGAACTGAAGGTGCCTACTCCTGAACAAGAAAAAGCGGGCGCGAAAAACCGTGTTTTTCTCGACGGCGGCGAAGTCACCGAAGAAATTCGCACCACGGAAGTCGCGCAGGCGGCCTCGCTCCTCGCAACGATCGCGGGCGTACGCAAGGTGCTCGTTGCCGAGCAGCAGCGCGCCGGCGCCGGCGGTGGCATCGTGATGGAAGGGCGCGATATAGGCACGGTCGTATTTCCCCGCGCCGAACTGAAGATTTTTCTGGACGCTTCGCCGGAAGTGCGCGCCGAACGCCGCTGGAAAGAGCATCTTGAAAAGGGAGATAAGTTTGCGCTTGCGGACGTCCTCGTGGAAGTGCGCGAACGCGACAAGCGCGATCGTGAGCGCAAAGTGTCGCCGTTGGTGCGCGCGGCTGATGCGGTGCTCGTGGACAACACCGCGATGGACGCGGAAGAGACGGCGCGGTTGATCGTGATGCTCGCGCGGGAGCGCGAAAAGGAACTAGCGAGTCCAGCAGGGAGAAAAACATGATACGAGCGTTCATCATACTGGCCCTGGGAACGAGCGTCGGCTTTTTTGTGATTCCCATGATTGTTGCCGCGCACCGCAGCGGCGAAACACTGGACGCGCAGTCGGAATCCGCGCGAAAATTCCGAGCTTATCTCGACGAGGATTGGAAGCGTTGGATGATCGAATATCCGGAGATGGCCACGGACGTGGGGTTCCCCGGACAGAACCGCCGCTGGACGGACGATTCACCAGCGGGGATCGCCCAGCGCGAAAGGCATTTGCGCGAAAGCCTGGAAACAATCAAGAAAATCAACCGTGATGCACTGCCTGCTGGCGAGAAGCTCAACTACGATTTGTACCGCGAACTCCTCGAAATCGCGGAAGAAGGATTGCAATACGGAGATGACCCGCTGCCGTTTCGGAACGTCGTGCCCAGCAACTATTGGATGCCGCTCACGCAGATGGGCGGCATTCAGCAAGGCGCGGCGTCTTCACTGGCAACGATGCCACACCAGACAGTCGCCGGTTATGAAGACATCCTGGCGCGGCTCGAAGCGTTGCCAAAAGCCGTCGAACAGCAACTCTTGCTTCTGCAAGAAGGGCTGAAGCGGGGCTACTCGCCGCCGAAATTAATGCTGCGCGACGTACCGAAGCAAATCGCCGATTTGATTCCTGCTGATCCGATGGCGAGCGCACTCCTCGAAGTGTTCACGGAGTTTCCTTCGGGTTTTCCGGCAGCAGAAAAAGAGCGTTTGACCGAACGCGCGAAGAGCATTTACTCCATCGTGGTCGCGCCAGCCTTTCAGAAACTCCACGACTACGTGGCCTCGACGTACATTCCCGCCTGCCGCGAGAACATCGCTGCGACGTCATTGCCGGACGGCAAAGCCGCGTACGCATTTCACGTGCGCTGGCAAACCACGACGAACCTGACACCCGAACAGATTCACGAGATCGGCCTCAGCGAAGTGAAGCGCATCCGCGCCGAAATGGACAAAGTCATCGCTTCGACAGGATTCGAAGGAAGTTTTCACGACTTCACCGAATTCCTGCGCACCGATCCTCGGTTTTACTACGAAAAGTCGGATGATCTGGTGAACGGCTATCGCGTCATCGCGAAGAAGATCGATCCGGAGCTGGCGCATCTTTTCGGAAAGCTGCCGCGCCTGACGTACGGCGTTTGCGTGATTCCAGAATTCAAGGCGCCTTCGCAGACGACGGCCTACTACCAGCCCGGCGCGCCGGAAGCGGGCCGCCCCGGCTGCTATTTCGTGAACTCATACAACTTGCACGCGCGGCCAAAGTGGGAGATGGAGGCGCTTACGTCGCACGAAGCAGTTCCCGGCCATCACTTGCAGATTTCGCTCGCGCAGGAGCTCGAACGGCAACCGGAATTTCGCCGGCACGTGGGGTACTCCGCGTTCGTCGAGGGCTGGGCGCTGTACTCCGAGAGTCTGGGCGAAGAGATCGGTTTGTACAAGGATCCATACTCGAAATTTGGCCAGTTGAGCTATGAGATGTGGCGTGCGGTGCGGCTGGTGGTCGATACCGGGATGCATTCGATGGGCTGGACGCGCGAGCAGGCCATTCAATTTTTCAAAGACAACACCGGCAAGACCGATCAGGACATTACCGTCGAAGTGGACCGCTACATCGTCTGGCCGGGACAAGCACTTGCCTACAAACTGGGGCAGCTCAAAATTCGCGGGCTTCGGACGGAATCTGAAAAGACGCTGGGAGCGAAATTCGACGTCCGGAAGTTTCATGATGCGGTGCTTGAGAATGGGGCCGTGCCCCTGAACTTTCTAGAGACCCACATGACGCGCTGGATGGAAGCCCAGGCAAGGCAGTGAGGAACGCGAAACGTGCGGGAGGGGGAACTGGGCGGCACATTGAGCGTCGCCCGAAAAAATAGACCGCCGGATCAGGCTGGCGTGGACATGGAAGCCAGAAATTCGGCGTTCGATTTGGTTTTGGAGAGGCGGCTGAGCAAAAGCTCCATGGCCTCGACGGTGGAGAGCGGGCTCAAGACGCGGCGGAGGACCCAAATGCGGGCCAGTTCGTCGGGCGGGAGAATGAGCTCGTCTTTACGCGTGCCGGAACGCTGAATGTCGATGGTAGGGAAGACGCGCTTATCAGAGAGGCGGCGGTCGAGATTAATTTCCATGTTCCCGGTACCCTTGAACTCTTCGAAGATAACGTCATCCATGCGGCTGCCGGTGTCGATCAACGCCGTGGCGATGATGGTGAGCGAGCCGCCCTCTTCGACGTTGCGCGCGGCCGCAAAGAAGCGGCGGGGGCGCTGGAGGGCATTGGCGTCGATACCGCCGGAGAGCACTTTGCCGGAGGGAGGCGTGACGGCGTTGTACGCGCGGGCGAGGCGGGTGATGGAGTCAAGCAGAACGACGACATCGCGCTTGTGCTCGACGAGGCGCTTGGCTTTTTCGAGCACCATTTCGGCGACCTGGATGTGGCGCTGGGGCGGCTCGTCGAAGGTGGAACTGATGACTTCGCCCTTGACGGTGCGTTGCATGTCGGTGACTTCTTCGGGACGCTCGTCGATGAGCAGTACGATGAGGGCGACTTCCGCGTGATTGGTGGTGATGGAATTGGCGATGGACTGAAGCATCATGGTTTTGCCGGTACGCGGCGGAGCGACAATCAAGCCGCGCTGGCCCTTGCCAACCGGGCAAAGAAGGTCGAGAACGCGGCCGGTCATGTTTTCCTTGGTGGTTTCCATCTTGAGGCGGCCCTGGGGATAGAGCGGCGTGAGGTTGTCGAAGAAAATTTTGTTGCGGGCGACTTCGGGATCTTCGAAGTTGACGGCCTCGACTTTGATCAGCGCAAAATAGCGCTCGCCGTCCTTGGGAGGACGAACCTGGCCGGAGACGGTGTCGCCGGTGCGAAGATCGAATTTGCGGATCTGCGAGGGCGAAACGTAAATATCATCGGGGCCAGGGAGATAGTTGTATTCCGGGGCGCGGAGGAAGCCGAAGCCGTCGGGGAGGCATTCGAGAACGCCTTCCGAGAAGATGAGGCCGTTCTTCTCGGTCTGCCCGCGGAGAATCTGGAAGATCAGCTCCTGTTTGCGCAGGCCGCTGGCGCCGGGGATATTGAGATCCTTGGCGATCTTAGCCAGATCGGTGATGTTCTTTTCCTTCAGCTCGGCAAGACTGATGCTCATCTGATTGTTTCCTTCAATGCTTGTTTCTTTCATAAGTCCTTAACTTTGAATTAGAGAATTGACCAAGAAAATCCGGATTGTTTACGAGGTGGCGCACCGGGCTGGCGGCGAAGCGTATTCAAACCAGCAGGGGCGAACCAGACTTTATGCAACCGGCGGCAGCGCCAGACCAAGACTGAGGGACGACAGTCCGCAGGGCGGACCGGGCCTGAACATGCGCTGCTTAGTTGGTCAAACTTTTGTCTTTCTCGGCACCGGCCACGAAAGGTTCCGCAACGGGCGCAACCGCGGGGTGCTCGAGGGGCACGATAGGCCGCTCAAGCGCAACCTGCAGCACTTCATCCATGGTCTCAACGCTGTGAACCGTAAGACTAGAGAGGATCTCCTGCGGAATATCCGCCAGGTCCTTCTCATTGTCCTTCGGAATGAGTACCGTACGCAAGCCCATTCGGTGGGCGGCCAAGAGCTTCTCCTTGAGCCCACCAATGGGGAGAACCTTGCCACGCAGAGTAATTTCGCCAGTCATGGCGACGTCACAACGCACGGGGATTTTCGTAAGCGCGCTGGCGATGGAGGTGCAAATGGTGATACCGGCGGAAGGGCCGTCCTTAGGGATGGCGCCTTCGGGCACGTGTACGTGAATATCGATGCTGCGATAAAAGTCTCTCGGCAAACCGAGCGCGGCGGAGCGTGAGCGGGCGTAACTCATGGCGGCCTGGGCGGATTCCTGCATGACGTCGCCGAGCTTGCCAGTGAGAGTCAGGCGGCCTTTGCCTTCCATAATAGTGGACTCGGTGGCGAGGACGGAGCCGCCCACTTCGGTCCAGGCCAAGCCAGTGGCCAAGCCGATTTCATTACGCTTTTCGAGCCAGATTTCGCGGAACTTGATGACACCGAGGAAGTCGTTGATGTTTGTGGCGTTGATGTCCACTTTTGCGGGGGATTTCTCGGCGACGACCCTGCGCGCCATCTTGCGCGCGATGTTTTGAATCTCGCGCTCGAGGCTGCGTACGCCAGCCTCGTGTGTGTAATGGCGGATGAGCTGGAGCAAACCTTCGTCGGTGAAGGTGAGGTTCTCTTCCGTCAGGCCCGTGGCTTCCCGCGAGCGCTTTACCAGGAAACGCTTGGCGATCTCGAGCTTTTCCTGTTCCGTGTAACCGGGGAGCCGCAGAATTTCCATGCGATCCTGCAACGGCTGCGGGATAGTGTGGAGGACGTTGGCGGTACAGACGAACATGACTTTCGAAAGATCGTACTCGACATCGAGGTAATGATCGGTGAAAGAGTGATTGAGCTCGGGATCGAGAACTTCCATTAGCGCGGCCGAGGGGTCGCCGCGGAAATCGGTGGACATTTTGTCGACTTCATCGAGAACGAAAATCGGATTGACGGTGCCGGCCTTCTTCATCATCTGGATGATTTGGCCGGGCAGCGCGCCGATATAGGTGCGGCGGTGGCCGCGAATTTCGGCTTCATCGCGCACGCCACCAAGAGAGACGCGCACAAATTTGCGGCCAGTGGCGTGGCCGATGGACATGGCGAGAGAAGTCTTGCCGACACCCGGGGGGCCGACAAAGCAAAGAATCGAACCTTTGGGGTTCTTGACGAGCTGGCGGACGGCAAGGAACTCGAGGATGCGGTCCTTAATTTTTTCGAGCCCGAAATGCTCGTCGTTCAGAATCTTTTCGGCAGCGACGATGTCGCGAATCTCCTTGGAGCGTTTCTTCCAAGGCACCGCGAGCAGCCAGTCGAGATAGTTGCGGCTGACGGTGGATTCGGCGGACATCGGCGGCATGAGTTCGAGCCGCTTGAGCTCCTGGATGGCCTTCTCGTGAACGTCCTTGCTCATTCCGGCGGAGTCGATTTTTTTCTTTAGCTCGTCGATCTCGCTTTTTTCGCCGCGGCCGAGCTCTTTCTGAATGGCCTTGAGCTTTTCGTTGAGGTAATACTCTTTTTGGGCGCGCTCCATCTGGCGCTTGACGCGAGTATTGATGTTGCGGTCGACGTTGAGTTTTTCGAGCTCGATTTCGAGAATGTCGGCGATGCGGTTGAGGCGCTCTAGGGGGTCAACGGTTTCGAGGAGATCCTGCTTTTCATCCACGGGGAGTTGCAAATTCGCGGCGATGGTATCGGAAAGGCGCGCGGGATCGTCCACGCGCGCGGCGGCAATCATGGTGTCGTAATTGAGGCTTTGCGAGAGCTTGATGAACTGCTCGTAGAGACCAGTGACTTTTTCGACGATTTGCGAGACTTGCGGGGAAGGGTCGACGCGAGCGCTCAACAAACGAATGGAGGCGCGGAAGAAGCCTTCCTCGGCGGCGATGGACACGGCACGAGCGCGTTCGACGCCTTCGACGAGAACCTTGATGTTGCCGTCGGGCAGTTTGACGCTCTGAACTATGTTGGCAAGGGTGCCGACGGCGTAAATTTCTTCAGGCTTGGGGTCGTCGACGGAAGCATCATGTTGGGTGGAAAGGAAAATCTTTTTGTCGCCGGCGAGGGCTTCTTCGAGAGCGCGGACGCTGGCTTCGCGGCCGACGATGAAGGGAGTCATCTGCTGCGGAAAGATGACCATATCGCGCACCGGCATCATCGGAACGCGCTTCAATTCCTGTTTTTCGCGAGTAAACATTAAGGCCCCTGGAAAATCCAATCTGCGGCCGAGAGAAGCGGCCGATTACCGGAAGCTCGAAGCGGCATCAGCCGGCTTTTTCGAGCAAGCTCCAATTGATTTCGCGCGAGCGGACCATGTCCGCGGTGACAACAAAGTCTCGCACCTTGCGCTGCATGGGGAGGTGATACATCACCTCCAGCATGAGGTCTTCGAGGATCATGCGCAAGCCCCGAGCGCCAACCTTGCGCTGCAAAGCTAACTCCGCGACGGTCTCGAGGGCGTCGTCTGTAAAGCGGAGGCGGACGTTTTCGAACTCGAAGAGGCGCTGATACTGTTTGAGCAGGGCGTTCTTGGGCTCGGTTAGGATGCGCACGAGCGCGTTTTTGTCGAGGTCGCTCATAACACCGGCGACCGGGAGGCGCCCGACAAATTCCGGGATCAGGCCATAACGAATCAGATCGCCCGGCTGCACCTGCTCGAGCAATTCCAAGTTGCGACGCAAAGGCGTGGAAGGCGCCGCGTCGGTATGAAAACCGAGAGAGCGCCGGCCGGCGCGCCGTTCGATGATTTTCTCGAGGCCCACGAAGGCGCCACCGCAGATGAACAGAATATTGGTAGTGTCGACGGGTGTAAATTCTTGATGCGGATGCTTGCGGCCGCCCTGCGGAGGGACGTTGGCGGTGGTACCTTCGAGAATCTTGAGCAAAGCTTGTTGAACGCCCTCGCCCGACACGTCGCGAGTAATGGAGGGATTCTCGTCCTTCTTCGCGATCTTGTCTATTTCATCGATGTAGATGATGCCCTGCTGGGCCTTTTGAACATCGCCGTCGGCGGCTTGCAGTAGCTTCAAAATAATGTTTTCGACGTCCTCGCCGACGTAGCCCGCTTCGGTGAGCGTGGTGGCATCCACGATGGCGAAAGGAACATCGAGCATGCGGGAGAGCGTTTGCGCAAGAAGCGTCTTGCCGGTTCCCGTAGGCCCGATCAGAAGAATATTGGACTTGCTCAGCTCGACGTCGCCGGGCTGCTTGTTGAGGAAGATGCGTTTGTAATGATTGTAGACAGCCACGGAGAGCTTTTTCTTGGTGCGGTCCTGGCCGACTACATAGCCGTCGAGAAACTGCTTGATCTCCGGAGGGCGCGGAAGGCGCTTTGCGGGAGCGGCAGCTTGCTCGCGCTTTTCATCCTCGAGAATAGTTTGGCAAACGCTGACACATTCGTTGCAGATGTAGGCGCGCGGATAGTCAGAAGGCGAACTAATAAGTTTTTCGACCTGTTCCTGCGTTTTATGGCAAAAGGAACAGCGCAAGGGCTCTTCTGGGTTGAATTTTTTCACAGGTGTGAAGGCCTCGTCACCGCCGGGCTGCGACGGAGTCTACGATTCCTATTCTAAGCCGATTTTTCCCCTGAGAGAAATGGAAAGCCGTTTGGCTACTAACTTTTTGGAACAGGCACATTGTACGCCAGGACAGGCACCGCGCCGCAAGGGCTGAATGGTGCTAGCGGTGCTTATAAATAATCTCGTCGATCATCCCGTATTCCTTGGCCTGTTCGGGAGTCATGATGAAATCGCGCTCGACATCTTTTTCGATGCGTTCGACAGGCTGACCGCTATGCTTTGACAACAGCGTGTTGATGGTCGTGCGCATCCGGAGTATCTCCTTGGCATGGAGATCGATGTCAGTGGCCTGCCCGCCGAGGCCTGACATCCACGGCTGATGAATGAGGACGCGCGCGTTGGGAAGAGCGAAGCGCTTTTTCGGGGCGCCGCCGGCGAGGAGCAGTGCGGCTATAGACGCCGCTTGGCCAACGCAGGTGGTGACGACGTCGGGCTTGACGAACTGCATCGTGTCGTAAATCGCGAAGCCAGCGGTGATGGAGCCGCCCGGAGAATTGACGTAAAGCTGGATGTCTTTTTCCGGGTCCTCGGCCTGGAGAAACAACATCTGCGCGGTGGCTAAATTCGCGACGTGGTCGTCAATCGGCGTGCCAATAAAGATGATGTGTTCCTTGAGAAGCCGGGAGTAGATGTCGTAAGCACGCTCGCCGCGGCTGGTCTGTTCGACCACCATGGGTACAAGCGTTGTGCCGCGATATTCTGTTTCGTCGAAGTTTTTCATTTGGATGATTGCCCCGGCCCTATCGGGGTCATTAGATCCGTAGTCGCGCAGGGTCGGACCGGGTTTATTTCGCTTCGGCTGCGGCTACCGTCTTGATCCGGGAATTCTGCGCCAGCCAGTCGAGAGTTTTATCACTCCGCAGCTTGCCTTTCATCCTATCGAGGGCACCTTGCTTTGTCAAACGAGCGCGAATCGCTTCCACCGATTCGCCACTATGCCCGGAGAGGTGCTGAAGCTCCTTTTCAAGGTCGGAATCGGACACGTCGATGTTTTCCGTGGAGGCGATGCGATCGATGATGAGCTCGGCCTTCACATCATCCGAAGCGCGCTCCTGCTGACGGCGGCGGAGGGTGACCCAATCGACGTTGACGGCGCGAGGATCGACGCCCTGGGCCGCGAGCGAGCGCACCACGCGCTCGAGGCGGACATCCATCTGATGCTCGACGAGGGCTTCGGGAACGGGGAAGTCGTGAAGCTTAACGAGCGCGGCGAGAATTTTCTCGTGCAGAAGCTCCTTGTGCCGGTGATCGCGCTGATGTTCGAGGTTTTCGCGGACTTTTTTCCTGAGCTCGTCAAGTGTGGCCGCATCGCTGACGTCTTTCGCGAATTCATCGTTAAGCTCGGGCAGCTTTTTGTTCTTGATACCGAGGACTTCGGTGGCGTAATGATAGGTTTTTCCCGCGAGCTTGGCATCGGGATAATCGGCAGGGTAAACGGCGTCGAAATTCTTGTGGTCACCGACGTTTGCGCCGCGGAGATTCTCGTTAAAGGGCTCCATGGTTTCTTCCGCGCCGATATGGCATAGCACGCTGTCAGCCTGGAGGGGATCGCCCCCGCCCTTGGGGGTGCCGAGAAGTTTCAGCTGAACGAAATCGCCGTTTTCAACGGGGCGGCCTTCGACGGGAGCGAATGCGGCCGCGCGCTCGCGCATCTCTTCGAGCGCTTTGGCGACATCCGCATCGGCGATGTCCGTGGCAGGCATTTCGAGTTCCAGACTCTTGTATTCCGCCAGCTCGAATTCGGGAAGAACTTCGAAGACAGCGCGGAACTTCAGGGGCTGGCCTTCGGCGTAGTCGAGTTTGTCCACGTGCGGTTGGGAGACAGGTGTCAGCTTCTGCTCGGCAACCGCTTTCTCGACGCGTTCGGGGACGAGAGATTGAAGAACTTCCCCCTTGATGTCATCGGCAAAACGACGGCGGATTAGAGAAATGGGAGCTTTGCCGCGACGAAAGCCGGGAACGTTGGCGAGGCGCGCGAACTCCTTCGCGACCTTCTCCATTGCTTTCGAGACTTCGTCGGCGGGAATTTCGAGGTCGAGTTCGCGGCGGCAAGTGGCTTCGGCCATGCTACAGTCCTTTCGTCCAACTACAGGAGATTCGAGCGACACGGTTCGCTGGTCCCAACATGCGCGTCCCGATCACGGTTTGCGGAAACGCCAAGCTATGAGAAGAGGCCAGACAGGTGAGAAATCACCTTGCGAAACGAATTGTCAGTATAGGCGAGGCGTTAGACACGGTCAATCGTCGGCAACGAATGGCAACGAAGATCCATTCCAAAAAGAGGAGTTGGTGCGGGAGAAGGGATTTGAACCCCTATGGCCGTGAAGCCGCCAGCTCCTAAGGCTGGTGCGTCTGCCAGTTCCGCCACTCCCGCAGGATGGCTAACTCACTGATTGTATAGGCTTTTGGTCTTTTTGTCTCTGCTAGTTTGAAGGGCTTTCAGGCTCACTAAGGAAACTTTTCTGACCCGTGCCAGAACCAAAGAACACACGCGACAAGCACGCTCAGGCAGAGCAATAGGACCACAAAAAACGGTGAGCCGGGGATGCCAACGATTGCGACCAAAAGAAAGGCCGCCACGATAAACCAACCGATAGCATCGCCAGTCCTCTTGTGGCCCCCGCGTGGGGAGAAAGGCACAACCTCGGGGTATGGGCATGGCCGGTTCGGCTGCCGCACCTTCCGCAAGGAACGGAGACTCGGATACGAGAATCTGTCCACAAGCAGAGTATACACCTTGCACTGGTGATGTTAAGAGAGCCGGCGCGGGACTAAAGAAAAATCATTTCGCGTGACTTTCCGGGAATCCCAGCCATAATCTTCCGCATTCCTGGAGTGTGGCTTTGACCATTCCCCGGCCCTCACCTTCCTTCCATCCAGTAGCCGGCGGTGAACTCGCTCAATTGCCCAAAGAGCAACGTGTGAGGCTGCTCGGGCTTACCTGCCTCATTTTCTTTACGACCTGCGGAGGTGCGTACGGGCTTGAGCCTCTGATCGGCGCAGTAGGTCCGGCGTGGTCCATCGCATTGATCCTGATTACGCCGCTCGTTTGGAGCCTGCCCACAGCCCTGATGGCCGCGGAGCTCACGGCATTGATGCCGGAGGAAGGCGGCTACTACGTTTGGACACGCAAGACCTTTGGGTCCTTCTGGGCAGTGCAGCAGACGTGCTGGACGATAACGTGCGCCATCGCTTGGCTCGCAATCTATCCAGTGCTCTTCGTGGGCTACCTCTCGTTTTTCATTCCCGCGCTTTCGCCCGCGGCAAGCGCCGATCACCCGGTGCAGGCCTGGGCGATCCGCTGGCTGATCGGGGTGCTCGTTATCGTGTTCGGGATGGTGCTGAATTTGCGCGGCGCCCGCGAAGTGGGCCAGTCGGCCGAGGTCAGTACCTACCTTGTGCTGGGGGCTTTTGTGGTCATGCTCTTGGTGTGGCTCAAGGGAGGTCCCGCGCCTGGTTTGGCCATGGATGCTATTCGAAACGACCTTGCTTCGAACCACAAAGGAGCGTTGCTCCTCGGACTGTCCGTTATTATCTTCGACTGCTCCGGCTGGGAGAATGCTTCGACTTACGCTGGTGAAGTGGATAAGCCGCAGCGCAACTATCCGCGCGCTCTCCTCCTTGCTTTGCTGATGCTGGTTCTCTGTTATGTGCTACCGGTGCTCGCGGGGATCAGCGCAACGACCTCGCCCGACATCTGGAGTTCCGATGCCGGCTGGCCGGTCATTGCGCGGTTGATTGGCGGCCGTTGGCTGGGCAGCTTGATTGCGGCCGCGGGGCTTGTCTCGGTTTTCGGACTGTACAACGCGCAATTGCTCTATATTTCCCGCTTGCCTTATGTCCTGGCGTGCGACGGCTGGCTTCCCAGCTTTCTTGCCAGGGTGCCGCGCGGCGCGACTGTTCCAAGAACGGCCATCTATTGCTTCAGCGCGATCACGGCTATCTTCGTGGCATTTTCTTTCGGGAGCCTCGCCGTCATCCAGTGTTTGCTCTACGCAGGCGCGCTTACGCTTGAATTTCTGACGCTGATTGTCTTGCGCTTCCGGCAGCCTCACGCACACCGCAGCTTCCGAGTGCCTGGCGGGTGGCTGGGCCTGGGATATGTATGCGTAGCGCCGTTTGCCTTCGGTGTGCTTCTGATATTTGCGACGCTGCGCGACTGGCGGTCTTATCCGATACAGCTAATGGTCATCGGCGGGGTTGTGGCCGTTGGCGTTGCTTTGTATTTCCTGCGGCGCAAGATTGCGGAAACGCGCGGTGGCCTGTCGTAGATGCTCGAAGGCTTCACCTTTTCAGCGCGCGGTCCTTATGGATTTGCTTCACCGCTTGATAAGCAGGGATGCCCGAGACGCCGCCTCCGCCGTGAGTCGCCGAACTGGCCTGGTAAAGCCCGCGAATGGGGGAGCGAAAATCCGAATAACCCGGGGCCGGGCGCATGTGGAAGAGCTGCTCGGCGGACAGCTCGCCATGGAAAATGTTTCCACCGAGCATTCCGAGTTCTTGCTCCATTTCATAAGGGCCTATGACTTGGCGATGAAGGATGGCGGATTTAAGGTTGGGTGCAAGCTCGTTGTAGGCGTCAATCACGCGATCCGCGTAGGCTTCCAATTCCTGGCGCTGCGGAGTTTGCGCCCATTGGCACGGCACCCACTGCGTGAACATCGACATGATGTGCTTGCCCTTGGGCGCGAGCGTGGAATCCCAAACTGTTGGGATGGTTGCTTCGGAGAAGGGGTGTTGCGCGGCCCTGCCGCTCTTAGCCTCTTGAAACGCGGTCTCCGCATATTGAGTGGAGAGACACAGCTCGATAGAACCTGTGTGATGATCTTGCGAATTCGTGCCCGGATTGGCCTTGAAGTTTGGGAGTTCGGCAAGAGCAAGATTGATTTTCACCACGCCGCTGCGCGACTTCCAGCGTTCCATGTCCAAAACAAAGTCGGCGGGCAATTCGCTGCGGTCGAGGTGTTTCAGGAACGTGCTTTTGGGATGGGTGGAAGTAACGATGACAGAAGCGTGTAGTTCTTCTCCGCCTTTCAGGGCAACGCCTACGGCGCGCCCGTTCTTGACGAGGATTTTTTCCACCGGCGCGTTGACGCGAACTTCGCAACCGAAATGTTCGGCGGAACGCCGGATGGCGTCCGACACGCCGCCCATACCTCCTTCCACAAAGGCCCAGTTGCCCAGGTGGCCGTCGCCTACGTCCCCCACGGAGTGATGAAGCATGACGTAAGCAGTGCCGGGCTCGTCGGGTCCCGCCCATGCGCCAATGATTCCGTTGACCATTAGAACTGTCTTCACCTGCTCTGATTCGAACCAGTCATTCAGCAGGTCGGTGATGCTCATGGTAAAGAGGCGAGTAACGTCTCCCACTCCGCGCACGTCGAGGCCGCGGAGTTTCCAGACGGTGCGCAGTTGTTGAAGCAGGTCGCTTGGGCGCTTTGAACCGAGACGGGGAGGGACCGCCATCAGGAGAGGCCCCAAGACTTCCGCGATGCCGTGCATCCAGGCATCCCATTTGGGAAGATTTTCTGCGTCGCGCTTCGAGAAACGCGCGATGTTTTCGTAATTCGCCTTGGCGTCGTCCTGGTAAATCTTCAGCGAGGAACCGTTGGGCCAAGCTTGATAGTAAGGACCAATGGGATGGAGTTTGTAGCCGTGATGCTTCAGGTTTAGATCGTTGACGATGTGATCCGGCATCAGACTCATGACGTAGGAGTAGGTGGTCACTTTGAATTCCGGAGCCTCCGGCCAGGGAGCGTCGCTGGAAGCGGCTCCGCCGGTTTTGTGCCGGGCTTCCAGGACTACAGTTTTCGCTCCGGTGCGAGCCAGGTAGGCTCCCGCCACCAGGCCGTTGTGTCCGCCTCCGATAACGATCGCGTCGTAACGGTTGACCATGAGACGGCCTCCATCATTGCGCCAGACCGGCTAGGAACCATGCGCAAGGTTTGGCCGGGATTATACGCGGTTCAGCAGGGAATCTGCTGGATCGCAGTGCGGAGTTTGCTTTGAATATGAAGCCGTACTATGCTTCACAGGCATTTAGGTACCGAATGTCTATGTGGAAGAACGTTTCGCTCGGGCGCATAATAGCAAAGTAAGGAAAAAAGGAACGCCCGGCCACCCCTCCGTCGAGCTTCCTGGCCGATGTTGCGAACGACGAAATTCGGTGGATCGCTGGAGTTGGTAACGGCGCGATGATTATTCAAGAAAAGGGCGATCACCTGGTGGTGATCCGGCAGAGCGACCATGCGTCGCTGTGCGGCTTCTTCGCGCGCGAGTGGGGGAACTGCGATTTCACGAAGCCCGAGCCGTTCGAATCCTTCTGTTTGGCGGCCGGGGAACATGACAACGGTTGGCGCGAGTGGGAACTTGTTCCCAGCCTGGATTTGAAAACGCGCCTGCCTTACACCTTTACTTCGATACCAACCGAAGAACACATGGCGCTCTATCACCGGGGAATCGAGCGACTGGTCAAAATCGATCATTACGCCGGCTTGCTGGTGAGCATGCATTGCGCGGGACTCTATGACCGGACGCGAGCCACGATGCCTGGATTCTCGGCGAAGTACGTCAAATCTGAAGAATCGCAGCTGGTCAGTGACTTTGTGCAACAACTGCGTCTACAGCAACTCCGGCTAAAAGTGGACGTCCGCGCCAATGCAGCAACAAAAGAACACTCGGAGGAGAAGACGCTCCAAGCAAACTATCAGCGGCTCGAAGCGTTGGATCGCCTATCGCTTTACTTCTGCCTGGGAACGCTGGAAGAAGCGACGATCGATGCGGTGCCGAAGAACGATTCCGGGTACGAAGTGGATTGGGAAGTACGGGCCGAGGAAGGTAATCAAGTTGCGCTTGCGCCCTACCCCTTCCGGAAAGAACCGCTCGAATTCAACCTTATGTATCGGCGAATTCCAAAGCGCGTTTACACGGACGATTTGGATTTGCAGAAGACGCTGGCGCGCGCTCAGTACCTGCCGATGAAATTTACATTACGCGCCGGCGAAGTATACGCACAGAAGCACGCCGGCGCGGCGTAATTACTCGAGTTGCCGGCCTCGCGTTTCAGGCAAAGCCAATGCAAGCAGGGCCGCAGCGAAAAAGGCGGCCGCTGGCAGGAATAGTGCTCCCCCGATGCCATAGTTCCGTGCGAGCACGCCCACCACAAAAGGCGCGACGGCAGAGAGACCCCGGCCGACGTTGTAGCTGAAGCCCATGGCGGTTGCGCGTATTTCCCCCGGAAAGATTTCGCTGGCGATGGCCGCGTAACCCGAGAAAAATCCAGTTCCGAAGAACGCCACGAGAGGTCCCAGCACGAGGAGCCATATCGGGCTGCTTGCCATCCCGTACAGAGGCACTAGCACCGCCGCGATCACGAGATAGATAAAGTAGGGCTTGCGGCGGCCGTAAGCGTCCGCGAAAAATCCAAATAGAGCGTATCCCAGCCATTTTCCGCCGCACAGCACCAGAAAAAACGTGGCGGTCTTCACAAGGCTCAGGCCGCGTCCCCCTTCCGACGCGGGAAGGGACAGATATGCGGGTACCCACGTGAATAAGCCCCAATATCCAAACATACTGAAGGCATTCATGACCGTGGCCAAGATACCGTTGCGCAAAATATCTTTCTGAAGCAGCCGCCTTAGCCCGGCACCTTTCGCGCCTGAGGCGCGCTGACTCCAAAGTAGCGGCTCCGGCACGCGCTTCTGGATCCAGAACACCAGCAAGGCAGGCAGAACACCAACGAAGAATACGCCGCGCCAACCGAAGTATGGCAGAACGAGTGCGACTACGAGGGCAGCGATCGCCTCACCAATCGCGTAGGCGGATTGCATCAGACCGAGCGCCTTGCCGCGATGCTCGGCCCGCCAGGTTTCCGCGATAAGCGCCGCCGCGGTAGTCCACTCACCTCCCATGCCTAGGCCCAGGATGAACCGGAAGACGGCGAGCTGAGGAATGGTGTGCGACAGCCCGCAGGCCGCGGAAGAAATGGAATAGACAAGAATAGAAGCCATCAGCGCTCGGACTCTTCCAACGCGGTCCGCAATCACGCCGAAGAGGAATCCACCAAGGGCCGACGCAATGAGGGTCAGTGAAAGGAGAAAGCCGGCCGTGCCTTTATCCATGGAGAAAGCGCGAATCAAGTAGGTGAGGACGAGCGAGTAGAGCATCACGTCCATGGCATCGAGCATCCAGCCAAGACTTCCGGCGATAAGGGAGCTGCGCTCGGCAGAGGTCACGTCGCGAGGCCACTCGAAGCCGAGGACGCGATAGGGAATTGCGGGTTGGGAAAGAACGGAGGGACCGGTGGATGAGGATGGGGCCGTGGCCGGGTTAGTCACGCCCCGATTGTAGCGAAATGCACGCGGTGGCTGTTAGCGCGACGCCGCCAAAAACGACCGCGTTTCATTGCGATCAGGCGGTTGGTTGCAGGGGGTCGCAGCTGGCGCCCTATAAGTTGTCACGTACGGCGTGAGTTCTGCGTCCGCATCAAGTTCCGGTGCGCGTTGCCCGCTCGATGCCTTCGGCGATGCGCAGAATGACGAGGGCGAGCTCCAGCAAGGCCCGAACAATGAGGATTCCGACAAACAGGGCAACAACTCCCGCCACCAGGGCAATTAGACCCTGAGCCGGTGATTGCTGCATGCCGAGCACGACGCAAGCGACCACTGCGACTAGGCCAGCGAGAATCAAGATGACATACAAAAGTTTCACGATCCGGCGTGTGAGCGACTGTTGAAACGCGAAATCGAACAGGCCCGCGAAAAAATTCTTATCTTCCGGCATTCAGCCTCCTGAGCAAGAGTATCGAGCGGCTAGGTTGTCGCAGAGACTTAGGTACGGCTTTTTGGTGGCATAAGTCAAGCTGCTTCGGAGCGTTTGAAGGATCGCGTTGCATGTTGTGGGACTGAAACGTTGCTGTATGCTATCCCGTCCATAGGTGTGGCGGATGAGATCTTCACAGCGAACGTTACTAGGTTCAGGGGGAGAATCGATGAGCGGTGTATGGAAATTTGCAATTTTTTTTGCATTGGCATGCCTCGCGGGATTCCTGGGGACAGGCAGAGATACGCTGCGGGCGCAAACGCCTGACGAGAACGCGCTGAAAGCGATGAAGTGGCGGCAGGTGGGACCATTCCGTGGGGGACGCGCGGTTGCGGTCACCGGTATCGCGGGCGACCCGGAGACATATTATTTCGGCGCGGTCGCCGGGGGCGCCTGGAAAACAACCAACGGAGGCCTGACCTGGACGCCAATGACGGACAAGACGGGAATCATGTCCGTGGGGGCGATTGCGGCAGCGCCTTCTGATCCCAATGTGATTTACGTAGGCACGGGAGAGTCGTGCATACGCGGAAATATTTCTTACGGCGACGGAATGTACAAATCCGTTGACGGTGGGAAGACCTGGACGCACATCGGGCTCGAAGATACGCAGCACATCGCAAAGATCGTCGTTCATCCGCAAAATCCTGACATCGTCTACGTTGCGGCGCTCGGGCACGCGTATGGCTCGAACGACATGCGCGGAGTGTTTCGTTCGAATGACGGGGGAAAGACCTGGCAAAAAATTCTTTTCAAGGACAACAAGACGGGCGCGATCGACCTGGTCTTTGATCCCGCAAATCCGCACGTGCTGTTTGCCGCGCTTTGGGAAGCGCAACGCACGCCTTGGACCATGATTAGCGGCGGACCGGGCAGCGGGTTGTACAAGTCCACCGACGACGGCGCAACCTGGAAACGGCTGGAGGGCCATGGGCTGCCGAGCGGAGTTCTCGGCCGCATCGGCGTTGCAGTTTCCGGCGCCGACGGCAACCGGGTCTACGCACTCATCGAAGCGGAAAAAGGCGGAATCTATCGCAGCGAAGACACGGGAGAATCCTGGACGCTTATCAACCCAGATCATCGCTACACGCAGAGGGCCTGGTATTTCCATCACATTTTTGCCGATCCGAAGAGCGTGGATACCGTATACGTGCTGAATACCGCCGTTTATCGCTCGACGGATGGCGGCCACAGCTTCAATTTTGTGCGCGCCCCGCACGGAGACAACCACGGGTTATGGATTGATCCCACGCACCCGGATTGGATGGCAAACGCAAATGACGGAGGGGCGAGCATTTCTCACGATGGGGGCAAGAGTTGGACGACACAATACAATCAGCCGACCGCGCAGTTCTATCACGTTGCCACGGACAACGCGTTTCCTTACCGCGTCTACGGCGCGCAGCAGGACAATTCCACGGTGGCGATCGCCAGCCGCAGCGATCAGGGAATCATCGACCGCGCGGATTGGTACGACGTCGGCGGAGGCGAATCAGGCTATGTGGTTCCCGACCCCACGAATTCAGACATTGTGTATGCAGGTTCCTACGATGGTCTGATTACACGCTTTGACAAAAAGGACAGCCAGGTGCAGGACATTTCTTCCTGGCCGCTCAATCCCATGGGTGCAGGAGCAGCGGATTTGAAACACCGCTTCCAGTGGACCGCGCCGATTCTCATTTCTCCGCACGATCCCAAGGTTCTCTACCACGGCGGGGAAGCTGTTTTCAAGACAAGCGACGGCGGCATGAGCTGGACAGCCATCAGCGGCGACCTGACTCGCAACGACAAGAGCAAGCAACAATCATCGGGCGGTCCTATTACGCAGGACAACACCAGCGTCGAATACTATGACACGGTGTTCGCTCTCGCGGAGTCACCGATCGAAACGGGACTGATTTGGGCCGGGACCGACGACGGATTAATTCATGTGACCCGCGACGGCGGCCAGCACTGGAGCAACGTCACCTCGAAAGAGTTCGGCGACTGGAGCCTTGTCAGCATCATCGAGGCCTCGCCCCACGCTGCTGGGACGGCCTATGTGGCGATCGATCGCCACAAACTGGACGATTACCGGCCGCATATTTTCAAAACTTCGGACTACGGCAAGAGCTGGACGAAGATAACTTCGGGATTGCCGGACAACGGTTACGCGCACGCGGTGCGCGAAGATCCCAAGCGCAAGGGCATGCTTTTCGCGGGCACGGAGAACGGGGTCTACGTATCGTTCGACGATGGCGCGCACTGGCAAACGCTGCGGCTGAATTTACCGACCACGCCGATTCACGACCTGACGGTCAAGGACAGCGATTTGATCGCAGCGACCCACGGCCGAGCGTTCTGGATTCTGGACGACATTTCGCCGCTGCGGCAAATGACGGCCACAACAGGAAGCGAAGAGGCGCACCTTTACGAACCAGCTCCAGCCGTGCGCTTTCGCGGGCCGGGATTCACGCTGCCCGCGACAGTGCCTGTCGGCGCCAATCCGCCAAACGGCGTAGTGATCGACTATTTCCTCAAGACCGCGCCCAAGGAGAAGGAGGAAGTGACGCTCGAAATTCTTGACTTGCAGAGCAAATTGGTGAAGAAATATTCGAGCAAGAAGGCTGGGGAAGGAAAGTCGGCCGATGAAGAAGAATTCGATATTGAACGGCCAGGGGAAAAACTTCCGACAGAGGCTGGACCGAACCGTTTCACCTGGGACATGCGCTACGATTCGCCGACCACGGTCCCCGGTGCGGTGACGTGGGGAGGAAGGCCGGAGGGGCCTCTGGTTCCACCGGGAAAGTATCAGGTGAAGCTGACAGCCACGGGAAAATCTAGCACCGCCAGCGTGGAGATCACCAAGGATCCGCGCGCGACCGCTTCTCAAGCCGATCTGGAGAAGCAAGCAGAGTTCGCGCTGCGCATCCGCGACCGCATCACTGCGGGACACGAAGCGGTGAACCAAGTCCGCAGCGTGCGCGGGCAGATCGAATCGCTGAAGAAACGGCTCACCGTGGATGCAAACGCAAAGCCGGTACTTGAGGCCGCCGATGCGCTCATTAAAAAGATGAACGACGTCGAAGAAAAAATCATTCAGCCCAAGTCGAAGAGCGGCGAAGACCCGCTGAACTATCCGATTCAGGCCGCCGATCAGCTCGTGGCCTTGCAGGGGACAGTAGAAAGTGCGGATTCCCCACCGACTTCACAGTCCGTGACAGTATTCGAGGTACTCAATGCCAAGCTCGAAGCGCAATTGAACGCGTGGCATGAAATCGAATCCAAGGATCTCGCTGCGTTGAATACCTTGATTCAGAAGAACAATATTCCCGCGATCGCGCCCGCGTCGGAAAAATCAGAAGGCGATTCGAAATAGAGCCATTGCTTAAGTCAGAATAAAGCGCATGGGATGAAGGCGGCTCCCTTCATTCCGTGCGCGTTTGCGAGCGCTTGTTTCCTCTTGACTTTCCAGATACTCACCGCCATTGTAAAAGGCTTTATCCCCGGTGGTTTGGGACACTTACAGAACAGAAAGGCACTGCCATTTCATCATGACCCGGGTCCGGCTCTGTTTTCACGACCGCTGCTTTGACGGCACGGCCTCCGCAGCTCTTTTTTATCGTTTTTACCGCGAACGTTTTGACAACACCGCCGAGTTCCTGTTCAGCGGCATGACGCATCGTGCCAAGCAGCCCTGGGAGGACGGCCTGTTTGACGGCGATGAAAACGTCATAGTGGATTTCAAGTACTCGAATTCGCCCAAAGTGACCTGGTGGTTTGACCATCATCAGAGCGCGTTCCTGACACCCGCCGACGCCGAGAATTTCCGCAAGCATCCCGGTCCGCACATGTTCTACGAACCGGAGTACAAGTCCTGCACCAAACTTATCGCCACCGTGGCCGGGGAAAAATTCGGCTTCAACACCAAGCCGCTCGAGGAATTGATTCGCTGGGGCGACATCATCGACGGCGCGCAATATCCCACGGCGCAGTCGGCGGTCGCGATGGCGGAACCCGCCACGCAGCTTGCGTTGGTCATCGAGGCGGCGCCGGAAAACGGATTGCCGGCGCGCATCGTTCCCGACCTTGCGTATCGTCCGCTCGCGGAGATGGTCAAGCTTCCGATCGTCGCGCAGCAACTCGGACCTCTTCTCGAGCGACACCGCAAATCGATCGAAATCCTCCGGGAGCGTTCGGAATCGCGAGACGGAGTTATATTTTTTGATGTCGGAGACCTCGACCTCGAAGGCTACAACAAGTTCATCCCGTACCTGCTTCATCCCGAGGGCGTTTATTCCGTCAGCGTCAGCGCCTCCACCGTTCGTGCGAAGGTATCTCTCGGCACCAATCCCTGGAATCAGGCTACGGCTGACAAGAATCTGGCGTCGCTTGCGGAAAAATTCGGCGGTGGCGGCCATCCTCGCGTTGCGGCGATTTCCTTCGAGCCGGGAGATCTCCCGCGAGCTAGAGAAGTCGCCCACGAATTGACCGAGGTTCTCCGCGCAAAGTAGTCGGCCACGGAAAGCTGATCGTCTCGTGGCGCACCCGATCTGACAGCCCCCCGGCCCTCCATGGCTTGCAAATCGGTACCGCCATGAGCACCACGCCTATATAATCGACCGCAAATGAGAGTCGGAGTTTTTGGCTGGGGCATCGTCGCGCCCAAGTCACCGAACATCGAAGCCTTCCGGAAGAACCTGGCCTCTTCGGAGTCGTGGCTTGCGCCGTTTAACGGTTTCGGCCCCGACAATTTTCTTGTCGGCAATCCTGAATTCCAATTTGCAGATTACCGGCCGTGGATCGAGGCGCGCTTTCCGCCCCGGCGCTTCCAGCAGCTCGAAGAAAAGACGGATTTGCCGGCGCAATATGCGCTGGGCGCGTTCATCCAAGCGCTCAGCCAAAACCCGGGAATCGAGAACGAACTCGAAAGTCTCGGCACTCTGGCGCATGTTTACGTCGGTACCGGAATTGGCAGCATTGGCCTGACATACGATCACAGCACCGAATACTATCGCGCACAGCGCCGGTGGAACCGGTTCTGGAGTCAGCCCGAACGGAATTCACCGCTTCGCGAATATCTGTCGGCGCCATCTGAACAACGGACCACTACTGTTCCGACTGATCCGGCAAACGTCACTGACGAGGAACACGAAACCGCGGAAGACGAGTGGTACCGCTATTGGTCAGGTCGTTCGCCGGAACTGCATCAGTATCTCAAGGAATTGGCGGCAATTGACGGCCTGATCGTCGAAGGGGAAGTCGAAACGGGCAAGCTGCGGCTGCTGCGGGAAAAGGAAAGGCTTTATGCCAGGCTGCAAAAGAAGTGGGGAGCGCCGAAACCTCCGTGGGTCGTCTCACCAAACCTGATTTGGAATATTCACAATGGACCAGCGGCCCAGGTTTCGATGGTGGGAAAAATTACCGGGCTTGCGTTTGCGCCAGTGGCGGCTTGCTCGACATTCGGGGTTGCGTTGAAGCTGGCGATGAATGCCATTCGCTTGGGAGAGGCCAAGGCTGTCGTGGTGGGAGCAACGGACCCGCCGCCGCATCCTCTCACCGTCGGAGCGTTCTACACGGCCCGAGTTCTTTCCGCGGATCGATCCGTCTCCGTTCCACTGACGCGCTTGCAGGGCACGCATGTCTCCGGAGGCTCGGTCGTCTGGATTGTGGGGGACCTCGACTATATGAGGGCCAAGGGGTTCAAGCCGGTCGGAATGGAGCCTCTTGCCGTAGGAGTGAGTTCCGACGCCCATCACATCATCACACCTTCCATGGAGGGTCCAAGAGCCGCGATCTTGCAAGCATTGGCGGATGCGGGCGTCGGGCCGGATGCGATCGGGACCTGGGACCTTCACGCGACGGGAACTCCGGGAGATTTCAGCGAGGTGGCATCATTCCGTTCGGTATTTCCCGGATCCGTGCTGGTGACCGCGAGAAAAGGTACATTCGGCCATGGGATGGGCGCCGGTGGAGGATGGGAATTGACCGCGCAATATATGGGCTATGAGCAAGGGCAGCTCTTTCCCACAGGGCTGGCGCGGGAAAATGTAAACGCTTCGATTGCTAGCGTTCACGACCGCTTTGTGTTCGAGGGTACGTGTAAAGCACCCTCGAGTCTGGGAGGAAAACTGTCGATGGGAATTGGCGGAGTCAACGCCTGCGTCATTTCCAGGCCCTGGAAGTGAGTCGCGCCCATTGTTCGACAAAGCCCCGCGTCCTGTGTAAAATTTTATGGTTGCATGCGGGCCGGTAGCTCAATGGTAGAGCAGCTGACTCTTAATCAGCGGGTTGCAGGTTCGAGTCCTGCCCGGCTCACCACTTCTGCGTGAGTTCCAACAAGCGCCTACGGCGCTGTCGCTATTCCGTCCAAATTATTGCTCGGCTATTGCTCGGCAAATAAACCTCGACCTGAATTTTCACACCGCTTCAGCTAAGGCGCGGGTGCGAGGTACGCGCGGCGATGATCGACCCGGTAGTTTGATTGAAGAGGTCCGGTCGCGTTTTCAGGGCGAACGTGGACCTCGATGGTATGAATCGTGTTGTCGCGTGCCGGCGGCGCAAAGGCCAGGCTGTACTCATGGCGAACGAGTTGGGCGATTTCTGTGTAGGCGGCGGAAAATTCCGCGGCACTCTTGGGGAAATATGCCCGGCCACCCGCCGCTTCCGCAATCTCCTTCAGTACTTGGTCCGCTCGATCGAACTGCAGAGATATCTCCGTGGGTTTATCGGCCGAAGATTTCTTTTTCTTCCCGATGGGTTGCGGATTCCGCAGCTCGCCAGCCAGCGACACCGCTAAGACTCTTACGCCCCTGAGCCTGAGGTTTTGGAGAAGGGCTTGCGCCGTCTCGGGGGGCGAGGTATCCACACCCGTCGACAACAGCACGATGGTCTTCTTGCCCTGCAGCTTAGCGAGCCATTCCAGAACCGTCGCGAGGCTGCTGGACAGATTCAGGGAGCCGAATCCCAGATTGAATCGCAAATCCTCGAGGGCGGCGCTCGCGATGCCTTTGTCTGCGGAGAAATCGGTGATTGCCTGCGGAGCTTCCGCGTACTTGACGACCGCAACGCGATCGTTCGCCGAAAGCCCATTTAAGAGCGCATAGGCCGCTTGCAGGTGGCTGCCCTCGAGCAAATACACCGCCGGGCCCGCCTCAATCAGGAGAAGAATCTGCGCAGGCTCTTCTATAGCGGCAAAATCAGTGACGGGTTGCATGGCCCCGTTGTCCAAAACGGAAAAGTCCTCGCGATGAAGATCTTCCACGAATTGGCCACGGGAATCTGTAACGATAACGCCCACATCGACGCGGTTGACGCTGCGTCGAATGATTTCGTTTGTATTCTGGGACTCCTGCTGTCCCCGCGCCAAAGTGAAAGCCGCACATACCAACAGCAATGCGAGTAGTACGACCGTGGCACGCCACTGTGGAGGGAAAAAGGACTTCGCCGCGCTATTCGAGCTGTTCTTCAAAATGAAGCTCGTGGCATCTTTTCAGGATGCGCTCGCAACAGTGTTGAGATAATGAAGCAATGCTATCGCCGTGGGCGTAAAAGCCGGAAGCCCTGTTCCAGGGTGAGTTTCCAAAAAACGGAACAGGGCCAAATCCAACTTCCGGGATGTAGGATTTACGACTGTGGCTTGGTGGTCGCTGCGGCTGGGGCACCCGGCGCGCCGACGTCCTTGGGTGTCGAAAGATAGCCCGTCGCTCTGTCTTTGCCCACGTTGAAAACCACGAGTTCGTAGGGCGCCATGCGCGAGGCGCCGTTAACGTAGAATTGCACTGGCTCGCCGGCAGTCTTGTCTTTCTTCTCGATCGCGCGGTCATCGACGAAGACTGTCAAGGTGTACTTGGATTTCTTGGGATCGGTTTTCGTCAAGTTTATCTGCACCGGACCGACACGTTGCGGAGTCTTCGTCCTGGTCAACGTGAACTCGAAGTAGTTTCGGTCACCACGCCGCTTAAGATCTTCGAGATCGTCGCGGTTGTGGGCAATCAAACCGCTCATTACCCCCATATCTCCCGTGGCGCGATCCAGCTTGCTTTTTGTGGCTTCCAGGTCGTTTTTCGTGGATTCCAAATCTTTCTTTGTCCCGGAAACATCGGTCGCGACTGCGCCGATCTTTTCGCTGCTCTCCTTCTGGACTTGCGTGAGCTCTGCGGTCAGCTTTTGATCCGAATCGAGCTGCTCCTTCCGGATGGCTTCCGCGCGGCTCTTCGTCTGCGCCAGTTCCGTGCGGGTCATTCCGACTTTCTGTTCGGTTATTTCAAGCTGAGCCTTGAGGTCAGCCATGCGGGAATTGGCCTGGTCAAGCTGTGTGGAAAGCAATTTGTTCTGGTCCTGCTGCTTGGCGAGATCGCTCTCGAGCCGCGCTTGCGAATTATGGCCAACGTAGCCGACAGCGGCCACAGCGAGGATCAGCGCGATAAACAGGACTGTGATCCAGCGCGGCGTGCCCGCGTTTTCATAGTGGTAGGATTCTTCCGGACTCGGGACATTTGGAGAAATACTCATTCTCCCTCCTAGGGCGTCGGTTCCACGTTCCACGATGGACCGTGCTTAAATTATGGCCTGCAATCTTCCGCGTGTCCAATCGAAGCGCTAGGTTGCTTGTCTGGAGTTAGAGCGTGAACTACAGTCAAAGGGTGGTAACTCCTGTTCCTCCCTTCGAACCCCACGGATTGCTCAAGAACGGGCACGCCATGACCATCGCAGCCGCCTTTTGGCCGCGAAGTTTTCGGATGCCAACTGCCGAAAATCGGTTGTTCCGGGTCGACCACGAATCGCAGCTGCTGGGGCGTTGTCACTGGCAGTCCGGGAAGCACCGTGACGCGCCAGTACTCGTGATTGTGCACGGACTGGAAGGTTCGAGCGATTCGAACTATGTGCTGGGCATCGCAGAAATGGCGTTTCATCGCGGCTACCATGTAGTACGGATGAATCAGCGGAATTGCGGCGGCACCGAGACACTGACCCCGACGCTTTACAACTCCGGAATGAGCGGGGATTACCGTGCGGTTCTTCAAGAGCTCTCAAACAGTGACGGCTTCGAACAGATCTTCTTCGCGGGCTACTCCATGGGTGGGAATCTGGTAACCAAGATGGCCGGAGAGTACGGCGATGACGTGCCCCGTGCGCTACGCGGAGTTTGCGTGGTTTGTCCGGCCCTAGATCTCGCGGCCTGCGCGGACGCGCTCGAGCGGCCAGACAATTTCTTCTATCAGCGGCACTTTGTTTCCGGTTTGATGGCGCGCTACACGCGGAAGGCCAAATTATTTCCGCAAAAATATCCCCGGAACAATTTCCAGCGGATCCGAACCGTGCGTCAATTCGATGACGTGATCACGGCGCCGCAGTTCGGCTTTCGTGACGCACAAGAATACTACGAAGCCGTCGGAGCGAAGCGCCTCATCGCGCAAGTGCGCGTGCCGTCGCTGCTGATAACCGCTCAGGACGACCCTTTTGTGCCGTACGAATCTTTTCTTCAGGCTCGGGTAGTGGCGAATCCTGCAATTCAGTTCCTCACGCCGGAGCATGGCGGGCATTGCGGCTTTATTTCGAAACACGGTGGCGCACAGCGTTTCTGGGCGGAGCAGAGAATCGTGGACTTCTGCGATGAACACAGAAAGCCGCTGCGCGCCACACAGCTTCGTTAGCCCAAGGGCTTTTCCAGCGAAACCGCGAAGCCGGGAGTCAAGAGTTGCGCTGGGCCGTCGGCCTTGATCACCATGTCGTCCTCGCAGCGCAAGCCAAACTCGCCCGGCACGTAGATCCCTGGCTCGTTCGAAAACGTCATACCAGGTTCCAGAACAGTCTTGCTCCCGCGAACCAGATAAGGATGCTCGTGGCCATCGAGACCGATTCCGTGGCCCAGGCGATGCGTGAAATACTTGTAATCTGGTCCATAGCCCGCGTCTGTAATCACTGCGCGAGCCGCGTCGTCCACCGTGCCGGAAAGCCGCCCGGCACGGGCTGCGTCGAGTGCGGCGTCTTGCGCTTTGCGCACAATTTCAAACGCTCGCGCCACCTTCTCCGTCGGTTTGCCGAAGACACCTGTTCGTGTAACGTCTGACTCGTACCCTTCCACTTGGCAACCGCCGTCAATCAGCACGACATCGCCTTCCTTGAGTTTCTGTGGCTGCTCGCTGCCATGGGGAAGCGCCGCCGAGGCGCCGAGCAACACCAGCGCACCGCCGTGCAGGCCCATTTTCAAATGGCCCGCTTCCACGAGGTGACCCAGTTCCTCCTGAGACATTCCCGCCTTCAAAGAAGCGAACACTGCACGGAAGACGTCGCAGGTCGATTCACAAGCCAGACGCATCAAATCGAGTTCCTGAGGCGACTTGTGTGCGCGGCAGGCGATTGTGATCAGGTCAGCCGACACGTATTCGAATGCAGGTGCGGCTTCACGTAGGTGATCGAAAAAGGTGAAGGCGGCAGTTTCCTCGATGCCCAGCCGGCCCCCGCGAATTCCACGATCGGCCAACGCCGCAGCCGCAATTTTTGTGGGACTTTGGTCCTCCTGCCAGACGTGCACTTCAATCGGGAACCGCATTTTCTCCCTTAGGCGTCCTTCTTCGAAAGCTGGGACAACCAGAACCGGTTCCCCGGTGCGAGGCAATACCAGCCCCAGCAGCCTCTCGCTGAGTCCCCACCGGATCCCCGTGAAGTAGTAAAGAGAGGTCCCGGGCGCGAAGAACAGCGCGTCGAATTTTGCGGGCGGAATTTGGCCGGCCGCCAGGCCCGGCGGATTAGCCATGAGTTTCTGGGCCCATTCGAGGCGTGCGCGGAACTCTTCCGGTGAGATGGCATGAACGCGGGTACCGAGTGGTTTCAAGTTCGCAAACGCCGCGGGTCCGGCGTCATCACTTGCGCGACCCGCAACACCGAGGCGGGAATTGAGCAGCATTCCCGATGTAGCGGCTGTGCCTTGTAGGAATCGCCGCCTCGACGATGTAAATGGTGGATTCAGCTTAGGTTTGTCCATGGCGAGCAAGACGTTTATCCGGTGAGTTGAGCGCCGGTTACCTAATCCTATTCCATTCTGACCGCCAGTACTTGCTTGCCCTGAATCTTCACCTCAATGCCTAGGGGTGGCCGCAAATCCGAACCTTGAACGATTGCGCCGCGCACCCAGACGTTGCCAGGAAGATTGCTCATTTTGAGGGGATCAAAAACAGTCCGGCTGCAAGGGTTGCCGACCATCGGGTGTTTTGCGGCTCGATAGCCGTAGTCGCTCCGCAGTTTTGCCGTATCGGTGATGTATTCAAGTGGACAGTCACCGTAGGGTGCGTTCTTTGCGAACGCCCAATAGCTGCTCGGCTGTACCGGTGAAGAACTAGGAAGCCGAATCAGGACTGCCGGAACATTTTGCCCGGTCAGCCGGTTCTTGAAAAAAAACTCTTTTGTAGACCACGATTGCGCCATCTCGCTCACTGTCGCGACACCCGGCTCCTCTTCGCTTGCATGAGGCAATGCCGCCAGGGGATCTGGCGCGGGATCAGGAATCTCGATCTGTGGTGGAGGAGTCGCAATTTGCTCCGCCTGCTTGGGACGGAGCGCCCAGCGTCCACCGAGGACTAAAATAGACGCCGCAATCAGCACTCCGGCAGCGAGTAAGGCTGTTTTATTCGTATGGGAAGTAGAGCGCGGAACGGACTCCGACACACCTGGAATTTGCGGCATTTCTGTTTTGAAGCGGTCTTGGGCGGGGCGATCCGGCATATGTTCTTGCGATTCGTTTCAACTATTTTGGTAGCGCGTGCTCAGCTTGCTGCGCGCAATGTGCCGTGACTGCAGTGCCAAGCACCATCGTTCGCGTATTGTAAGGCCGCAGCGCCAGATGGGCAACCCGTTCGGTGAAAGCCCTTTTCTTGGTCAGGATCTCCGGAGACAATTAGCGTCCCGCGCGGAGATTTGCGCCAGGCTGTTATTGAGATGAGTACACTGGATGACGGGATGCTTGTCTCCCACCGCCGGGGAATCTAGTGTAAAACATTAGCTGATTGGGGAGGCGTCTCGCCGGAGCGTATGAAGGCTGAATCACGCGGCTCGGCTCGGGCATTTGTCCGCAGCCTGAATATTCTGCTTAAGTTCGCGCGGCTCTATGAGTTTGGCCACGCTCGCACGGCGTCCCAGTTTGAGACCGCCTGGAAAGAGTTGCGCAGTGCTCTTGATGAGAGCGGCGGGAGCGGTGTCCTTCTCGGCGCGTCAGGAAACCAGATTCTCCTCGACGGCGTGCCCCTCGGTACATCCGCTGGCGAACGCAGCTTCGCGCAACTTCTGATTACTTCCGGCATCGCCAGCATCCACTTTTCTCCCAATCTTACTCAACCTCAGTTCGCGCGTTTCGTGCGTGCTTTTCCCAGTGGCAACGCCAAGCCTTCTTCGCTTGCTGAACAACTCAAAGCCGCGCTCGCTGGGGAATCGAGCATCAAGGTCAATGAAATCCGCTACGTCGCTGAAGATTCTTCCGTGGCCGGAATCAAAGTGGCCGCGCAGCTCACCGCGAAAGCACTCGGTGCGCATGGCGACAAGTTCAAGGATTTTTTTGATGATCCCAACAAGCTGCTCCAAATGATTCTTGCGGCAGAAAGTTCTCGCGGCGGCTTGGGCGGCGGGGGCGGAGGCGTGCCGGGTTTTGGGACCGGTGGCGTTCCCGGGGGCGGTGGTTCCGGTGGCAGCGGTGGTTCGGGCGGTCCCGGAGCGGGCGGCGGCCCCAGCAGTGGAACTGGAAGGGGTCCGGGCGGCAATCTCTGGGAAAGTGGGGGGGGCGGTTCTGGAACGGGCGCTGGAGGCGGACCCGGCGGCGGATCAGGGGGTGGCTTTGGAACTGGCACTGGCGGTGGACTGGGTGTCGGTTCAGGAGGCGGCTCTGGAACGGGCACTGGCGGTGGACCCGGAGGCGGGTCAGGGGGCGGCTTTGGAACTGGCACTGGCGGTGGACCGGGTGTCGGTTCAGGAGGCGGCTCTGGAACGGGCACTGGCAGTGGACCCGGAGGCGGGTCAGGGGGTGGCTTTGGAACTGGCACCGGAGGCGGACCGGGAGGTCCCCAGGCTGGAGGTGGATCCGGCGGAAGCGGGGGCGGGGTGGGGATTTCCACCGCGGAAGGCGCGACTACTCCTGGAAGGTGGCTATCTGCTTCCGCACTGCTACGAAGCCCCGGCACTCTCGGTGGCGGGCTGCCTGGGGGATCTTCGGGTCCTTCCTCGGGCTTTGCAGTCGAGGAAGAAGACGTGCGGGCCATGCTCGGACTTTTTGCGCAACTTGGAAAATCGCGCAAAGACCCGGAAGCTCGTATGGACGTGCCGACATTTCAATCGCGTCTGAGCGCAATGCCGGTCCGCGCCCAGTATACCCTCCAGCAAGCACTCTCAGGGCTTGCCGCGCAAGCACCAAGCGAAAAAGCTGACAAGCCCATGCTTCTGAAGCTCGCTGAACACGTGGCCATCCGCTTCGCACTGGATAGCTACGAGCGCGGCGAATTGCGCGTGAACGCTGTGAAACAGCTGCTTGACCGCATGAATTCCGAAATTGAGGCCCTGCGCAAGATCCTGGGCACCCAGGAACAAGCCATGGCTCAGGCCGGGCTCCAAGTGCAGTCCTACACGGAACTTCTCGACCAGGAATTCTGGGAGCAAGTGCCCGAAGAGAATAAGAAAGAAGTGCTGATCTCCGACGAGGCTTGGTGTGTTCCCCCAAGAAACGTGCGGGCGTTTTTGGAAGACATGCTTCGCCGCGGTGAACTGAAGACCGTCAATGAAATACTCATGAAGTATGCGTCATGTATAGGCCTAGACGCGCCGGAAGCGCGGCGCACGACAGCGATCGGTCTCTCTGATCTCGCCGAACTCTACGGCAGCGGTGACGGCAGCGCATTGATGGACGCGATTCGAAGGCTCGGGAACCAGTTGGCCGTCGAGCGCGAGCCGGAATTGCAGACGCTCGTCAGCGCCGCTTTCGTTCGTCTGAGTCAGGAGGCCGCCTCGAAACGTTCTTATTCCGCGATGCAGCAGGCGCTGGCTTCACTCGACAGTGTGGAACTGCAGCGCCCGGGCTCCACGCAGAGTCTCCGCCCGCGCATTGGCGCCGAAGAGCGTATGCCGGAATTTGTCGAAGAAGCTATCCGCAGCGGCCAGATTGCCGACGGCATGCTGGACATTTTGACGCTCATGCCCAAGGCTACGCTTCACTACATAACCAATCGCTTCGGGAACTGCGGGTTCCGCGAGGATTGTGAACTGCTGGGCGAAATTGTGCGCGGCCTGGGCGAGCAGGCCACGCAAAGCCTCATCGAGACATTGCAAACTGCCTCCGCATCGGAAGCTGCGGAAGTCGTCGGTTTATTGACCCAACTTTCACCCGATACCGTCGAAAAGATTCTGCCTGTTCGGTTGTCGCAATGGTCGCGCTCTGCTCATGACCGCACCGTCCGCCAGCTATCCTCCGTTCCGGTCGATCACCGCGCCCGGCTTCTTGTATCGCTCTACGATTCACTCGATGCCTTGATCCGCCCGTTGGCCATCGACGAGATGGGAATGAGCGGCCATCCCGATTGCATTCCGAAGCTGCTGGAGCTCGCTGGCGATGACGAGACTTCCGGCTTTATCCGGGTAAAAGCCATCGAAGCGTTGGGCCGCTTGCGATCTAGCGCTGCAAGCCCGACCTTGCAGCACACTCTCGAGGCGCGGCAGGTCTGGCGTTGGGTCTATCCCAGCGAGTTGCGCATCGCCGCGGCGCAGTCGCTCCAGCGCATCGAGCCCATTATGGCCATGGAAAAGATCCAGGCCAGCGGGCTGGATCGCAAGGAATTGACCCTCGAACCCACGGATCCTGAACCCAATGCTTCCGTCATCCGGCAGCGGCGTTATGCGCGAGTGAGGCTTTCTCGCCCCGTCGCTGCCGCGACCACCAACCTGCGAGAGAATTTTCGTTTGACCATTCCCGAACTGAATCTCGGTGGCGGCATCGGCTCAGGGGAGCGCCACCTGGCTCCCGGTTCGCTTCTAACACTGAAGTTTACGCACGGGGTGCGCAACATCAAGGCCCAAGCCATTGTCCGCGGCGCTCGGCCCCAGGCGATGGCTTTTGAATTTGTCGAAATGGAGCTCGAGGAACGCGCGCGTCTGCGGAAAATGTTGCTGGAACTCGGCGGCTCGCCGCTGCCCGCCGCCGTAAGCAATCGCACCCGGCGTCGCGGCCGCGTCGCTCTGGTTCGAAATTAGATCGTAACCAGTTTTAAAAAGAAATAGTCCGGCCCCCTCTCGCAGCTTCCTTTCCTTACCTGTCCTTCCCTGTGTGAGCCCTGCCCAGACGTGCAGGTTTCGTATCGATCACTCGGTCGGCTCCTCTGGAGAACAAATGGAACCTCTGTACCATTGCCGGGGTACGTTCCCAGACTTAGGGTACTAGAGAGGAAGTCCTATCCGGTAAGTGTCTGGCAGGATGAAAACAGATCTAAATTCCGCCTCGGGACGCGCCTTCGTTCGCAGCTTGAACATTCTCTTGAAATTTGCCCGGCTCTATGGTTTCGAGCATGCCCGTACCGCGGAACACCTGCATACTGCTTTTCTCGACCTCCAGTCCGCAATTCCCCCTGGTAGCGAAGAGGGCTTGCTGATCGGAGCGACCGGTTCCCAACTGCTCTTGGCCGGTGTGCCACTGGAAGGTTCGCACGCAGAAAAGCAGTTTGCCACCCTGCTCTCTGCCGCTGGCCTCGCCAGCGTGCAATTTTTCCCTTCTATCACCCAGGATGAACTGGGCCGCTTTGCCCGGGCATTTCCCACCGGCAAAGCCAAACCCTCCGAGCTCGCGGAGCAATTGAAAACGGCTCTGGCCGGCATGAGCGGGATCCGGGCCAATGAAGTCTGCTTTGTAGCCACCGACTCGCGTTTCAAGGGGACCAGCATGGCCGCACAGCTGGCCACCACCGCTCTCACCGGCGAACAAGACGAGTTCAAAGGTTGGCTGAGTGACCCACAAAAACTGCTCGAATTGATGGCCGCTGCACAAACCGCAAATGACGTCCGCGTTTCCAACACCGCTCCAATCGCTGGTGGCACTGGCTCCTTCTCTGGCACGCCTCAAGGAGGAATGGCCCAGCCTAATGAAGACGAAATTTTCGGAATTCTGAGTACCTTGACCAGCCTGGGACAAATTAGCTCCGCGGGAGCGGGCGGTCCCGCGGGCGGCCAGGTCCAGGAACGCCTTTCGCAATTGCCCAGGCGGGCGCAGGACATCTTGAAGCAGGCTCTCGCCGGGCTTGCGGCGCAAGCTCCTGGAGCGAAGCCCGATGAGGCTGTGCTCGTCAGGCTCGCCGAGCATCTGGCCATCCGCTTTGCTCTCGAGCGCTACGAGCGCGGCGATGTAAAGGTCAATGCCGTGCGCCAGATGCTCGACCGCATGAACCTCGAAATTGAAAACCTCAGAAAGATTCTTGGCGCACGCGAAGAGAAAATGGCTGACGCCGGTCTTCTTCTCACGTCGCAGCGCGATATTCTCGACCAGCAATTCTGGGCTGGAGTGCCGGACCGCAACAAATTCGCCGTGCTTCTCTCCGAGGAAGCTTGGTGCATACCTCCTCGCAACGTGCACTCTTATGTCGCCGGCTTACTCGACAAGGGAAATAGTGCTGACGCTATCCGTATTCTTCAGAACTACGCCGCCTGCACCGACAGCGAGAACTCTGAAGCGCGCAAAAGAAGTGCCCTCGGTCTCTCCGAGCTCGCTGACCTCTACGGAAAGGCCGATCCCCGGCTGTTGTCCGAAGCCCTCCGGCATCTTGGCCACCGTTTGAATATCGAGCGGGACGCGGAGCTGCAAGGGCTGGCGAGTGCCGCGTTTGTGAGGCTGTGCCAGGAGGCTGCTGCTACGCGTTATTTTCCGGCCATGGAGCAGGCGCTCAATCTGGTTGCCCGTGTCGAGGCGCAGCGGCCCGGAATCTCTCGCTCTCTCCGCGCAAACATGGGTATCGAAGAGCGTGTGCCGGAATTTGTGGATGAGGCGCTCCGGGCTCGGCAAGTGGCCTCCGGACTTACCAACGTCTTGAAACAACTGCCCCAGGTCAGCATGGAGCAACTCGCCGCGCGCTTCAATCGCTCCGCGCTGCGCGAAGATGCAGAACACATCGCCAATCTAGCGGCTGACTTGGGCGAGGAAGGTCTGCAATATCTGCGTGGCTGCGTACGCGGTGGGCCGAGTGCCGAAGCCATCGAGATGGTGGGCCTGCTCAGCAAGCTGGATTCCCAGGCCGTCGAGGTTTTTCTCCCCGGGCGGATGAAAGAGTTTCCCCGTGCTTCACAAGACCGCATCATCCGGCAGGTGAGTGCCAGCTCCGCATCGGGGCGCTGCGGGATTCTGTTATCGCTGCTGGACCGCGTTGATCCCCTCGTTGTTCCGCTCCTTATCGACGAAATCGGCGTGACTGCGGATCGTGCTGCGCTGGGACGCCTACTCACCATCACCGACGGCGACTTGCCGGAGGGAGCGGGGCCGTTCGCGCTGCTAAAGGCTATCGAGGCGCTCGGCCGCATTCATGCACCTGAATCCATCACGGCACTGAAGCGGATCGCGGAATCGAAAAAAATGTTTCGCTGGGCCCACGCCCAGGAATTGCGCGTCGCTGCGCTCCAGGCGCTTGTGCGCCTCGAACCCGAATGGGTGCGCGAGTTCCTTCCCACAAGCGGTTTGGAGCAGGCAGACCTGGCGCTCGCTCCCCTCGAAGTTTCCTCGAACAGTAAATTCGTTCGCCAGCGTCGTCATGCGCGCGTCCGCCTGCGCAAGCCGATGACCGCCTACAGCATCATCCTCGGCCAGAGTTGCCGCTTCGAGATCAAGACCGCCAGCCTCACGGGTGGCGTTGCGACCATCGATCGTCACGTTGCCCCGGGAACCCAAGTGCAACTGAAACTGCACCTCGGAATGCGCAGCCTGCATGCCACCGCTTTGACCCGCGACTTTCGTGCACACGACATGGCATTTGAATTTATGGACATGAACCTTGAAGAGCGTGGCAAGTTCCGCCGCCTCCTCGCCGAAAATCTTTCCCAGGGCAACGGCTCTCCCGAGGTAGTCGTTGTCGTTACTCCCCCTAACGCCCCTGCTCCCAACTAGGCGGGCCTTCATAGATTGCGGAAAAAATCCAAAATTGTCATCCCGAGCGGAGCGAGGGATCTGCTTTTTGCAAAACTGGTGGAAACGCCCTTCTCCTCTTCCAAGGCTGCGCCGTCCCCATCCTTGGCGCTCCCGCATCCAACCAGTTAGAATAAGATGTTTGCGCTGGCACTATTGTTCCGGCCCGTGCAAGCGCGCACGCAGAATTCCATCAGGAAACGGCGAAACGATCCATGGATGTAGCCAAGCTCGTTGACAAGGTAATCGCGCGGTTCATCGGAACCAAGCACGAGCGCGACGTCAAAAAGTTGCAGCCGCTGGTTGCCGCCATCAACGCTCTCGAGCCAGAAATTAAGGCTTTGACCGATGTCGAACTTAAGGATCGCTTTGCCGCGCTCAAAATCCAGGTTCAGGAACAGCTCAAGGACGCTGACCCGGCCGAACTCACTTTCCGCGAACTCATGCAGAAAGCGTTCGAGCCTGTCCTCGTTCCGGCTTTCGCCCTGGTGCGCGAGGCCGGCCGCCGCTTCCTCAACATGCGCCATTTCGATGTGCAGCTCATCGGCGGCATGGTTCTCCACGAAGGCAAAATCGCCGAAATGAAAACCGGGGAAGGGAAGACGCTCGTCGCCACGCTTCCCGCCGCGCTAAACGCCCTCGCCGGCCGCGGCGTGCACATTGTCACCGTCAACGATTACCTCGCGCGACGCGACGCGGAGTGGATGAGTCCGCTCTACCGCGGTCTTGGCCTCAGTGTCGGCGTCATTGTCCATGATCTCGATGACGAGCAGCGTCGCGCGGCTTATGGTGCTGACCTCACCTACGGCACCAACAACGAGTTCGGTTTCGATTATCTTCGCGACAACATGAAGTACGACCTCGCGCACTGCGTCCAGCGCGGCCACCACTTCGCCATCGTCGACGAAGTGGACTCCATCCTCATCGACGAGGCCCGCACACCGCTCATCATTTCCGGTCCCGCCGAGGAATCCACCGACAAGTACTACCGCATCGACAAGATCATTCCCAAGCTCATCAAGGACATTGATTACACGCTCGACGAAAAGCACCGCACCGCTACGCTCACCGAAGAAGGCGTAAGCAAGTGCGAGCGCATGCTGGGTCTCGGCAATCTTTACGACCCCGCGCACATGGAAATCATTCACCACGTCTATCAGGGCTTGCGCGCCCACACCCTCTACAAGCGCGACGTCGATTACGTCGTAAAAGACGGCGAGGTCATCATCGTCGACGAATTCACCGGCCGACAGATGCCCGGCCGCCGCTGGTCCGACGGCTTGCACCAGGCCGTCGAAGCCAAAGAGGCCGTCAAGATCGAGCGCGAAAACCAGACCCTCGCCACCATCACCTTCCAGAACTATTTCCGCATGCACAAAAAACTCGCCGGCATGACCGGCACCGCGGAAACGGAAGCCGCCGAGTTCGGCAAAATTTATAATCTCGACGTCGTCGTCATTCCCACGAATCGCACTCTCATCCGCAGGGAATATCCCGACGTCGTCTACCGCACCGAACGCGAAAAATTCGAGGCCGTCGTCAGCGGAATCCTTCAGGAAGATAATTCTTTCTCGAACGGCATTCGCCACTATCACGAACGCGGCCAGCCCGTTCTCGTCGGCACCATCTCCATCGAAAAATCCGAAACCATCGCCGAGCTGCTGAAAAAAGCCGGCATTCCCCATCAGGTGCTCAACGCGAAGCAGCACGAGCGCGAGTCGCGCATCGTCGCCCAGGCGGGACGCAAGGGCGCTGTCACCGTCGCCACCAACATGGCCGGCCGCGGCACCGACATTCTCCTCGGCGGCAATCCCGAGCAAATGACCCGCGAACATTTTCTGAAAAACAAGCTGGCCATGCCCTACGCCGCCGCTCCTGCCGTCATCGGCGCGGATGGCGCCGGCGACGGCGCTGCGCAACCCGCCGTCCCGATGGTCCTTTTCCAGAACGAAGGCAAAATCTTTCAAGTCCCCGCCGACCAGTGGAAGCCCGTCATCGACCAGTTCACCGAGCAGTGCCGCGCCGAACACGACGAAGTCGTGGCGCTCGGTGGCCTCCACATTCTCGGCACCGAACGCCACGAAGCGCGCCGCATCGATAATCAGTTACGCGGGCGCGCTGGCCGCCAGGGCGATCCCGGTTCCTCGCGCTTCTTCCTTTCTCTCGAAGACGATTTGATGCGCATCTTCGGCGGCGAGCGCGTCAAGCAACTGATGTTCCGCCTCGGCATGACCGAGGGCGTGCCCATCGAATCGAAGCTCATCTCCCGCCGCATCGAAAACGCGCAAAAATCTGTCGAAGCGCAGAACTTCGACGCCCGCAAACACCTTCTCGAATACGACGACGTGATGAACAAACAGCGCGAAACCATCTACTCGATTCGCCGCTCCGCGCTCGAAGGCAAAGACCAGCGCGACTATGTTTTGGGCATCGCCGAAGATGTCGCGCGCGAGTTGGTGGACACCTTCTGCCCGCGCGAGCAACATCCCGATCAGTGGAACGCCACGCAGCTCCTCGCCGAGGCCAACAGCCAGTTTGGCATTGATGCCAAGGCCGCCGGCGCCAACCCTGCCACGCTCGGCCACAACGAACTTTCGAACGCGCTCGCCGATGCGGTCCAGAATCGATACGCGGAAAAGGAAAAACAGTTTGGCGGCGAGCTGATGCGCTGGCTCGAGCGCCGCATCATCCTCGACGTCGTCGACACGCAGTGGAAAGACCACTTGCTCTCGCTCGACCATTTGAAAGAAGGCATCGGTCTCCGCGGCTACGCCCAGAAAGATCCCATCGTCGAGTTCAAAAAAGAAGCGTTCATCCTCTTCGAAGACATGATGGCGCGCATTGACAACGAAACCATTCGCTATCTCTTTCACATCCAGATTCAGCAGGCGGAAAAGCATCCCGATGAAATGCAAGTCCGGCCCGAGGCCCAGCGCGGTCCCGCTCCGCCACGCTCAGGCGGAGCGCAAGTCGCCGTCGCCAGCGCCGCCGCGCGCGCCAGCGAACCCGCGCCGCAGCATCTTCCGGAAGTCGCCCGCCAGCTCGAGCGCAAACAGCAGCGCCAGCAGCGCGAACTGCAATACCAGACCGGCCCGGCGCAAGCCGAGGCGCCCAAACCGGTTCGCGCCGGTGCCAAGGTCGGCCGCAACGACCCTTGCCCCTGCGGCTCCGGCAAAAAATACAAAAAATGCCACGGCGCGTCAGCGTAGTATTTTTTGGCTCTTTGTAGGGGCGCAGCACTGCTGCGCCCTATCTCAGCAAGATGTTAGACAGGAAATCGCAAATGCCCCCAGCACCCCAACAAATGCCGGAACGCCAACCCATCCCCGGCGTAAAAAATCTCGTGGCCGTCGCCAGCGGCAAGGGCGGCGTCGGCAAAACGACCGTCGCCGTAAATCTCGCGCTAGCCCTCGCGAAGCTGGGCCATAAAGTCGGCCTCATGGACGCCGACGTCTACGGCCCCAACGTGCCCATCATGCTCGGCACGACGCAGGAGCCCCAAGCCACGCACGACAAGCACATCATTCCCGTCGAGGTCATGGGCGTGAAAATGATCTCCATGGGCCTGCTGAATCCCGGCGACAAGCCCATGATCTGGCGCGGGCCGATGCTCCACAGCGTCATCACGCAATTCTTACGCAGCGTCGAGTGGGGCCAGCTCGATTACCTCATCATCGACCTGCCTCCCGGCACCGGCGACGTGCAATTGACGCTCATCCAGACCGTCGCCGTGACCGGCGCTGTCGTCGTAACCACGCCCTCGACCGTCGCTCTCGCCGACGTTCGCAAAGCCATCGAAATGTTTCGCCAGGTAAACGTCGAAGTGTTGGGCGTCGTCGAAAACATGAGCACGTTTTCTTGCCCGCACTGCGGCAAGCCGCTCGACATTTTCGGCCACGGGGAAGGCGCGAAAACCGCGCTGGCCTACGGCGTCCCCGTTCTCGGCGAAATTGAAATCGATCCCGCCATCCGCATTGGCGGCGACACGGGAAAGCCGGTTGCCTCGCTCGGCGAATCCGGCCTCGGAGCGAAAAGCCTCTATGCCGTCGCCCGCGCCGTTACCGCGCGCCTCGCCGAACTCGGCGCCACCGCCTCCGGCCCCTCCGTCCAAATCGACTGAAGCCTTACGCTTCTTTTTGTTTTTCCGAGATCTGCAGCGATTCAATCTTCGCGCGCAGGCAGGCGCGGCAGAGGCACCCCTCCGCATTGGCGGGCATTGGGACGTGCGGCAATTCCGCGCACCAGCACCCGCCTTCGGGCTTGCAGGTCATCGCAGCGCCACATTGCGCACAGCGCGTTTCCATAGAACGATGATGACCCCGTTGCGCCGCGTCGTCCAGATCGACTAGCCGGCTCCCCGGATCTTTATCCCGTTAACTTTTTCTTGACCGCCTCATTCTTTTCAAATATGATGCGTTTTGGAAACGAGTGTTTTTGGAGTGCGGCAACCGTGTTGCCGCATTTTCTTTTTGCGGCCAGGGTGGATTCGTGGCAATTTCTATCGAAAAATTGCCCCTGTGTAGGTCATTTAGAATCAACACTTGCGCAGGCCTCGTAAGTGTTGATTCTAAATAACTTACAGAAGGTCTAAATCCTTTAGATGCAACACTTACAAAAATCCCCGGGGGGAGGGGTGGTTATGGTTAACTACATTCCGGCACGTTCCGACGGGGGTCGGAGCTTCAGCTCCGACGTTGAGTGGCCACTCCAAGGGGCTTTAGCCCCTGAGGAAAATGTTTAGCATGATCCGTTCTTATCGCGGGAAGCGGCCCGAAATCGCCACTTCCGCCTATATTGACCCCGCCGCCGTCATCATCGGCGACGTGGTCATCGGCGACGACTCGAGCGTCTGGCCCTGCGCCGTCGTTCGCGGCGACGTGCACCACATTCGCATCGGCGCGCGCACCAATATTCAGGACGGCTCCGTGCTTCACGTCATGCGGGACGAATATCCGCTGATTCTCGGCGACGACATCACCATCGGTCATTCCGTCACCCTGCACGGCTGTACCGTCGAGTCGCGCTGCCTCATCGGCATCGGCGCGATTCTCTTGAACGGCGTCGTCATCGGGGCTGGCAGCATCGTCGCCGCGGGCACGCTGCTCACCGAGCGCACCATCATTCCTCCCGGCAGCCTCGTCGTCGGCCACCCCGGCAAGGTGAAGCGCGCGCTGACCGGGATCGATCAGGCCTCCATCGACGCCTACGCCGCCCGCTATGTTGAATACAAAAACGTCTACCGCAAGGAATCGACCGATGCGCGCTGATACCTATGCTTTTGTAGGGGCGCAGCATGCTGCGCTCCATCTTGGCGCGATTTCAACTCCGCACATGCTGGAACTGCGCGGCGCATTCGAGCGCGAACTCTTACGCTGTCATTCCGAGCGGAGCAGGCCGGTTTTTTCTTGCCCTTCGCCGCGAAGGGCCGGCCTGCGCAGTCGAGGAATCGTGGCAACTAGTTCAAATTGTAGGGGTTCGGGCCGCCAGGAGTATCCCAAGTGAGTGAAGGCGCAGCCAAAAAAGAAGACAAGCCGCGCAAGTTTCAAGCGATTCGCGGGACCCGCGATATTCTCCCGCCCGAATCTGCGTTGTGGAATCGCGTCGAACAGACCGCTCACTCCGTCTTCGCCACCTTCGGCTTCGGCGAAATCCGCCCCCCCATTTTCGAGACGACAGAATTGTTCGCCCGCGCCGTCGGCGGTGAAACCGACATCGTCGCAAAAGAAATGTATACATTTGAGGATCGCCCTTACGGCGTCGATGAAACCACAAGGCGCTATCTGGTAGAAGAAAGAGGAGTCCTCCCGTTCACCCTAATTACCCTGCGGCCCGAGGCGACCGCGAGTGTCTGCCGCGCGTACATCGAGCACAACATGCAGCAGCTTCCGCAGCCCGTGAAGCTCTACTACATGGGTCCGATGTTCCGTCACGAGCGCCCACAAAAAGGCCGCTACCGCCAGTTCTACCAGATCGGCGCGGAAATCCTTGGCGGCACGGACGCCCCGGCCATCGACGCCGAAGTCATCGAAATGGTGATGACCTTCTTCGACAAGCTTGAGCTGCAGGGCGTCCAGCTCGACATCAACTCCATCGGCTGCCGCGATTGCCGCCCGAAATATGTTGACCTGCTCCGCGCCGAACTGCTCAAAGTGAAAGACAAGCTCGGCCCCGACTCCCAGCGCCGCATCGAAACTAATCCGCTCCGCGTCCTCGATTCCAAACTCGAGCACGAGCAGCCCATCATCGAAAAGCTACCGCGGGTCGCCGATAATCTTTGCAGCGATTGCGCGACGCACTACGCCGCCGTGAAGCGCCAACTCGAATTGCGCGGTGTGCTCTATCGTGAAAACTGGCGCCTCGTCCGCGGCCTCGACTACTACATGCGCACCACCTTCGAAATCACCGCCGCTGGCCTGGGATCGCAGAACGCCGTCTGCGGTGGCGGCCGCTATGACGGCCTCGTCGAATTGCTCGGTGGTCCGCCAACAAAAGGCATCGGCTTCGCCATCGGCGAAGACCGCTTGATTCTATCCCTCCAAGAAAGCGGCAAAGTTCCCGCCCAGCAAGGTCGCGACGTTTACATCGCCTGGATGGGCGACAAAGCCCACGCCACCGCCATCCGCGCGGCAAAGGACTTGCGCAACGCCGGCTTCAGCGTCGAGCTGCCGCCGGTCGAGCAGAAATTCGGCAAGGCCCTCGGCCAGGCGGACAAATTGGGCGCACGCTTCGCTCTCATCCTCGGCGATAATGAAGTCGCCGAAGGCCTCTGGACGCTGAAAACCCTGGCCGACGGCTCGCAGCAAAAGCTTACCGAACCGGATCTTCTCGAGTTTTTGCGTAAGCTGTAGTGGCGGGTCTTCAGACCCGTTCTGTTTCCCGTTTATTTGTATTCGTGCAAAACTATCACCCTGTCATCCTGACGGCTTCACTCGATGTACAGGCACCTGTGGCGGCCGCGGCCTGCCCCGGACCTCTCAGAGGACCGTCGCCGACATCTTGAGTTTTTAACGGACTTGTTTCGTGCAAGACGTAAAGCGTGTCATCCTGAGGCTATCCGGCGAGGATAGCCGAAGGATCTCAACGTAAAATAAGCCGACGCCGCACAGCAGAGGAGAGAAATATTACCGTACTCGATTTTCTCGGCAACCTGAAACGCACCCACTACTGCGGCGCCGTCCGCGCCTCCGACGAAGGCCGCGACGTCATCGTCATGGGCTGGGTGCATCGCCGCCGCGACCTCGGCAATTTGCTTTTTCTCGACGTCCGCGACCGCGAAGGCATCGTCCAGGTCGTCTTCAACAAGGAGACGCAGCCCGCCGCCCACGCCAAGGCCGAGCAGGCCCGCTCCGAATTTGTAGTCGCGGTCGAAGGCAAAATCGTCAAGCGCCAGAAAGCCAATCCTGACCTCGCCACCGGCGAAGTGGACCTGGTCGCCTCGAAGCTCCACATCCTCAACAACGCCAAAACACCGCCATTCCTCATCGAAGACGAAATCAACGTCGCGGAAGAAACTCGCCTGCGTTATCGCTATCTCGACTTGCGCCGCCGCAAGCCGCATCGCAATCTCGTCCTCCGCCACCAGATCATTCTCGAAATTCGCAAGGCCATGGACGAAATGGGCTTCATCGAAGTGGAAACTCCCATGCTCACGCGCTCGACTCCCGAAGGCGCGCGCGATTTTCTCGTGCCTAGCCGCATTCATCACGGCCAGTTCTACGCGCTCCCGCAGTCGCCTCAAATTTTCAAGCAGATCTTGATGATCGGCGGTCTCGACCGCTACTTTCAGATCGTCAAATGCTTCCGCGACGAAGACCTGCGCGCCGATCGCCAGCTCGAATTCACCCAGCTCGACCTCGAAATGTCCTTTCCGCGCCAGGAAGACATCTTCCACGTCATCGAAAATGTCATGGTACGCGCGTGCGCCGTCGCTGGAATCAGGCCCGAAGCGCCCTTTCCGCACATGCTCTACAAAGACGCCGTTCGCAAATACGGCAGCGACAAGCCCGACCTGCGCTTCGGCATGGAACTACACGAAGTCACCGGCTGCTTTCCTGACGAGGCCAAGGCGAAACTCCAAATCGAAGGCAACGTCTTCGCGCTGGCCGCCCCTGGCGCTGCAAATTATTCGCGCAAGCAGCTTGACGAACTCACCGAAAAAGCCAAGTCGCTCGGCGCCCGCGGCGCTTACTTCGTAAAGCTTGCCCCCGAAGGCGTCACCTCCACCGTCGAAAAAATCATCGGTGCGGAAAACGTGAAAAAATTGACCGATGCCTGCGGCGCAAAAACCGGTGACCTCGTAGCCGCCGTGAGCGCCAAGCAGCAAATCAAAGGCACCGAAGCGGCCGCGCTCATCGCGGGTCAATTGCGGCTCCAACTTGGTGACTCACTGGGGTTAATTAAAAAAGACCAGTGGAAATTCCTCTGGCTTACTGGCTTCCCGCTCTTTGAATGGAGCGAAACCGACAAGCAGTGGGTCAGCGCACAACATCCCTTTACGGGCATTGTCGACGAAGATCTCGACAAGCTCGAATCCGCCCCTTGGGAAGTGCGTTCCAAAGGCTACGACCTCGTCCTCAACGGCAACGAGCTCGGCTCCGGCAGCATCCGAATCCACCGCCAGGATATTCAGGAGCGTCTCTTCCGCGCTCTCGGCCTGACCGAAGAGCAGCTCCGCCGCCGATTCGGCTTTTTCCTCGACGCGCTCACCTACGGCACGCCGCCCCACGGCGGCATCGCCCTCGGCATCGACCGCATCGCCATGCTCCTCGCCGGAGAAAAATCCATCCGCGAAGTCATCGCCTTCGCCAAAACGACTGCCGCCCAGGACCTCATGGCCGAATCACCCTCACCGGTCGACAACGACCAGCTCGGCCAGTTGGGCATCGCCATCAAGGAAAAGAAGAAAGCTGCTGAATAACGCTTTTGTCCTAGTACCTTCGTACTTCCTCAACAATGTTTCAATTTGAGTCTACAGTCCTATTGTTCCAACCCCCCGCTCCCGGCTACACTCTTTCTTGAATTGGGAGGTTTTCCCGTGACCGGCTCCGAACGCCGTACTACCCAGCGCTTCCAAATGCGCCTTCCCCTCACCGTGCGCTGGACCACCGGTGCGGCCGTCGGCGAAACCAGCACCGAATCCCGCGACGTCAGCTCTCGCGGAGTCTACTTCTTCCTCTCCAAAGACGTTCGCGAAGGTTCTCCGGTCGAAATTCTTCTGACTCTCCCGAACGAAATCACCATGGCCGGCCCGGTTCGCGTCCGCTGCCTTGGCCGCGTGCAGCGCACCGAACCTCGCGAAGAAGGCGCCGTCGGTGTCGTCGCCGCCATCGAGCGCTATGAGTTCTTGCGTGCCATCGAGGATCTGAAGCAGTAGCCGCACAGCCGATGGAATTTTCCGTCGAGTTCTCAAAAGCTGTCCTGAGTTTTCCAGAGTTCCTTGCTCGCTCACTGCGGAGGCGGGCGGGATAAAAGCCGGGGTGCCTCGGCCCCTCAGCGGAGCCCCCGGCTCTTTTTCTTCTAGCGTAAATTCCTTTCCCATAGCACTATCTATTTGTCCCCGAGTTTGCCCTCGTCCCGGCGCGCTGTTCCACCTCGTTACCTTTGCGCAGCCTGTCCTCCCGGTCAGTCGATTTCCACAGCTCTCCTGCGGGATGATGGTTTCAGCCCAGCAATCGCTCAGTCTGGAAAATAGACGACCTGCGAGCTTGGCGTCACAACCGCAGGCCAGCGCATCTTTGCCCGCGACCCTGCGTCGCCACAAGCAAGATTCTTGCGCGAAACTTTGGGGAGATAAGTTTGGGAAAGCCCTCGGAAATTCACGAATTGTTTGGAGATGGTTCCGCCGAAAACAGTTCGGGCGTTCTTTCGCTCGTCGAACTCGCGGAAATTCTCGACCAGCACAAAATCTGGGTCGAGTCCGTTGGAGAATCCGGCCTGAGGGCCGATTTCTCCGGCCTCGCCCTTGCCAAAGCTGATCTCACGGGTGTGAATCTCCAGGGAGCATCTCTCCACAAAGCCGATTTTCGCGGCGCCGACCTTTCCCTTGCGAACTTGCGCGGCGCCAGCCTGGTCCGCGCCGATTTTCGCGGCGCAAATCTTCTTGGCGCGGAATTGCGCGGCGCCAATCTCATGGGCGCAAATCTTTACGGTTCGGAAGGCTTGTGGGTCGGCCGTCTGGGCGGTACTAATCTTTTTGAAGCCATCCTGCCGGAGTCCGTCGCCTCGTTTGACAGTTCCACCTTCGTCGCCCAAATGACCAAGGTAGCCCGTTGGTTGTACTTCTCGCTCCTTTTGCTCTGCGCAGCCTGCTGGGTTCTTATCGCCACGACCACTGACGTTCGCCTGCTGCTCAACGCTTCCGCGATTCCCATCCCTCGCCTCGGCAACCTCCTTCCCATGACCGGTTTTTATTTGGGCGGGCCCATGCTCTTGTTCCTGCTCTATTTGCGTTTTCACTTTCTCCTGGTGCGCCTCTGGGGAAACATGGCCGCATTCCCGGCTGTTTTTCCCGATGGGCAAACGATGGAGAAAGATGGCGCGTGGTACTTGATGGGCCTCGTGCGCCGCCATTTTCGCTGGTCCCGTGATACCCGCTCTCCGCTTTCTCTTCTCGAGGCTTCGCTCGCCGCACTTCTCGCCTATTGGATTGTGCCCGCGACCCTGCTCTTCTTCTGGGTACGCTACTTGGTCCGTCAGGATCTGCGCGGCACGCTTCTTCAGGTCGTCCTCGTTATGGCCGGCGTCGCCGTGGCCACTTGTCTTCCTTCGATCGTTTCCCGTGTGCTCCGTCAAGGCGAATTGCACCACGCCAAGACGAAGGGCGCAATCCGCATAGCCTTTTCTGCGCTGCGTTCCGCTGTAGCTGTCGGACTGCTTTTGGCGCTGCTCTCCTACGGCGTCATCCGCGGAATGCCCTCCGATCGGAGCATCGCTCCCGAAATTCCGTCCACCGATTTCCGCAGATGGGCCTCTCAGGCGTTGCAAATGGTGGGATGCCGCCCCTATGCCGACCTGGCGGAAGTGGCACTCTCCCCGGTCCCGCCGCGCGGAAATTTGTCTGAAGAAGATCTGGCCGAATTGCCCGGTGCGCGGCTCAATCAGCTCAATATGCGCTACTCCCGCGGTTATCGCGCGATTCTTACCAATGCCCGTCTCTGGCGCGCTGATATGGAAGGTGCTTACTTCTCCGAAGCTGACTTGCGCGGCGCCAATCTCCGCGAAGCACTCCTGCGTTCCGCCTCTTTGGATCGCGTGCGGGCATCCCACGCCGTTCTCGTTTCGGTGAATGCCACCGGCGCGAATTTTTCCGACGCGGACTTGCGCGGCGCCGACCTTTCTTACAGCATTTTCGAAAACGCGGTTTTGTCAAACGCTAAGCTCACTGGCGCTTCTCTCTACGCCGCGAACCTCCGCAACGCGAATCTCCTCCGCGCGGATCTTTCCCGCGCCGATCTCCGCGACACTAAATTGGAGAAAGCCGTCCTTTCTCGCGCCGTCCTCGAACAGACCGATTTGTCTTCCGCAAAACTCGCCGATGCCAATCTGACTGGCGCGCAGCTCAAGGGCACCATTTTGCTCGACGCCGACTTACAGAAAGCGGATTTGCGCGGCGCCTTTTTACCAGGCGCCATTCTCCGCGGCGTGGAACTCACCGGCGCTAATCTGGACGGCGCCGACCTGCGCGGCGCTTTGGGCCTCACCGCGGAACAGGTTTGCTCCGCTACCCGCTGGCGCGGCGCCCTCCTCGATCCACAGTTTCGCCAGGAAGTCGACTCCCGCTGCGGTTCGCTCCGCTAATCCTCGCTCGACTTAACTTGATGTAAAGGCATAAGTGAATTTCGTCAGGGCAGGGCTTCAGCCGTGCCGAAGAGCACCGGCGAACCAGGAATCTTAACCCCTGACGCCCACATCCATTTTCCCCTTGCACTTCGACAAGAGTTGCCGTATCTTCTCTTGTCGAAGTAACAGGGGAACAACAACCTCATGCCCATTAAAAAACTGGAACTCCCCCAGGGCACTTTGGACCTGCTCATCCTCCGTACTCTCGCCCTGGGAGCCCAGCACGGCTGGGCCATCTCCGAACGCATCCAGCAAATTTCAAGCGACGTGCTCCGCGTTCAGCAGGGCTCTCTTTATCCCGCGCTTCACCGTCTCGAGCGGCGCGGCTGGATCAAGGCTCATTGGGGCACGTCTGACAACAACCGCCGCGCAAAATACTATGACCTCACTCCCAGCGGCCGGAAGCAGCTCGAATCGGAGAAGCGCGCCTGGGGCAAGCTGACCGCCGCCGTCGCGCAAGTCTTGGAGACGGCATAAGGAGCCGTTATGTTCTCGGATCTTTTCTATCGCCTGAGGGTTTTGTTCCGCCGCCAAGCCGTCGAATCCGAGATGGACGACGAACTCCGCTTTCACTTCGAACAACAGGTCGAAAAGTATATGAGCGCCGGGGCCACCCGCGAAGAAGCCGTTCGCCGCGCGCACCTAGCTTTCGGCGGCGCCGAACAAGTTAGGGAAGAGTGCCGCGACGCCCGCGGCGTCAGCTTCCTTGAAAATCTTCTGCAAGACGTCCGCTATGCGCTGCGCATCTTCGACCGCACTCCCGTCATCACGGGCATCGCAATTCTTTCTCTCGCCCTCGGTATCGGCGCAAACACCGCCATCTTCAGCCTCATCGATACCGTTATGTTGCGCCTCCTCCCAGTACAAAATCCCCAGGAGCTGGTCCAGCTCTACAGGACCAGCCCTCCGCAGAACGCCGAACCTACTCCATCGTTCACCAATCCCCTCTGGGAACAGCTCCGGGATCATCAGGATGTTTTCTCCGGCGTTCTCTCCTGGAGCTCGACGCAGTTCGATCTCGCTCAGGGCGGCGAGGTCCGCCACGTGAATGGGATTTTTGCCAGCGGCGGCTACTTCCATGCTCTCGATGTTCGCCCCGTCGCCGGCCGCCTCATCGTGCCGGACGATGACCGCCGCGGCTGCTCCGGTGTCGCTGTCCTTAGCTACGGTTTCTGGCAGGATCACTTCGGAGGCGCACAAAACGCCGTCGGCAGCGCAATATCGCTCGACCACCAATCGCTTCGGATCGTCGGCGTTAGCTCGCCGGGCTTCTACGGTCTTGAGTCCGGGCAGAAATTTGACGTTGCCATTCCTGTTTGTGCCGCCGCACTGTTTGACGGAAAAGAATCGCGGATCGACGAGCGTTCCTGGTGGTGGCTCAACATCGTCGGCCGCGTGAAGCAGGGAATCAGTCCGGAACAACTCAACGCGCGTCTTGGCGTCCTCTCACCACAAGTGTTCGGTGGCGCCGTCCCTCAGGACTGGGCTCCTGCCGAACAGCAGAGCTTTGTTACGCGCCGTCTGGTGAGCCTTCCCGCCGCTGCTGGAACTTCCGATCTGCGACGCCACTTCGGTCAACCCCTCTCCATTCTTATGGCCGTTGTCGGCCTCGTCCTTCTCATCGCCTGCGCCAACATTGCGAGTCTCATGTTCGCGCGGGGCGTTGCTCGGACCAAAGAAATGGCTGTACGCAAAGCCCTCGGCGCTTCCCGGACCCGCCTCGTCCGCCAGTTGCTCACAGAATGTATTCTGCTCTCTTCTGCGGGCGCGCTCCTCGGCATGCTCTTCGCTCGCTGGGGAAGCGTTCTCCTCGTCCGCTTTATCTCGACGGCGAATAATCCCGTGTTCCTCGATCTCTCGCTCGACGGCCGCGTGCTGGCCTTTACCGCCGCCGTTGCTATCCTCACCGGAATCCTATTTGGTTTGTTTCCGACGATCCGCTCCGCGCGTGTCTCGCTGACCTCGGCCATGAAAGGTCCGGGCGCAGACGAGCACCGCGCTCGCTTTCATCCTGGAAAGTGGATCGTGGCCTCGCAAGTGGCGATGTCCCTGGTCTTGCTGGTCGCTGCGGGACTCTTCCTCAGAAGCCTCGTGAAACTCGTTACCCTCGATCTTGGCTTTGACCGGAATAATGTCCTCCTCGTCGCTGCCAATCTCAAAACCGCCGGCGTTCCTCCCGAGCAGTGGCTCGCCACCGGTGAAGATATCGAAAGCCGCTTGCGTTCTCTTCCCGGAGTCATCTCCGTCAGCCGCTCCATCATGACTCCCATCAGCAACTTCGAGTGGAACAATTACATTAAAGCGGACACTCCCAATCCGCCGACGGGCGACGCTTCCCTCGCTTACTTCAACTTCATCTCTCCAACCTACTTTGATACTTTGCGCACGCCTCTTCTTGCCGGCCGCGGTTTCAACTCCAATGACACAAAAACTTCCCCTCAAGTTGCGATCGTGAATGAAACATTTGCGCGGAGGTTTTTCTCCACTCCGAACCCTGTCGGAAAGACGTTCCGGGTGGCGGCAGATCCCGGTAAGCCCGAGCCTCTGGTCCAAATCATTGGACTCGTTAAAGACTGCAAGTACGAATCGCTCCGCGAAGACACGTACGCGACTGCTTTCTCCCCCATTACCCAAATATCGGAAAGTTTTGAACCAGAGAACTTCGAGCTTCGCACCACCACGCCCCCCTCAGGCCTCGCCCTCGCGGTTCGCGATGTGGTCGCCAAGGTGAACAAATCCATTCCGTTTGAATTTCATACCCTTACGCAACAGGTCGATGATTCACTCGTCCAGGAGCGCCTCCTCGCCACTCTTTCCGCTTTCTTCGGCGCGCTCGCCCTGCTCCTGGCCGCCATCGGTTTGTACGGCGCTCTCAGCTACCTTGTGAACCAGCGGCGCACCGAGTTCGGCATCCGCATGGCACTCGGCGCACTGCCCGTCTCGATTCTCCGCCTCGTTCTCTGGGATCTCGCCGCCGTCCTCCTCGGCGGCATTGCAGCCGGCTTGGCCATTTCCTGGGCGGCTGCCGGTCTGCTTCGAAAATTGCTGTTCGGCCTGGCCCCTCACGATTCCGTTACGTTAGCCGTCGCGATTGGCCTGCTCGCCGCCGTAGCATTCCTTGCCGCGTATCTCCCCGCCCGCCGCGCCATGCGGGGCGATCCCATGACCGCCCTCCGCTACGAGTAAGGCTTGGTCCTCAGTCCTAAGGATCGTGCTCGCCCCGTCTCCACTCTGTAACTTCGCCGCCGAACACCGAATTCTGCTATCTTCGCTCCCAGGTAGTCCGTCTGTACGTTAAAGGGCGCGCTGTATTCGCCCGGGAAGGTGGGGGGTGCGGGATATGGAAATTCTCTTACAAGACATTCGTTACGCTCTTCGCATGATCGCGAAGAATCCGGGTTTTAGCGCGATCGCCGTCCTTTCGCTCGCCCTCGGCATTGGCGCCAACACCACCATCTTCACCGTCGTCAACGCCATTCTTCTCCATCCTCTCCCCGTGCAGGATATTTCCGCGCTCGTGCAAATGGACACCGTTGATGCCAAGACGAAGGTGACTGCAGCCAACGCCACCAAGCTCGGCCTGTCCTTTCCTAATTTCCAGGATTACGAGCGCGAAAGCCAAGTTTTCTCAGGACTCTTTTGCATCTCCGGCGGGCCCTTGACTTGGAGCGGGGGAGCGGAGCCTCGCCAAATTAACGGGCAACTTGTTAGCGCCAACTATTTCGACGTTCTTGGCGTCCGCCCCGCCCTGGGCCGCTTTTTCCTTCCCGATGAAGACAAAAAAATTGGTGGAAACAACGTCGTCGTCTTGAGCCACGCGCTTTGGAGCGACAAATTTGGCTCCGACATCGGCGTCATCGGCAAACCGATTACCTTGAACGCCACGCCCTATATCGTGATCGGTGTCGCGCCGCGCGGTTTTAAGGGCACATTTTCCTTTAGTCCCGCCGAGTTGGTGTGGATCCCCACCAGCATGTATACCCAGGCGCTTGCAGGATTCTTCAAAGACAATTTCAATGATCGCCGTTTTCTCGCCACCATCGTTGTCGGCCGCTTGAAACCCGGTGTGAGCTTGCCTCAAGCCGAAGCCTCCCTCAAGACCATCGCGCTGCATCTTGAGAGCGAATTTCCAAAGGACAATGCAGGCCGCAGTGTGGTTTTGACTCCTCTCGCCGACGCCGCCGTCGGCGCCAACACGTACTCCCAGATCAATCTTGCCGGCGCGTTGATGATGAGCATCGTCGGCCTCGTGCTGCTGATCGCCTGCGTGAATCTCGCCAACTTGTTGCTGGCTCAGGCCGCGCGACGCGAAAAAGAGATTGGCCTCCGCGCCGCACTCGGTGCCAGCCGCAACCGCCTGCTGCGCCAGATGCTCACGGAAACTCTGGTGCTCTCTTTGCTCGCCGGCATCGCCGGCCTGGCCATCGCCTATGGCGGCCGCACGGCGCTCTGGTCCTACCGCCCGCCGCTCATCGGTGAAAACGATCTCGATCTATCGTTCGATTCGCACGTGCTCTTTTTTACCCTGAGCATGGCTCTTCTGACCGCCGTGCTCATCGGTCTGGCGCCGGCCATCAAAGCCGCGACGCCCAATCTCGCCGAAATCCTGCGACTCGGCGGGCGAGGTGGAACCCTCGGCTGGGCGCGTAGTCCTCTCCGTAGCATGCTCGTAGTCTCCGAAATCGCATTGGCGCTCGTCGCTTTAATCGGCGCGGGCCTCTTTATCCGCAGCATGCAGAACGCGCAGCGCATCGATCCCGGCTTTGAATCCGAAAAGCTCTTCATGATGGCCTTCGACCTGGGAGCTCTTCATTACGAAGAAGGCCGCGCCCAGCAATATTTCCGCTCCGTCGTCGAGCGCGCGCAGGCCACTCCCGGCGTCGAGTCAGCCACCATCGCTTCCGACTTCCCTCTAGGCGGCGGCTTAGGCCGCACCGTTTTCCCCGAAGGTCAGGATGAAGCTACCGGTTATCGCGGCACCCTGACGCAGCTCGACGACATCACCCCCAATTATTTCGCGACTCTTCGCATTCCTCTGGTTCGCGGGCGCATTTTCAACGACGGCGACCGCCAGACGACCACGCAGGTTGCCATCGTCAGCGAGGCCATGGCCCAGCAGTTTTGGCCCGATGCGGATCCCGTCGGCAAGCGCTTCCACTTTTTCGGCGATCCCGGTTTGCGTGAAATCGTTGGCGTAGTCAAGAACACCGTCATCAACACCATCGGCGAGAAACCTCAGCCCATCATCTATCTGCCCATCACGCAGGATTATTCTCCCGCGGTCACTCTCCAGGTGCGCACCACCGGCAGGCCCGAGGCAGTCATCGGCACTCTCCGCAGCCAGGTCCAGTCCCTGGACACCAACATGGCCATCACCAACGTCCAGACCATCCAGGAAATCATGAGCCAGGGGCTTTGGGCGCCGCGCATGGGCGCCGCTCTTTTGACCGTTTTCGGTGGCCTCGCCCTGCTCCTGGCCGTAATCGGCGTCTATGGCGTTCTTTCCTACTCAGTGAGCCAGCAAACACGGGAAATCGGTATTCGCATGTCTCTCGGCGCGGAGCCTGCTCAAGTGCTGCGCCTGGTGATTGGCCAGGGCTTCCGCCTCGCCGCCGCCGGACTCGCGTTCGGATTGCTGGCGGCGTTCGCCCTCACGCGGTTCCTGTCGGATCTGTTATTCGACGTCAGCGCCCATGACCCGCTCATTTTTGGCGGCGTCTCGCTCGTCTTGGCCTGCGCGGCACTTCTCGCTTGCTATTTGCCCGCGCGCCGCGCCACCCGCGTCGATCCGATCATCGCCCTGCGCTACGAATAAGCGCGCACGTTCTACTCGGGCGGGACATATTGCCCCGCGAGCAGAATCTTCGCCATCCACTCCGCGTGCGGCAATCCTGAACGCAACAATTCTTTCGCTTCGCTCTCCACGTCGTACTCGACCCGGCGAATCGTGACGCTCTCACCGTCAATCACCAGATACGATGCGCGCCGGTCCCCGTCATAGGATTGGCTGACGCTCCCTGTATTTGCCACCGTCATACCTTGCATTCGGCGCACGTATGGACGATGAATATGTCCGTAGACAACAATGGGAGCGCGAAGCGGCGCATACGTGCTCTGCAATTCGTCATCGCTGGCATTGGGCATGGGAGCGCGCCACAAATCACCCGGACTGGCATGAACCAAGCTAAAACCTTCGCCGGAGTATTGCTCCTGAAATCCTTCGAGCCATCGCAAGCGTTCTTCGCCGATTCTCGCGAGCGTCGCCGGTATCAGGTCCTGGATTCGCGCAAGAAGTGGCGCGAGCTTCGGCTGCTTGGCAGCAAATTCCGTCAGAGTTTCCGGCGCCCAAAGCATTTCATCGGTATTTCCGCGGACCCCCGGCCACCCGAGGGCGCGGACCTGATCGATGATCTCCGCCGGGTGCGTTCCGCCGTAAGCCAAATCCCCGCCATGGACAATCAGGTCGGGCGCAACCACCCGCAAGTCGGCAAGCACCGCCTCGAAGGCGCGCCGATTGCCATGAATGTCCGCCACAATCGCAACTCTCATTTTATAGAACCATCACGAAACCGGAATGCGATCACCCTTGCAAAATCGACGCTTCGTCCCCGCGAGCGCTACCCAAAGCGGACGGAGATGGTATCAACTGGTTCGAGACGAAAGACGAGTTCCTCGCCCGGGGTAACCCACGGCGGCGGAATGATGGAACCCGCGATAATAACTTGCCCAGCTTCGAGTTTTTCGCCGAACGCCGCCAGCAGGTTGGCGGTGTGGCGGACGATGTCGATCAGCTCGCCGGTCAATGCCTGGAAATCAGTCACCTTCGCGATTTCAACGTCGTTCCGGATGACGCGGCCAGTGAGACCCACGAGCACTCCGCCGGCATGTCGCGCATTCTTTGCTCCGAGGACGACATAGCGCTGGTAAATGTTGCGCGCCAGCGTTCCTTCCACGTCGTCGGAAAGATGATCGACGTCGGCGAGTTCGATAGCAGGTCCCAACCCCGCAATGGCGGCAATTGCCGTGGCGCGGTCCGCTCCGCCGGGCAAATCTTTGCCGATATGCACGGCAATTTCGGGCTCCGCGGCGGGTTTCGTCCAGTCAGAGAGAGACACGGTCGAGCCGGAGGCGAGCAATGCGCGGTCGGTCAAAAAACCAACGAGTGGGGCGTTAGTGCCAAGGCGCTCCATCGCGGCGGGGCCGCCAAACGCCAGCTTCCAGCCCAGCGCTTTGTGCCCCGCATCGAGAAGCTGCCGCCGCGCGGTGAGCTGCGCGGTCATTCCGCGCACGATGCGCGGATCATTGCAGGTATTACTCATAAGGGGCCACGCATGACTCATAAAGCGCCAAACATTGACTGGCAGCGGGCCATGAGGAGTTCAGTACCCTTCCGGGGGAATTTCGTACCCCGCGGCTTCGAGCGAGCCCGCGCCGCTCCAGCCCCAGACGAGCACGACGTCTTCGTCGCCGGTATTGTCGAAACCGTGCCAGTGGCCGCGCGGCGTGAAAATCACATCGCCCTTGGCAGAAGGCTCGCGGCCCGCATCGGTATAAATGAAGCCGCGTCCCTGAATGACGATGAAAAATTCGTCCGCGTTAGGATGGCGATGCTTGTCGTGACGCGCGCCCGGAGGAAGAACGGTCCATCCGATGAGCAGCTTGTCGGAGCCGGCGGATTTCTGGTCGATGAGGAATTGGACCTGCATGTTGATCCAGCCTTCGTCGCGCGAGAGTCCTCCGACGCGAGGAACTTTGCTGAGATTGGTGCGGTACGGATTCATTTGGACATGCCTCCCAGGCGCCGGTAGACCTCGTAAACGGTCACAAAGTCGTGATGATCGAGACCCAGTCCGCGGCAGGCGTTGAGCATTTCATTGGCGGCGGCACCGAGCGGAACGGGAACGCCGAGCTGGCGGCCGAGTTCGAGCGCCAGCAGCATGTCCTTCTGCTGGAGATTGACATTGCCGTAGGTGGCATCGGAAATGTGGCCTTCGAGAATGAGCGGCGCGCGGTAATTGAGCACTGGCGAAGCGACCACGCTTTTGAGGAATGCGTCCACGGCAATCTCGCGCGGCACGCCGCCTTTTTCAGCGAGCGCAATGCCTTCACAGAAGCCGATGACTTCGATCACCAGCGTCATGTTGAGCGCGACCTTGAGTTGCACCGCCAAGCCTTGCGCGCCGATGTAAGTGACTTTCGGTCCAATCGCCAGCAAAACGGGCTGAACGCGGTCGAACGCGGCTTTGTCGCCGCCGACCATCAGGGAAGCTTTGCCCTGGCCAAGCGTGAGCGTGGTGCCAGAAATGGGAGCATCCATCATGGTCAAACCTTTTTGCGAGAATTCCGCGGCGATGGCGCGGCTCGTGTCTGGAGCGATGGTGCTCATGTCGAGATATACAGCATCCTTGCGCAAGTCGGCTATGATGCCGTTTTCGCCGAGAGCTACGGCGCGAGCAGCGGCGGAATCGGTGACGATGGAAAGGACAATATCGGATGCGCGCGCGGCTTCGCGCGGAGTTTCCGCCCAGCCCATGCCGAGCTTGAGCATGGGCGCGGCCTTCGCTTTTGTGCGATTCCATCCGGTAACGCTGTGTCCCGCGGCGAGGAGGCGCGGAACAATCGCCTGACCCATGTCGCCGAGTCCCACGAAGCCGATTTTCAAGCTGCACCTCTTTCTTCAGTCCGGTGGCAGGGCAACAAAGTTCGACGGATTGCTTGAAGGATAGACGGAATCAGGAAAGAGGGCGGTCGCATGTAGACAAACTTTCTCGGCAACTGTCTTTATCACAGGCGAACGCTGCCCTCAAGTGGTTGGAAGAGTTGGAGAGATGTGCGCCCGGTAGAGCTACCAAAGAAGCTTGAGGCCGAACTGGATCTGGCGCGACATGGTGGAGGTCGCGGTGACAACGCCGGCAGTGGGGGAAACACCGGACGGAGTAATGGCAATCACGTTGGGCGTGTTGAAATTGGCGTGATTGAGGAGATTGAAAAATTCGGCGCGGAATTGCAATCCAAGTTTTTCGCGGATGCGCGTGTCTTTCAAGAAAGAGAAATCCCAGGTGGCCAAGCCGGGGCCGATGAAGGTGTCGCGGCCGAGATTTCCGTACGTGCCACTAGCCGGTGCGACGAAGGCGTTGGGATTGTAATAGTCGTTGGGGCCGCCAAGAATTACCGTGCCGGTGAACGCGGGGTTAATGGAGGGGCGAACGGGATTGCGAGTATCGCCGTTGTTGGAGGGATTGAAGCTGAGCTCCGGAGTAAACGGAAAACCGGATTGCAGTGTCACGATCGTGTTCACAGACCAGCCGCTGACGAGCGTGTTGCGGAATCCGCTTAGAGAATTCGCGAATTGCTTGCCATTGCCGAAGGGCAGCTCGTAAACACCGTTGAGGACGCCGATATTCTTGACGTGAAACGTGGCCAGGCCCCAATCGGCGCGAATGTCGCCGGGGAACATGACGAGCCCAGGAGCGTTGCTGGCGGCGGTGGCGTTGAGAGAATCGCCGTCATCGAGAGTGCGCGAAAAAGTGTACACGCCGCGCAAAGACAATCCGTGACTGAAGCGGCGGTTCACGTCGAGAGTCAAAGCGTTGTAGGAGCTGTCGCCTTCCGAAAACCAACTAAAGGTGTTGGCAAGCTTCGGATTTGCGAGAGGAGGCTTAACACCGCCGGGGCCGAGAGGATAGGTGGCCGTTGCGGCAGTGCAGGGAGGCGCGGGACACGTGGGGACAGGCTCATTGGCGTCGATGCTTACGAGTTCGTGATACCCATGCGAGCCGACGTAGCCGATGGTGAAGGCAAAATTGGGCGTAATCTCCTGCTCGATCTTGAGGCTATAGGAGATCAGCGTGGGAGTTTGCAGATCGGGCTGAACCCCGCCGGGAACGATTTTTGCTTTTCCTGGAAAGGGCCAGCCGGGGACGATCGGGAGCTGGCTGACCGGAAGATTCGCGATGCTGAACGTGGGATTGAAGGGTGCGTTCTGATCGAGGCGATAGCCGAGAGCGTCCTGGAGATCGTTGTACATGCCGAAGCCGGCGCGCACGACGGTCTTGCTCCGGCCGAGGGGGTTCCAAGCCAGGCCAAGGCGTGGCTGCGGCAGGAATTTGGCATTGTTCTTGGCAAACGCGTTTTTGCCGATGTCGGGCTTCGTCAAGAGTGCGCCATTCGGTCCGAAGACGAAGTTTGCAGCGCGGGAATCCACTTCGGTCCACCCGTTGGAAGTTTCCTGACGGAAACCGAGAGACAGCGTGAATTTAGGGCTGAAGCGAACGACGTCTTCGGCGTACAGGGCTCCAAACCAGGAGCGCCAGCCCAGCGGCGTGGGCGTGGGATCGAAAAGGAACGTGCCTATGGAGCCTTGCAGGAACGTTTGCAGGCCCGTGAAAGTGGCTTGGCCGAACTGGCTGAGAGCCAAGCCAGAGTTGGACTGCATCGACTGCGACCACGCACCTAGAGTGAATTGCTGGCGCCCGTGCGTAATCGAAAGCTTGTCTTCATAGGTGACTAGGTTGCGTGTAATCCTAAGATTACTGCCATTATTGCTCCCGCCGAAACTGATTTGCGCGGCGGGATTGGAGGCAGCGCTGCCACCGACGACCACGGCTCCAACGGGATGCCCCGAAAGGAAACCTGGAATACCTGCTGCGGGTGTGTTGGGAGTGGGTTCACCCGTATAGAAATAACTCGCGCGAGAGAAGCCGATGCGCGCGGTATTGACATAAGCGGGAGAAAAAACGTGCGTTTCCTCGAGGCTCAAAACCTGTTCGCGCAGAGATTCGATGTCGGTGCTGAAGGGATTGCTCATCGGAGTAACGTCGTCGCTGTCGTCCACGGTATAAATCGCGGAGAAAGTGTCCTTCGACGAGAAAATGTGATCGGCGCGAATCGTGCCGAAATCTTCGCGAATCGTTTGCAGCGGGGTGCTGAAGGCCTCGGCGATGCCGCCGAAATCGGGCGCGTTGGGGCTTTGCGCGGGCCAGAGTGAAAACAGCGCGGCAACGCCCGGAGCGACGCCAACGTTCGCGAGACCGGATGCGGGGCAGGGCTTTGGCGCGGGCTTCACCAGGCCGCAAGGCAGGAAGCCGTTGCGAGCATTGGCGTCGGGAACGAGGCTGACATCCGTGAGGTTGAGGTGCTCGCGAAAGCCCTCGTAATTTGCGAAGAGAAACGTCTTGTCTTTCTGGACGGGCCCGCCGACAGAGCCGCCGAACTGATTGCGCTCGAAATGCGGGATGTGCGCTTGATCGAAGAAATTGCGGGCGTCGAAGGCGCTGTTGCGAACAAATTCGAAGACCGAGCCGTGCCAATCGTGCGTGCCGGACTGCGTTACGATGCTGACCTGGGCGCCTGGGTGCTTGCCGTACTCGGCACCGTAGGTGTCGCGGAGCACGTTAAATTCACGGACGGCGTCAACGCCCAATAATTGCTGGCTGGTGCCGCCGGGTTGCATGTTATTTTCTGCGGCGCCGGTGAATTCGATGCCATTGAGCAAGAAAAGATTTTGCTGCGGGCGGTTGCCGGAAACGGAAAACATGTTGCCGACCGTCGAATTGGAGATGCCGACGCCGCCGGTTTTTTCCCACGTGAAATTAACGACGCCGGGATTCAGGGTGAGAAGGAGATCGAAGCTGCGGCCGTTGAGAGGGAGCTCCTTGACTTGCTGCTCGCCGACGAGGCCGGAAATATCGCTGGTCGAAGTGCTAAGTATAGGCGCTTCTTCGGATACGCTGATGTGCTGCTCGAGTCGGCCGACTTGCAGAGTGAGGTCGACAGAGGCTTGCTGACCGACGACAAGGTGTATGCCGCTGCGAGTTTGTTCCTGGAAACCGGATTTGGCGACTTTTACTTCGTATTCACCGACGGTCACAGCGGGAACCAGATAGCGGCCGGCGGCGTCGGTCTGAGTGGTGCGCACGGCGGAGGTTTCGACATTCTTGGCAGTCACGGAAGCAACGGGAACGGGAGCGCCGGAGGGATCGGTGACTACTCCGGTGAGACTCGCGGAAACTTGCGCGTGGGCGGAGGGCGTGCAGAGCAAGCTCAAGAATAAAGCGCAAAAGCTGGAGGCGGTCAATGCCAGCGCCCATCGATTTCGCCAAGGGTTGGAACTCGAGGAAGAATTTATGCGAATGAAAGATGCCCCATTACGATGCATTTAGTAATCCCCTTAAGAAAATATAGAAACCGTTGTCACCGGGTGAGACCCTTGCCGGAAGAAACGTATTAACGCGAGTAGGTAATTCAATACAGTTTTAGTAGTTATGTCAAACCGACTTAATACGAATAGAGGATGTACGAGTTTATGCGGTTGCGAGAGCGGGAAATCGCGTAGAAGTCACAACAAGACAAACATTTCGTCCCGTAAGTCTAAGAAAGTTTGATGGAAGCTCTGAGCGCAATAGACACTTTCGCTGACGTGGAGTATTCTCCCTAGCATGACACTATCAGCGAGGAACCGGCTAACGGGAAAAGTTGTAGAACTTCAGCTCGGCGGCGTGATGGCCCACGTTGTCGTCCGCGCAGGCAAGAATTTGATCGAAAGCGTGATCACGAAACGCAGCGCCGTTGAAATGAAGTTGAAAGTGGGCGACACCGTTTCCGCGGTAATCAAGCCCACCGAAGTAATGCTCGAGAAAAAGTAGCGCGTCCAGCAAAATGCCGCGCAAGTCCCATGGAGAAACCAAATGGTGGATCGGATAGCCCGAATCACCTTGCCAGCAACGATTTCTGCGGCGCTGGCGATGGCGGCGATGTTCTCTTCGCCCGTCCGGGCGCAAGCGCCCGCGCCGGCCGCGGAACTTAAAATTGTAGGCGGCACCTCGTCACCCCAGATCGTGACCGCGGCAGACCTGAAAAAGATGCCGCGCAAAACTCTCACGGTCGTTAATCCCCACAACAAGAAGACAGAGGTATACGAAGGGGTTCCGCTCGAAGAGCTACTGCGCAGGGCGGGAGTGCCGCAAGGAGAGCAACTCCGCGGGCCAGCGCTGGCCACGTACGTGGTGGCGGAAGCCGAGGATGGCTACCGCGTCGTCTTCTCGCTGGCAGAGCTTGACTCCGGGATCGTGGACGCGGATGTGCTTGTAGCAGATACCATGGACGGCGCGCCACTCGGGGTAAATGAAGGTCCGTTCAAGCTAGTCGCGCCGCATGAGAAGCGGCCTGCGCGATGGGTGCGGATGCTCAAATTGATCACCGTTGTCCGGATCCCCAACCAGTAAAACCTAGTCAGATGAAACAAGAAGTCCTCAGCAGCACTACCGGCTAGCACTTTGCGCGCAGGAAATGCCTTCGCCGGGCAGGGAGCGAATCCATTCGCGAATGAGCGCGACGCCTTCCTCATGAACGACACTACGGCCGATCTGCGGCATCATCTCCTTGGGGCGAGTGGATTCCATGCGGGCGAGCAGGATGGATTCTTCAGGGTATCCCGGAATTAGGTCATAGGTGAGCGAGCCGATGCGGCCGGCGGAGTTGGGGCTCTTGCACTGGCCGAGCGCTTTTGGATCGGAGGAAGCGATGCGGAGATCCAATGCGGTGTAACCGCCAGTGCCCCCCGGCTGATGGCAGTGCGCGCAATTGTTATCGAGATAGGCGCGGGCGCGGGCTTCGAGGGTCCCGCTCGAGGGAACATCCCAGCGCGCGACTTTGGGCAGGGCCTCAGGAGACGGAGCACCTTGCAAGTAGCCAATTTTGGTCCAGCGAGCGAGCTGATTTTCTGCGCCGTCTGCGTAGAGGAAGTCCTTGTTGAGGTTGCGGGCTTTCGGACCGATCGGGAGCATGACGCGCTCGTTATCGTGGCACTGCTTGCATTCGTTGGCGTTGGGAATGAAATACGTAAAATCGCGATGCTTTCCCGACGAATCGACATAGCGGATGTGGACGGGATCGGGCACGAGCTCGAGCGTGGCCTCGGTCTGGCCGGTGTTCCAAATGTAGGGCAACCCAACCCAGCCTGATTTGGAGTGAACGAGGAGACGCGTTTCCACGAAACGCTCTTTCGTTGAATCGCCATTCGCGGGGAAAGCAAAGCTCTTCACGAATACGGTGCCGACCGGGAAGTCGAAGACAGAGTCTTCGCGATACTTTGCCGAAGCGCCGGCAGGCAACCAGACAAAGCGATATTTACTAGCATAATCGGAGAAGAGGGGAGTATTGAGATCGTAAGGGAGAACACGCTGGTTGGGCTGCGAGAGCGCGCTCTCCCTGACAAACAAGTGCCACTCGGAGAGTTTTTTAGGAAATGGCTCGTCGACGAAAGATCTTACCGGCGATTCGGCCGGCTTACCGCACCCCTTGAACGTAAAAAGCGACACCAGAACCACGAGAGCCACGCTTGCGACTCTCATGGCGTCGCGCGCGGCGTTTGGCAAACTCATCTACCGCCCTCCCACCGCCGCGCTCGATGCGCCGCCCGCGATTTGAGGAATCGAGACTTGTTCTTGAGCAGGCAGAGTGCACCGGTAGGCTTTGACGTCGCGCACGGGATGCTTGAAGCCTTTGCCTGCATCCAAATTCAGAAACGTGAAGGAGCCGTTGTTCGCAAGACAGATCTGAGCAGGATTGGGACCTTTTCTGGCGGCGAGGATTTCCGGAGCCACAACGCCGTCGTAGAGAACGTCGGGCAGGGCACCCCCCGCCGCCTGCGACACCGCTTTCACATCGTCGAGGCGGAGGTCGGGAACTTTGCCGCCGCCGGAAATTTCATTGTCGTGGAAATAGACCTGCTCGGTGAATGGGCGGAATCGCTTGTCCTTGATGGGATCGCCGATACCCTCGTTGTACTGAATGACGTAGAGGTTCGTGGTGTTGTTGTCGTGGATCTTGTTCTGGAAAATCTCGACGTTGTTAATGGCCATCACGTACATCCCGGTTCCCGTGGGCAGGTAATAGATCGGGCCGAGGCTCTTGGGGGCGAAGTTCGGCGTGTTGTTCTCGTAGACTTGATTGCGGAAAACGCGGACGAACTTGCCGCCCTGCTTCGGCAGGTCTGGCAGGTTGAACACTCCGATGCCCCCTGAATTGTGCACAGCGACGTTGTCGTACACGTCCACGTGCTGCGCGTTCTCGACTTCGTAGCCGTCCACGTTGTATTCGGACCGATTGCGCCGCATAACGACGTTGTCGGACTGCCCGATATAAAAGCCGGCGTCCGCCGCGCCCCTGGCGACGGAATCTTCCACAAGCACGTTGGTACATTCCGCGGGATAAATCGCGTAGGGGCCATTGGCGGTGTTGGGTCCCCGAGTCCACTCGACGCGGACGCGGCGGACGGTGATGTTATGGCCTCCCTGAATGGACAAGCCATCCCCGGCGCTGTCTTCGATGGCCAAGTCGGCAATCTCGAAATCGTTGGCCTTCACGAGCAAGCCGGAGGCGCCTTCTTTTTGGCCGGCAAAAGACAAGATGGTCTTGTCCATGCCCCTGCCGCGGATGGTGACCTTGTCCACTGTAAGCGAAAGTGTGCGATCGAATTGGAACTTGCCTTCGGGAAGCTCAATGATCGCGCCCGGCTTGGCGCCGATCAATTGCTCCTGAAGATGCTTTTGAAAGCTCGCCGGCGACTGACGATTGCAGGCGGAGAGCGCGAAAAGAGCGATGATGGCAATGGCCATAGCCGGTGCAAGAGATTTTTTCATCGTAGCCTCGGTGAAATGCAAAAGTGATGAACAGGAAGTTTCAAATTCAATTTTATCCTTGCGCAAAACCATCTGCCTGCCAACCTGGGTGCAACAAACTAGGTCTGCTCGCCGAAGCGCTTGATGTCTTCGGGGCCCTCGCGCAGAGGTTTGACGTCGCGGCCCTGCACCAACTGGCGGATCTGCGCGACGATGTCGGGATTCGCAAGCGTGGTGATATCGCCGGTGTCCATGTTATTGGAGATGGCGGCGAGGACGCGGCGCATAATTTTGCCGGAGCGCGTCTTGGGCATGTCGGGAACGATGTGGATGCGCTTGGGGCGTGCGATTTTGCCGATCATGGTCTCGATGGTGGAGACGACTTTGTCCTCGACCGCTTTGTTGGGCAGCACACCAGGCTTGAGGGAAACATAAACCTCCGGGACGCGGCCTTTCACTTCGTCTACGACGGGAACGACGGCGGCTTCCGCAATTTCCGGAATCGTCAGGCAGGCGGATTCGACTTCTTTGGTACCGAGGCGATGACCGGCCACGTTGATGACATCATCGACGCGGCCGAGAATTCTGTAGTAGCCATCGGCGGATACCACCGCACCATCAGCGGCGTAGTAGGGCCAATCGCGCCAGTCTTTGCTTTGGGGGTCCTTGCAGTATTTTTTGTAGTACTGAGTGACAAAGCGATCGGGATCACCCCAGATGGTTTGCATGATGCCGGGCCAGGGATTTCGAATGCAAATATTTCCCGCGGTTTGCGAGCCGCGTTTCACTTCGTTTCCGTTTTCATCCCAGATGACAGGGTAAATGCCCAGTGCGGGAGGGCCGGCGCTACCCGGCTTCATGGGATCGAGAGCGGGCTTGGTGGTGCACAAGAAGCCACCGGTTTCCGTTTGCCACCAGGTGTCAACGATGGCGGCCTCGCCTTTGCCAACGGTTTCGTAATACCAGCGCCAAACTTCGGGCTCGATGGGCTCGCCGACGGTGGTCATGTGCTTGAAGCGATAGTTATATTTCTTGGGCTCGTCGATACCGGCTTTGCGTAGCATGCGAATCGCGGTGGGTGACGTGTGGAAGATATTCACGTCGAGACGCTCGGCGATCCGCCAGGGACGGCCGGCGTCGGGGAACTGGGGGACGCCTTCATAGATAACGTTGGTAGCGGCAAGCGCGAGAGGCCCGTAAACAATGTAGGAGTGTCCGGTGATCCAGCCGATGTCGGCCATGCACCAATAGACATCTTCAGGATGAATGTCCTGGTAATACTTGGCGGTTCCGGTGACGTAGGCAAGATAGCCGCCGGTGCGGTGCTGGCAGCCCTTGGGCTTGCCGGTAGTGCCGCTGGTGTACATGAGGAAGAGCGGCGCTTCGGCGTTCATGGAGACAGGCTCGACGATACGGCCCGCGTAGTCCTTGATGATGTCCTCAATATAGAAATCGCGGCCCGCGATCATGGGAGAGTCGGAGCTGTATTTGTGTGCGTAGCGTTTCCAGACAAGAACTTTGTCGACGGGCTGGCCTTCTTTTTTCGCGGTTGCTACGGCGATGTCGGCGCTAGCTTTGTGGTCGACCCACTTTCCGTTGCGGTGATAGCCGTCGGCATAGATGAGGACGCGGCTTCCGGAATCGGCGGCGCGGAGACCGCACGCTTCGCCGCTGAAGCCGCCGAAAACCACGGAGTGGACGACGCCGAGACGCGCGCAGGCCAGCATGGTGATGGGGAGCTCCGGGATCATGGGCATGTGGATGGTGACGCGATCGCCGGTTTTTAGTCCGGCAAAATCGCGGAGCAGCGCGGCGACTTCGTTCACACGGCAATAGAGTTCGCGGTAGGTGAGCACAACGGGCGATTCACCCTCGGGCTCGGGAACGAAAATGAGGGCCGCTTTGTTCTTGTATTTTTCGAGGTGGCGATCGACGCAGTTGTAGCAGACGTTGAGCTTGCCGCCAACGAACCACTTCCAGAAGGGAGGATGGCTGGTATCGAGAGTGGTGTGCCAATAGCGGTCCCAGTCGAGGAGCTGGGCATACTCATGAAAGCATTCGGGAAAATGCTCTTCGCTGAATTTTTGCACGAACGCCGGATCGGAGAGGTTGGCCTGTGCAGCGAATTTGGCGGAGGGGTGGTAATACTCCTCCTCTTTCCAGTGCACGGCAATCTGCGCTTCGTTGACGGGCTTTGGAGATTTGTGCGCGGCTTCGCCAGCGCCCCTCGCTGCGTTCTTCTTTTTTGCCTGAGCTTTCGGCACGGCGGTGAGTCTCCTCTCGAAAAATCGACCTATTCTATGCCGGGGAAGGGAAGAACTGCACGCGCAGAATGCCGGCCCGAAAGAAATACGAGTTGTTGCGGAAGCCGCGATTGGAGACGGCGGCGGAAACGTGATACAAAGTGCTACTCGCAAAAATTGGCGCAAACTTAAATTCGGGAACTGGGGATCTTCGCGGGAATCGGCAAGACGTCGTGTTTTTTGAGAGGGCGCATTGAAGAACTTGCGTGACTCATGACTGCGAAACAATCCGCAACACTCGCTGAGATTTTCGTGAAAAATGCCCGGGGTGCGGCCGCGCTCGTGGAGACCGTGGAGGCATCGCGCGGAGCGGTTTCGGAGGCGTTGCAAAAAGCGACACAAGGGGCGAGGAGCATCGTGGTTGCGAACGGCGAGTGGGTGGCGCCGGAGATTCTTTCTGCGGCGCGGAGTTTGCCGAACGTCCTTGCGAATCCATCCGACGAACAATTGGCCAGGGCCGACGCGGGAATCACGGAAGCCTTTGCGGGCGTGGCAAGCAGCGGGTCGATTTGCGTGGCACTCGGGACTCCGCTGACCGCGGCGGCGAGCTTGCTAATGCCGTTGCACATCGTTTTGCTGTCGGCAGGACGCATTGTCGAGCGGCCGAGGGATCTATTTGACGAAGCGCGCTTCGGCGGCGAAGGTCTGCGGCGCAATCTTGTTTTCATCACCGGCCCGAGCGCAACCGCCGACATGGGGCCGCTGGTTCGCGGCGTGCACGGGCCGCACCGGCTGCACATACTTTTGCTGGAGTAAGGGATGACGGATTCGGGATCAAAGAGCGCGGGAACAGTATCGCCGCGCGAAGTGGCTAACAAGAGCGACAGGCGAAATTTGCTGCGCGCGATTCGCATGACGCTGGAGGTTCAGAGCCCCGCGATCCGCCTGAATACGCAGGACCACAATTTGCGGCGGTATGGCGCGACGGGTGCGATTCCGGATTACGATGCGCTCAAAGACCGCGCGCGGCAGATTAAAGAAGAAGCCATCGCGAAATTGCCGGAGCTGCTGGAAACCCTCGGGAGCGCGGTGCGCGGACGAGGAGGCCATGTTTACGTCGCGGCCACGCCTGAGGACGCTTGCCGCTACATTCTCGAAGTTTGTGGAAAGCACGACACGAAGCTGGTGGTCAAGGGAAAGAGCATGACGTCCGAGGAGATTCACCTGAATCGCGCGCTCGAAGGGGCGGGAATCGAGGTGGCGGAGAGCGACCTCGCGGAGTTCATCCTGCAGCTCACAGACGAGCAGCCCTCGCACATCACCGCGCCTGCGATGCATTACAGCCGAGAGCGGATCACGGCGCTCTTCAAGCGCAAGTTTCAGACCGAATTGCCGCTTGACAGCGGGGAGGAGCTGACGAAATTCGCACGAAGAAAATTGCGCGAGAAGTTTTTGCGGGCGGACATGGGAATTACGGGAGCGAACCTGATTGCCGCGGACACGGGCACGATCATGCTGATCGAGAGTGAAGGGAACATTCGCATGAGCAGCTTTCTTCCGCCGGTGCACATCGCCGTCGCCGGAGTGGAAAAAATAATTTCCGCACGGCGCGATATGGGAGTTTTCCTCGAGCTGGTCGCGGCCAGCGGGACGGGACAGAAACTCAGCTCGTATACAAGTTTTCTCTCGCCGCCGCTCGAGGAACCATCATTTGCGATGCCCGGAAAACCGCGGAAGCCAAGGGAGTTTCACCTGGTGCTCATCGACAACGGGCGGTTGCGAATGCGGGAGGACCCAGTTCTTCACGAAGCGCTCTACTGCGTTCGCTGCAGCGCTTGCCTGAACGCCTGCCCGAACTTTCAAGTTGTGGGCGGGCACGCATTCGGCGGAGAAACGTATTCCGGCGGGATCGGCGGAGCGTGGGAAGCGGGGACGGGCAAACTTGCGAATGCGAGATTTTCGGAACTGTGCACGGGATGCTCGAGGTGCGTGACGGCTTGTCCGGTGCGAATCGACATTCCGTGGCTGAATGAGAATTTGCGCGAACGGCTGAATCAGGCGGACGGGCCTTCCGCGATGAGCGGATTGCTTGCGGCGATCAGCTCGGCTGAAAAGACAGATGCGAGAATATCAGCGGCGCGGATTTTCTTTGGGAACTATCACTTTTTCGCGAAATGGGGCGCGCGGCTTGCGTCGCTTTCGAATGCCGTTGTGGGAACAAAGCTGGGGCGAATCGCGATGGAGCGGTGGTTCGGCGTCGACCGGCGGCGAACGTTGCCGCCATTTCCGGAAAAGACGTTGGTGCGCGCGGCACGCGAGCTGAAACCGATAAAGGGCGTGCAACCGCGGGCGAAGGCCGTTTTGTTCGCCGATGTGTACACGAATTATGGGTTAGCGCAGCGGGGCATTGCTGCGATTCGGCTTCTGCGCGCGCTGGATGTCGATATCAGAGTGAGTGAAGCGATTCCCGAAGGGCGAGCAGCGCTTTCGCAAGGCATGATCGCTACCGCGAAAAAACAGGGGATGCGAGCTGCTGCCGCGGTTGAAGCGCATATCGGCGAGGGACGCGACATTTTGGTTCTCGAGCCGAGCGCGCTGGCGATGTTCCGACGCGACTTCAGTCACTTGCTCGAAGACAAAAAACAATTTGAACGGATTCGCGCCCGGACATTCGAGCCGGTGGAGTTCGTCTCGAAACTGCTTGGAAAATCCAGGCGGAAAGCTAAGGACATTTTCGATATTTCACGGTCGCCGGTCGGGCCGCAAATTTTCTTCCATGCGCACTGTCAGCAGCGGACAATTGGCTGCGCCGCGCCTACCGAGGCTCTGTTGCGAGAAATCGGATTCGACGTGGTCACGTCTTCAGTGGAATGCTGCGGGATGGCTGGAAGCTTCGGGTACAAGAAAGATTTTTACGATGTGAGCATGGCAGTCGCTGCAGATATTTTTGAGCAAGTGACGGCGGCGGAAAAGGATGGAGGACAGAGAGCGCTCATTGCGAGCGGGACGTCTTGCACCGAGCAGTTACGCGGCGGACTGAATCGCGTAGTGATGCACCCGGTGGAACTGCTGCTGGCCGTGCTGAAAACTTGATTCGGATAGCGGACGCTTGACAACGGCGGGGGCAAACAGGAGACTTCCGCCCACAAGACTGGGAATAGGTTTCGGCAAGTTGGCGGAACACAGTGGCCGTTTTCATTCACTGATTCAAAGACGGAAGGAGAGACGATGAAGACAAATTATCCGGCAGTGTTTGTGTCGGCCCTGGCGTACTGGCTTCTCGGAGCGTTATGGTTCGCCGTTTTGTTTGGGAAACCGTGGATGGCACTCGAACATATAACCGAGCAACAGGCGAGCAGCATGAATCCCACGGTGCCGTACATCATCACGTTTGTTTTGAATCTTTTGATCGCGTTTGTGCTGGCGCAGCTTTGCAGTTGGCGCAATGCCAGCACCGCCGGAAGAGGCGCAGCGCTGGGGATCCTGGTGTGGATCGGTTTTGTCGGGCCGATTACGTACAGCACTTACATGTACGAGATGCGGCCGAAGGAACTTTTCGCCATCAATGAATTCTATCCTCTCGTGGGATTGTGTTTGATGGGCACAATACTGGGCGCTTGGAAAAAGAAGGCCGCGTAAGTTTTCATTTCAGAAGATCAGGCGTGACTCCGCGCAGGGAAGCGTCGACTAGCTGAATGGTGTGCAGGACAGGTGTCGTTTGTCCGATTCTCGCGAGCGATGATTGCAGCTGCATTAAACAGCCGGGATTGCCTGTAACAACCACATCGGAACCCAGAGCGGCGATGAGTTGAGCTTTGCGCTCGCCGAGCGCATTGGCTGCATCGGGCTGGACAAGATTGTAAATTCCCGCCGAGCCGCAGCAAATAGGCGCTTCGGGAATTTCCAGCAATTCCAGGCCAGGGATTTTCGACAAAAGAGCGCGGGGTTGCGAGCGCAAACCCTGAGCGTGCTGGAGATGGCAAGAATCATGGAAGGCCACCCGGAGGCGGAGCGGCTTGCGAGGAGCGCGGGGCGCGAGGTCAGCAAGGACTTCGCTCACGTCTCTGCATTTGGAGGCGAAGGTGGCGGCGCGCGCGGCGTATTGCGGATCGTTACGGAGCAAGTGGCCGTATTCCTTGACGCAAGAGCCGCAGCCGGCTGCGTTGGTGACGATGAGTTCGACGTTGGCGCGTTTGAACGCGTCGATGGTTTTGCGCGCGAGGGCCAGGGCGGCTTCTTCTTCGCCGGAATGAACAAGCAAGGCGCCGCAGCAAGATTGTTCCGGGGGCGCCACCACTTCACAGCCTTCCGCGGCGAGGACGCGAGCGGTGGCCGCGTTAACATCCTGGAAAAATTCGCGCTGCACGCATCCCAGCAATAATCCGACACGGTGGCGCCTTGACCCCGCCGCGGGTGTCAATTCGGCTGTGGGTTCGTTCGCGGACAATTGAGGCAGCAAGGCTTCCATCGCCTGCAACTTCTTGGGCAGAAGTTTTAAGACGCGCGAAGCACGGAGCAGGGTTTGCAGGCCTGACTTCTGGTAGGCGCGAAGCGGCCAGCGCAGCAAGCGCAGGCGATCGGGGCGCGTGAACGTGGAAAAAATGACCTGACGATAAAGTTTTTCGGCGAGGGAGCGCTTGTGCCGGCGTTCGATCTGCGCTCGCGTGGCTTCGATCAGCTTGCCGTAGTCGACGCCAGAGGGACACGCGGTCGTGCAGGCCATGCAGCCGAGGCAGGAGTCGAAGTGGCTTACCCAGGATGGATTTATTGCCGCGGCTCCCTCGCTTGCCAATTTCATCAGATAGATTCGACCGCGCGGCGAATCCATTTCTTCGTTCCACAAAACGTACGTGGGGCATACCGGGAGACAGAAACCGCAGTGCACGCACTGATCGATGATCGCCGGCGAAGGCGGATGGTGCGAGTCAAACGAAGACCCCGGCGCGCGTGTTGAAGACACATTCGCCATCAGATTCCACCCACGAAACGCCCGGGATTCAAAGTGTTCTTTGGATCGAGTTGGTGCTTCACCGCACGCATCAGCGGCAGCGCGTCGCCAGCGTTCCCCCAGGCGTCGAACGGCGGAAGAGTGGGAGGCCGATGTAGAACGATAAGCGAGCCACTCTCCCTCTCCAGTTGTGCGCGCAGCTCTTGCAACACCGAATGGAGATTCTCGGGCAAACCCTCGAGCCGCAGCCAGCCGATTCCGAATGCTCCAATAATTGTTTGCCAGTGCGACCGGTACTGCGCTCCGAGGCGCTGAATATTTTCTAGCGTTTGAGCGATTTCGCAGGGAAGGACGGACAATTTCGCGATGGCCGCGGAATCGGAATTATCCCAGAGATGCTGCCGCGCATTCCAAACAGTGGACGGAGAATCCAAAAGCGCGTTGGGAGCGAGCAATCTTTTGAGTTGAGCTTCCTGGGCGGTGAGGCCGGCTTCCGTGCCTTCGAGCAAAACATCCACAAAGGGAAGAGCATCACTCGCGGCGCGCACATGGAGTGCGGTGTGCGCGAGCTTGGAATCCTGAATGGTACTCAACACTCTCTGCGATTCTTCGAATGTTTGTGTCGGGATGGAAAATGTCTTGGAGGTTTTGGGAAGCGGATGAACGCGGAAGACGGCGCGAGTAATGACGCCGAGTGTCCCTAACGCGCCGGTCGCGAGTTTTTGCAGATCGTAGCCGGCCACGTTTTTCACGACTTTGCCGCCGCTCGAAGCGAGCGTGCCATCCGAAAGTGCCAGCGTCACGCCGATAATCAGTTCGCGCAAGGCCCCGAAACGAAGACGCAGCGACCCGCTGTCGTTTGAGGAAAGAATGCCCCCGATCGTGGCGCGAGCGGGCCAGAGCGCGTCGAGCGCAAGGCGCTGACCGTGTTGCGCGAGCGTGCTCTGCAATTTTTCCATAGTGCAGCCCGCTTCCACGCTTACAGTAAGATCCGCCCAGGGATGCTCAATGATTTTGTTCAAACGGGATGTCGAGAGGATTAAATCCGCGCGCGCGGGAGGATTTCCCCAGCCGAGTTTCGTGCCGCCGCCGCGCGGGATGACGCTGAGGCCCGCATTATTGGCGAGGCGCAGCGCAGCAGCCAGCTCCTGCTCGGTCGCCGGCTCGACGACGATACGGGGCCGCACGCCCGCGACCGCATCGGCCTCAACTGTGGAGCGCAAGTGCTGCGGACCGACAATCGCACGTAGACTTCCTTCGAGCGCCGCCGTCGCCGCCAGTGCGTTCGTGGATGTGATTGCGTTCATTTTCAGAATCGGTCCGCAATGCCGGCCTTTTCCAGGGGGTGGGGTACATATTCGCCGGGCTTCTCGCCGCAGAGTCGCGGCCGCGGAAAAACTTTGGTGGGATTCGAGAGCTGCAAGGGATCGAACGCGCACCGCACTCGCTGCATCGTGTCGAGATCCGGTTCGGAAAACATCTTCGACATCATTTTTTTCTTGTCTTCGCCGACGCCGTGTTCGCCGGTAATCGACCCGCCTGCCGCAAGGCAGAGCTCCAGAATGCGATTCGATAATTTCTCCGCCGCTTCTTCTTGACCTGGAATTCTTTTGTCATAGAGCACGAGCGGATGGAGGTTGCCGTCACCCGCGTGAAAAACATTCGCGACTCGCAAGCCGGCTGCCTTGCTGAGCTTCTCGATTTCGCCGAGAACTTGCGGCAGCGCGGTGCGCGGGATGACACCGTCCTGAACGATGTAGTTCGGCGAGATGCGTCCCATAGCGGCAAACGCGGACTTGCGGCCTTTCCATACGAGCGCACGCTCGGCCTCCGATTGCGCCAGGCGAATTTCGCCCGAGCCATTTGCACGGCAAATCTCGCAGACGTGGCTCATCAGTGCTTCGACTTCCGCGAAGGGACCATCGAGCTCAACCAAAAGAAGCCCGCCACAGTTCGGATAGTTCGCGTGGACGGCCGCTTCCGCGGCCTGGATCGCCAGGTTGTCCATCATTTCGATGGCCGCAGGCAGCATTCCGGCGGCAATGATGCCGCTTACCGCCGCCCCCGCTTCGTTGGTCGATGGAAAAGCCGCGAGGAGCGTTTGCACGCACTCGGGACGCTTGACGACGCGCAAAATTATTTTCGTCGCGATACCCAGCGTGCCCTCGGAACCTACAAAAACTCCGGCGAGGTCATAGCCGGGCGCGTCCAACGTTTTGCCGCCGAGGTGGATGAGCGAGCCATCGGGCAGGACGACTTCGAGTCCGAGAACGTGGGTTGTGGTGAAGCCGTATTTCAGGCAATGGGCGCCGCCAGAATTCTCCGCGACGTTGCCCCCGATGCTGCACACGGATTGCGAAGAAGGATCAGGCGCATAGAAATATCCCCGCGCTTCGACGCGTCCGGTGACGTCGAGATTGAGTACGCCAGGCTCGACGACCACCTTAGCGTTCGCCAGGTCCACCTCGAGAATTCGATTCATGCGCGTCAGGCTGATGACGATTCCGTTTTCAACGGGAAGCGCGCCGCCGCTGAGTCCCGTGCCGGAGCCGCGCGCCACAAAGGGAATCTTCTCGCGATGGCAGACGCGAACGATGGCTTGAACCTCTTCCGTGGATGCGGGCAGCAAGACCGCTCGCGGCACAGCGCGAAAGGTCGTCAACGCGTCGGAGTCGTACGTGCGGAGTTCTTCCGGCGAGGTGATCAGTCCGCGCGCACCGACGATGGCGCGCAGTTCGCGAAGAATGTGAGCGTCCATTCTGGATCCCAACGGATGTCAGACCGCGAAAAATCGCAGCATCAAAGGCCCCGCAACAGGAGCAGCTTGACCCATCAGTGCACGAAGGTCAAACCGTGAGGAATGAATTGCGGGAAGACGTAAGCGTAGAGAAGAACGATGACGCCAACGATGGCGGCAAGCGCGACGGAATGCCAAAACACGAATCGGAAGATGCTGCCTTCGTTGCCGACCTGGTTTGTCGCCGCGGTGGCGATGCAGATGGATTGCGCGTCGATCATTTTGCCCATGACGCCGCCGGCGCTGTTGGTGGCGCACATCAGCACGGGGCTGAGATGCAGCTGTTCGGCAGTGATGCGCTGGAGTCCGCCGAAGATCGCGTTGGAAGAGGTGTCGCTCCCGGTGAGTGCAACGCCGAGCCAGCCGATGTAGGTTCCAAAGAAGGGAAAAAGCCAGCCGGTCCGCGTGAGAGCAAGTCCCAGGACGGCGTCCATGCCTGAATAACGTGTGATATAGCCCAGGCCCAGCATGCAGGACATGGCCACGATGGCGTGCCGCAGGCGATGAACAGTATGGCCGAAGATTTGAAACATCTTGCGGGGCGTCAGACCCAAAATCGTTCCCGCCAGAAGCGCCGCCAGGAAGCACCCGGTTCCGACAGCGGTGAGCCAGTTGAAATCAAACTTGGCGGGTTCCGCGGCAGGTTTTAAGACAACAGGCCGCGCGCGGTATACCGCCTTGTGAAGATAAGGCACTTCCCACCCACCATTTTGGAATGCAGGGGTAGTGGCCCGGCCCATGGCGTTCTTGACCGAAGGCAGGCCCCAGAGCAAAACAAAAATCGAAAGAATCGCAAACGGCAGCCAGGCCTTGGCGATTTGCCCCGCGGAATATTGCCGCAAAGGACCAGTCTCCTGTATTTTCCGGATGTCTATTTCCTCGCCGATTTGATCCTCGATGATCGGGTTGGCCGGCCCTGCCGGTCCCACTTCGGGCAGGATCGCCAGGACCGGCTCGCGTTCGTCTTCGAAACGCCAGATTTTCTTTGGCTGCCAGAAGCGCAGGAAAAGCAGCGTCGCGAGCATCGAGGCGACCCCAGCGGCGATGTCCACCAGGTTGCTGTCCACGTGGTTGGACCAGAAGAATTGCGTCAGCGCGAAGGAGACGCCGACAACGAGAATCGCGGGAAGAACTTCGATTGTTTCTGTCCAACTAACCATCGTGCGAACGAGCCAGAAGGGAACGATCACTGCAGTGATCGGCAGGATTCGCCCGATCATGGCGTTGAGGTCGCTTTCCGGAAGCGCGCTAACCACCGCCAGCGTGTGCACCGGGGTACCAATCGAACCCCACGCGACGGGCGCCGTGTTGGCGATCAGGTTTAGCGTAGCCGCCTGAAACGGCTTGAATCCCAAGCCGATCATGAAGGCGCCCGCTATCGCTACCGGAGAACCGAAGCCCGCGGCGCCCTCGATGAATGCGCCGAAGCAAAATGCCACGAGGAGCAACTGCAAGCGACGATCCGGCGTAATCGCGGCGACGGAATGCTTCATGATTTCGAACTGGCCGGTCTCGACGGAGAGATCGTAAAGAAACACAGCGGCGACCACGATCCAGACGATTTTGAGCAGGCCGAACGCCCCGCCATAAAAAAAGCTGATGACGGCGAGTTTTACCGGCATGCCAAACACAAAGATCGCGGTCAGCACGGCGGTGGCCGCGCCGGCAATGGCGCAAATATGGGGGCGGACCCTCAATCCTGCGAGCAATCCCAGCAGAACCAGGATGGGAAGAGCCGCAACCAGCGTCGAGAGCCACCAGTGGCCGAATGGATCGTAAACTTGCGTCCAGGTCACACGGGGCCTCCGGGAGGTGCAAGCGAGAATACAGTTTCACGCAAAGCGGTAGTGGGAATACTTCGAGGAGGCTGCAATGTCAAGGATTAAGTCGGAAGTTCACAGCGCGGCGCCCACGGCTTACGCGCGGGGGCGTTTCACGCTGTGAGCCAGACCCACCAGTTCGAGCATGCAAATGAAGTACCAGCCGATGTCCGGCTCATACCAGCGCAAGCCGAGCCGCGCGGAGCCGGCGTGCGAGTGATGGTTCTTGTGCCAATTTTCGCCCCAGGCAGCGAGTTGAAGCGGGCCCAGCCACCAGACGTTCGCGCTGGAATCGCCTTCGGCTGCGTGGTCCAGGTGGGTCAGGCTATTGACGAAGCATTGCATGTGCAGCGTGTAGACCAGGCGAATCGCACCAAGCCAAAAAAAGCCCATCCTGCCAAAGCCGAGCAGGGGGCCGCAGAAAAGCGACAGCAAGATTACAGGCGTTTCCGCATAGCCCCAAATTTTATAAATGCCGCGGTCGAGGTCGGGACACCAGCGTTGACGGTCGGCGCGGGGCGTTTGATAGAGCCAGCGCAAATGGGCCCACCAGAAGCCTCCTTGCTTGGGGCTGGAAATGTCGTCGGGCGTGTCGGTCACGGAATGATGCAACCGATGGTAGGCGACCCAGCTCGCGGGGTGTCCTGAACCGTTGAACACGGCCCAGAAAATCAGCACCTGCTCGATGAACTTGTTGACCTTGAGGGTGCGGTGAGCCAGCAAACGGTGATAACAAACCGTTGTGCCAAGTCCTCCCAAACAGATAAAGAGCACGGCGAGGCCCACGACTTTGAGGCTGGGGAGCGGGAATAAGATGATTCCCACGATCGCCAGGACGTGTATCAAAACAAGGTAAGTGAAGACGCCTTCTTTGCCGCGCACCGGTTTCCAGAATGGCCGGTCCCATGGCCGTGGCACAGCGATTCCGCTTTGACTCATTGTTGCTCCGCAACCTCGATCTTGCGATTCGACGCTCGCGTGAAGTTTTCTGGACGGCGGACTTTCCATGGTGCGGCCCGGAAACGTCGAGGGCGGTAGTTTACACTACCCGGGCCCGGGGCGATGTCTCATTCCGGACAGATGATGACTACTAGGCAAGGTCCTGCGATCGGTGGCGGCTGAGATAGAGGCTCGAGGAATCATCGGGAATTTTTAGCGTTGCCCGCGACGGAAATTGAGGCGTGCCACAGCGCAGGGCCGCGCGCAGGAGTTCTTAAATCGTCCCGGCGGCTTTGGGCAATTCAGCTTGCGGATCTGAGTTGACTAGTTCCGGCGCGTTTTCTTTTGAGGCTTCGCTTTCCGCGCGTTTGGCCAGTTTTTTCTGCGCGCGCCGCTCCGCCTTTTCACGCTGCTTTTCCTGGCGCTTCATTTCCTTCTGACGCTTTTGAAATGTGATTCCCATCGTGTCTCCTTGAATTCGCAACGTCAACAATAACGCAAAGAGAGCGCCGGAAGCTACCAGCGAGGTTCGCGAGGCTGGCGTGCGGATTCGCGGTAATCCTCATTGGAGAATCCGCTCCCGCTACGTCCGCGGCCGCCACCACCCCCGCTGCTTCGCGGGCCGCTGCGCTCCGTCTTGGGCCGCGCTTCGTTGACTTTCAAATTGCGCCCGCCCAGCTCTTTTCCATCGAGCGCCGCGATCGCCTTGGCGGCCTCGTCGTCATTGGGCATTTCGATAAAGGCAAAGCCGCGCGCCCGGCCCGTCTCGCGGTCCATGGCCAGATGGACGCGCGTGACTTGCCCGAACGGTTTAAAAAGCGCGTTCAGATCCGCTTCCGTGGTTTGAAAACTCATGTTGCCTACAAACAGACTTTTCATGCTTCTTCTCCCTCTCTCACCTAAAACAAACTCAATATCGAATGCACATCGGCCGACAGCGCGTAATTTCGTGCTGTGCGCGGTCTACGGCTTCTCACAAAGAACCTTCCAGAAAGATGCGAAACCTTCTCGAGCGCGAAGGATGGCGTAGCTTGCGCAGCGCCTTTGCTTCGATCTGGCGAATGCGTTCCCGGGTAACGGAAAAGGAATGGCCCACTTCCTCGAGCGTATGCTCGGTATCGTGATCCAATCCAAAGCGCATCTTGATGATGCGTTCCTCGCGCGGGGTGAGCGTCTTTAACATGCTCGCCATCTGTTCCTTCAGGTTGAGGTTGATGGCCGCGTCGGACGGGGAAACAACGCCCCTATCCTCGACGAAATCGCCCAAGTGAGTCTCTTCGTCTTCTCCGATGGGGGTCTCGAAGGACAAGGGCTGCTGCGCAATCTTTTTGGTCTTGCGCACCATGTCGACGGAAATATCCATGCGCTTGGCGATCTCTTCGGAAGTGGGCTCGCGGCCGAGCTCTTGCACCAGTTGGTGGCTTGTGCGGAGCTGCTTGTTGATCGTCTCGATCATGTGGACGGGAACGCGGATCGTGCGCGCCTGGTCGGCGATGGCGCGGGTGATGGCCTGACGAATCCACCAGGTAGCATACGTGGAGAACTTGTATCCGCGCCGCCACTCGAATTTGTCGGTGCCCCGCATCAGGCCGATATTGCCTTCCTGGATCAGGTCGAGAAACTGCAGCCCGCGGTTGGTGTACTTTTTGGCGATGGAAACGACGAGGCGCAGGTTTGCCTCGGTCAGCTCCTTTTTTGCCTGGTCCGCTTCGGCCTCGCCGCGCAGAATTTGCGTGAGGGCGCGTTTCAAGCCGCCAGGCCCGGTCTGGCTGGCATCCGCGATCTCCCTGAGTTGCAGGCGGCACGAACGCAATTTCTTGCGCGCTTCCGCGGCGGTTTCGCCGTGGGCGGCGTTGGCGCGACGCTCCAACCGCGCGCCTTCGCGCTCCAGGAAACGCATCCGCTCGACGGTGTGCCGCACCAAGTCGATCAGGCGCTTCTTCTCGCGTTCCTTGAAATCGATCGAACGCACGAGAAGCGACATCTCGATCCGGGTGCGCGCCAAACGTCGCCGGGCACGCATATGCGCACGTTTTTGCGACTTCACGACATTTTCCAAGCGGGTCGCTTGCACCAGGCCCAGCTCGTACAGCTTCGCGATCTTGCCGATGATCCGAAGCATATGGCGAGTTTTCTCTTCAATCTTGTCGACCGTCAGCTCTTCGTCGTCGAAGTGAAGAATTTCCTTGATCGACCGGCTGCCTTCGCGCAACTCCAGGCCCAGCACCATCAATTGCTGGAGCACGATCGGGGAGCGAGAAATCGTCTTGAGCACAAGAACTTGCCCGCGTTCGATGCGTTTGGCGATTTCCACCTCGCGTTCGCGCGTCAGCAGCGGCACTACACCCATCTCGCGCAGGTACGTGCGAACCGGATCCGTGGTCTTGTCCAGCTGGCGCGCTGCCTGGTCGAGCTCACCTTCTTCGCTTCGGGGAGCCTCGTCCTGATCGATTCCGGCAGGCACGACGACTTTGACCGTCGGGTGCGCCGCGTTTGCCGCGGCAACGTCTTCGTAAATCTCGATGCCATCGCTCTCGAGTGTTGTCAGCAGGGCGTCGATCTCTTCCGTGGTGTGCTCTTCCGGCAGGAGGACCTTGTTGACCTCATCGAACAGCAAAAATCCGCGCTCCTTGCCTACGGCAATGAGGTTCCGGATTTGGTCGGATTTTTCTTGAATCGCGAGCACCAAGGTTTCTCCCCTAAGTTGCCACTCAAACTGGCCGGACCTTCCTCAAGAACATGCTGGCGCGAAACAAGACACTAGTACGCCGTTCGGTGGACGGGGAAGGCGATGTAGAGATTGCAGCGGTGGCTGGCCTTGCCTCAAGCTGCTATTTGCGGTCTGGACTCTAATTAACCCGATCCCCTCGGGTGGCATCGCACGTCGTGTTTCCGAAGTCTCCTCTATTCTACCAGTTTCGCGCCTGAACTGGTTCAAAAGAATCGCACGCGCAGGGCTAACTCTCCATTTGCGCTTGCAGGATTTCTCCAGGGAGTCGAACCATTTTAGGCCCAGGCGTCAAGGACATCCGGCTGGCTCCATCCCGCGGGCGAACCTGCGTCTCGGGCGGTTGGCTGTCCGCTTGCATCCTCTCCATCCGAATGCCGAGCGTTCGCTCCAACTGAAACAACTCCGATCGCTGTTCCCTCGCAAAGAGAGTGCTAGCGACGCCGCGTTTGCCTGCCCGGCCGGTTCGTCCCACCCGGTGGATGAAATTTTCCGCCACCTCGGGCAAGTCGTAGTTGATGACGTGAGCGATGTCCTGGACATGAATCCCGCGCGAAGCCAGGTCCGTCGCCACGAGCACGCGGTAGCGGCCCTGCTGAAATCCGGTTAGTGCGGCAGTGCGCTGCGACTGCGACCTGTCGCCATGGATCATGGCCGCCTGAATGCCATCGCGATTCAAGTTTCTGGCAATTCGCTCCGTGCCGCGCTTGGTTCGCGAGAACACCAGGCACCGGCCGCTCTCTTTAAGGAGCAAGTGGTGCAACATTCCGTGTTTAGCGTCGACGGCAACCTCAAACGCCTGAAGCCGCACATTTTCTGACGGCTTCAGCGTCGACCCGAACGCAAGGCGCACCGGGTTTCGCGTGTAATCCTGGACGAGACGTGCCATGTCGCCTTCCATCGTCGCGGAAAAGCACATCGTTTGGCGTTCCTTGGGCAGGACCGCCACGATCCTGCGAATTGCCGGGAGAAATCCCATATCCAGCATGCGATCCGCCTCATCGAGAACCAGGGTTTGCAGTGCCTGGAAATGAATGAGTCTGCGATCAAGGAAGTCTTCCAGACGTCCGGGGGTGGCAACGACCACGCTGGCTCCTTTGCGGAGGATGCTCAGTTGTTGCGTTTCGGCCAAGCCGCCGACGACCAGAGCCGCTGGCGCGAGCTGTTTGCCTCTTAAGGCGTTATATTGATCCACGACCTGCATGGCGAGTTCGCGCGTGGGAACAAGCACGAGCGCCGCGATTCCCGGCGTGTTTCGCCGCAGGAGTTTTTCCGCGATGGGAATTAGGAACGCCAGGGTCTTGCCGGTGCCGGTTTGCGCCGTCGCCAGCACGTCTTTACCTTCCAGCGCATGCGGAATCGCCGCGGCTTGAACGGGAGTGGGCGTCGAGAAACGAGCTGACGACAGCCGCTCCTTTACATAGGTAGAAATCGGTAGTTCTGAAAAAGTTTGCATTTAGCTTTCTTGCTGGCGCAGTCGCGGCGCGCATAGGAACTTCCACACACGCACGGCGGCTTGCTGAACCAGTCTTCGTTTGAATTACGCTGAAACGAACGGAGGAAACGTAGGCGGGTATTCTCAGATCACGTACTAAACCAGAGGAACCGCACAACACAACCGCGGTATTAGCGCAAATGAAGTATACCACAGAACAGAGAAGAGCGTGCGGTGAGAAGTTCCATGATATGAGAAAGCTATCTATCAGAGTAGCAGCGAGAATACGTTATAAGATTCGACTTTGGCAGGGGGATTGAAGGGACATCCCTCGCGTTTATGTCTCATCCAGCTTTGTTCTTGGCACTGTGGCCCACCGCTACGAGGAAGATTGTGCTCTTGCCTTCGGCATGGGGCGAGAAAAAGCGAACCACTTCATCGTCGAAAAAGGTGAGGCCCGTAGCGCCCAGCCGCTGCGCGTAGGCCGCTAGGTACAGCTTGCCGCCAAGAATGCCGGCTTCGAGTTGCACCGCGCGATAGCCACGATTGCCAAAGCGCTGCAAAATGGGCTGCAAATCCGCAAGGAAATAAATGTCCACGGCAGCGTCCGCGGGCAATTCCTGCTCCAATCCAAGGTAACCTGCATCACCGCGGAAATTTCCCCGTTTCAGGCACTCAAGCCGGTGAATGCTGCGATGAAAAACGTAAGCTCCCGGCGCTAACCCCTCTACCGCGTGGACAATCAGGTAAAGGTGGTTGAGTTGAGCTCCCGGCGGATCCAGGAAATCGGCTGGCACACCGCGGGTGGCGCGGTCCAGCATGGTGGAAAGTTGCGCCAAGGTAATCGAGGTTTGGGCGAACTTGCGGCTCGAGCCGCGCCGCAAGATGACCTGCTCGATGGGGTCGCGCGGGATCTCCTTGTCTGACAAAGCTTGCAGCTGAACGATTGTTGCACCGGCGGTAGGGATGTCTGTTACCGGAGTGCGGCCTCGCCATTTCTCCGCTTCCTCCGGTGTCGGCAGCGAAGAAGCAGCGTACATCTCGCGCATGAGCGGATAATCAATTTCGCGCTGCGAGAGCGGAACAGTTTCGAGGCTTAGCGGGAGCGTCTCCCCAGGCGTTTGTGGCGGAAGATCCGCAACGTGGCCGAGGGCTACAAGGGAGAAGGCCACCTCGCGCTGTGGATCGACATCCAGGAGGCGGTTAACATCCGCGTCCACGAAGCCGCACACGACCCGGGCGGGCAAGCCCAGGGCGGTGGCAACGGCAAGCAGATTGGCGAGTAAAGTGCCGTTGTCCCAGCCGAAATGGCGATAGGTGCGGTCTTGATATTTCCAGGCATTGCGCCAGTAGGTGCAGGTACAAACTATCGTAAGTGGGGCGTGAGCGATGGCGGGTTCTTTGCCGGTGGCTTCGAGCAGAACGCGGCGATAATCTCCAGCGCGCAGCTTGCGCAGCCCGAACTCGGCGGGGGCGAAGTGGTAGACACCCGCTGGCAGGTCCGCCAGCCCGCCGCAAACCAAATAAAGTTCGACCTCGTAGAGCGCCCCGGTGCATGCCGCCGCGCGAAAATAGATTTCGCCGCCTGGATATTTTCTCCTGCGGGTGATTCCGGCGGAAAGATAGAGGAGTTCGGCCACCGCTTTAAGATCCGGCACCGCGCTTGCCCGCGTTGGCACGGCCTCGGCGATCGCGGAAAGGGCGGCAACCCCGGTTTGGCGCAATTCGCTGGGCAAACGCAGCGGCTCCAGAGTCGGATAAATTTTGAAGGGCAAGGGCTGGCTGTCCCAATCAAGGTAATGACGATTGGCCCGGATGCTGGCCGGGGAGTGCTTAGTGGCGTTGTGATAATTCCAAGCAGCTTCGAGATCGCAATTGTCAATCATGCTAGCAACGTGCTATCCGCAAGGTTAGTTTCTGGCGGGCACACTGACACAGTAGCACCCAAAACAGCGAAGGAAAAACGCACGAGTGAAGTGGTCGAGGGGCGCGGATTTGAACTTGAGCCGTCTTGCGGGCGTCTGAGCCCGCAGGCGAAATCCCGAGCGCAGCCGAGGGACCTCAACACAAAATGGTCGGGGCGCGCGGATTTGAACTTGAGCCGTTTTGCTGGCGTCCGAGTCCGCAGGCGAAATCCCGAGCGCAGCCGAGGGACCTCAACACAAAATGGTCGGGGCGCGCGGATTTGAACCGCGGACCTCCTGCGCCCAAGGCAGGCGCGCTACCAGGCTGCGCTACGCCCCGACATGATCCACATTCGATTCTATCGTACTTTCAGGGACTGCTTCTACTCGACCCGGTTTGACTGTGCGGACGCTGTGCCCGGAGCGCGGTCCAAAAGCCCTCTAAGTAACCTTTTCCCCCGACAGCTTCCACCGCCCAAATTTTCGGCCCCCCTCGAACTGGTCATACCAGTATACCGCGAGCCCCGAACCTTCGCTCCATCGATTATTTTTCTCCATCCTATCAGCGAATTGCTTGACACTCTGCATCGTAAGGTGGTATAGCGGCTATACCTGTTTGTGGGTTCTGTGGGTTTTTGGGGGGAGGTCCTCAATGCATTGCAACATTTCTCGGAACTTTGCTCCGAGGCACATTAGTTCGGCGAGCGCTCTTCGTCTGCTGCTTGCGACACTCGCTCTTCTGCTCGCCTGTACTGCCGCGTTTTCGCAGGGCGACACCGGTCGAATTCTTGGCAACGTTACCGACCAGAACGGTGGCAACGTTGTCGGCGCCAGCGTGACTATCACGGATGTGCAGCGCGGCATTCCGCGCACCTTGATCACTGAGGCAGGCGGAGAGTACGTCGCCGGTGATTTGCTGCCCGGCACTTACAAGGTCCGCGTCGAAGTGAAAGGCTTCAAAGTTTTCGAGCGACAAAATATTTTGTTGGAAGTCGGCAAGGACGTCCGCATCGACGTCGTGCTCCAGCCGGGCTCCGTCAGCGAGACCATCACCATCACCGAAGACGTTCCCATGGTGGACACTACCTCGACCACTCTTGGCGGAACGATCAGCAACGAAATTATCAACGACCTCCCGCTTAACGGCCGCAACTACCAGAACCTCTTGACGCTTCGTCCTGGCACCACAATCTACCCCGGCGGCGGCCCTTGGACGCAAAGCACGAATGGCATCCGCCCGGAGGACACCAGCTACATCGTTGATGGCGTTACCAATGACGAGGCCTTCATGGGCTTCAGCGTCACGAATGCTGCCGCCGTTCTCGGTGATGCCGCTACGGTCATACCCATCGACGCCATTCAGGAATTCAATACCCAGGTGAATCCCAAGGCGGAGTTTGGTTGGAAACCTGGGGCCGTTACCAGCGTCGGACTCAAATCCGGCACGAACGAAATTCACGGTTCAGCCTACGCCTTTGGCCGCGGCGACTCCTTCGACGCACGTAACTTTTTTGACCCCGTGGGCACGCCAAAGACTCCTCTTGAGCTCGAGCAATTTGGGGGCACTGCTGGCGGACACATCATCAGAGACAGGCTCTTTTATTTTGGGGCTTTCGAAGCCCGGCGTTATACCGTCGGTAATTCGCTTCCAGGACACGTCCCGACAACCTCCCCTGTGACCAGTGGGCCTAATCCACCTGGCTTTGGCTGCGTGACGCTCACCACCGGCGACTGCAGCTTCAGCATTCCCGACGCCACTGCTGACCTTGTCGCCCAAAATCCCGCTTTCGTGGTGAATCCTCTCAGCAGCTACTTATTGAGCTTCTATACTCCCAACGCCGCGCAGGGAAAGTTTGTATCGCTCAACTTCCCCAACGAGGACAGTTCAAAGAACGCGTTGGGGAAGGTGGACTATCACATCAACGACCGCAACACCCTGAGCGGTTCCTACTTCTTTGGTAATGACACCATCGTTGGCATGGACTTTTTCGAACTCCTTTCGCAATTCCGTACTCAGGTTCATTCCCGGGCGCAAGACGTGTCGGGCCATTGGGCGTGGACGCCGAGTTCCCAGTGGGCCAATGAACTCCGCGGAGGCTTTACACATTACGTCCTCGACATTATTCCCACCGATGTCGGTTTCCCGTACAAAATCGACACCGGCATTTCCAATCCGCTCTTGAAGGGCATACCGAACATCGATATTCCAGGCTTCACAGAACTGGGGGCCTTCCACAACTTTCCAAAAATTGTCGGGCCCGATAAAGTCTATGACTTTATTGACCAGCTCTCCTATTTGCGCGGCAAGCATGCATTCAAGTTCGGCGGCGAGGTGCGTCGAGACCTTGTGCATCAAGCCACCTTTCGAGGCGGACGAGGCCGGATCAATTTTGCCAGTTTGGAGGATTTTCTCGCTGGTACACCCGGGAACACATCTTTTCTGGCGGGCGACCCCACACGCAACTTGTCCCAGTGGCTTTATGCCGGCTACCTGCAGGACGACTGGCGCATAAGACCACGAGTTACTTTGAATCTAGGACTTCGATACGAGTACCAGGGTGTTCCCACCGAGGACCACAATCTTCTGGGCAATTTCGAACCGGGCGTTGGGCTGGAGCAGGTCGGCAAGAACATAGGCTCCGTTTACAACGGCGACCACCGCAATTTCTCTCCCCGCCTCGGCGTAGCTTGGGACGTCACCGGTAAAGGTACTACGGTCGTCCGCGCCGGCGGCAGCATCATCTATCAACTTCTATCTATGAGCACCTTCCTCTCCCAGCAGAACACGCAAAACACAGTGACCCTCGGTGTGGGAACCGTTCCGACCGGGGCGGCCATCATCACCTGCCCCGCAGGTACACTTGCAGCCCCTGCTTGTTCTGGGCCCGGGGGAACAGGAATACCGGTCAACACCCCCGGCATCGGAAGTATTCTTGCAACGGGTATTACCATCCCAGGCCAGAGTCTTGTTTGGCAGAATCAAACCACTCCCATTTATCCGGCCAGCGCCACGGGAGCAGTTCAATGCGGGGATGGAGTCACACCACCAAAGACCGCCGCGAATCCAAACCCGGTCCCGGATGCTGGACCGTGCAACACCTTCGCCATGGAACGCAACTTCCGCACTCCTTATGTGGAGAACTGGACCCTGGGCATTCAACACGCGTTCTCCGGCAAGCTTTCCATGGATCTTGCTTACGTCGGTAATCATGCCGCGAAGCTCAGCGGCGTCGCGGATCTCAATCAACCCCCTCCTACACCGGGGGCGAACGGTGTGGGACCCTTTGCTGCTAAATTCCCGTATCTCGGATTCATCAACTACCTCTCGAATCTTTACGGATCGACTTACAATGGACTGCAAGCCACTCTAACGTCTCGCAACTTTCATGGGCTCGATTTTTTGGCTGGCTACACCTACTCCCACGGTTTGGATTATGACTCCTCGAACTGGGTTGCGTTTCTTCCCAAGGACAGCACACATCCGGGCTTGGAGCACAGCAGCAGCGACTTCGACATCCGGCATCGCTTTACTCTTTCGGTGACGTACACACTTCCCGAGAAGAAAACCTGGGGTCAGTTCCTCGAAGGCTGGCAGCTCAATTCAATCATCACAATGCAGACTGGGCAGCCCTGGCAAGTGAATGACCAGGTGAACAATTTCAGCGGAACCGGCGACAATGCGGATCGCTGGGATTTCTTCGGCAACCCGTCGGACTTCCACTCGGACGGGCCCAGAGGCATTCCTTTCTGCATGAGTCCTCCTAATGGTCCTACTTCTGCGATCACGCCACTCAATTCCCCAAGCTGCAGTCAGACGGATGCCTTTGGCAATACTGTTCCTTTCTCTGCCGCGCAAACCGCAACGGCGTGGAATGCCTGCCTAACTAAGGCTCCCGATACGACCAATGGTGGCACGCTCCAGAGCGCTGGATGCTATGTGCAGGGCAATTCCGTGCTGGTTCCCCCTGCGCGCGGGACTTTTGGCAACATGGGCCGCAACATCTTCCGCGATACGGGATTCCACAACGTCGATCTGTCTGTCACCAAGGGCTTTAAGCTCGGCGAACGGTTCAAGGCGCAGTTCCGCGCCGAGATGTTCAACGTTTTCAATCATCCCGAGTTCGCCAATGAGTGGGGCGGCGCCAGTACCTATGGCCCAGGGGGCGTCTCCGACCCAGCGACAGGGGGTGGCAGCTTCGGCTGTGGCTGCGCCACGCCGGACAGCGCTTCCGTAAATCCTGTGCTTGGTTCGGGAAGCAACCGCGCCATTCAGTTGGGGTTGAAGTTCCTCTTCTAATTGCAACCTGGCGTTTTGGACCAAAAGGGCCGGGCTCGCGTCAGGCCCTTCTCAATCTAAGGCCAGAATCACAGCGCAAACATAGGAAAGGCCGATCATGATTCGCTTCCTTAGATTCACCCTGGTTGTGAGTTTCGTCTTCGCTACCGCCTTCAGTAAACCGCTCTGTAGAGCGGCCGCTGCCGCAGGCAACGATCACGCCGTCCTGCAAGCCGATCACGCCTTCGTCCAAGCTCTCGCGAAAGCCGACACTTCCGCCGCGAGCAAATTCCTCGACGCGGAATTCTCCTGGACCGATTCAGCCGGCACAACGCAATCGCGCGCCGAAGTCCTAAAATCTTTCCCCAAGCCCGTTTTAGGCGACGAAAGCGACGCCGAAGTGAAAGAGCGCACGTATGGCGAGGTGGGGACCGTCATGGCCGCTCGCGGAAAAGTTCACGTCCTGCGAGTCTGGGTAAAGCGTCCCGCAGGCTGGCGCGCGCTCGTCTATCACGAAGTCACGCAACTCGACCAGCCCCCCGCTTCGGCCGGCTCCGGCGTAAAGGATTGCGAAAATCCCTGCAAGACCGTTCCGTTCCAACCAAGAAACGAAGCCGAGCGCGCCGTCATCGATGCCTGGCAGGCACTCGAGACCGGTGTCACCGCGCACGATGCAGACGCCTGGGCTCTTCACGTTGCCGACGAGTTCGTGCAGATCAGCTCGAATAACGATCATCCGATCGACAAGGCCAGCCGCATCGCCACCATCAACAAGCAGAAGCAAAGCGGCGTGGGTTCCGCGCCACCCCCGCTCGTTTCCGCACGCATGCTTGATTTTGGCGATACCGTCGTGATGGTCTGCCTTCACCAGCCCTACACCGGCAAGCCCATCCACGTCAGCCGCGTGTGGATCAAGCGCGACGGCAAGTGGATCATGGCTATCAGTCTTCAAACGACGATTCTAGCCGCCCCTGCCAAAGGCGATTAAAGGGACGGAACTCTAGAGACAGAAATCATCCACTGGTGAATTTCTATGAAAAACTTATCGGAGTTCGCACTCGCCGCAGGATTAATCGCCCTTCATGCGGTTCAGGCTTCACCGGCGAGATCTCTAGCGACCGATGACGCAACCGCCGCCGTACTTCAAGCGGACCACTCTTTTCTTCAGGCCTTCCAGAAAGCAGACCGAGCCACTGCGGACCGCCTTCTGGATACCGACTTCACCTGGATCGATTCACAAGGAAAAAACCAAAGCAGGGAACAAGTTCTTCAAAGTTTTCCCACGCCTGCAAACGCTGACGTGAATGTGCACTCGCGAGTCTACGGCCAGTCAGCGGTGCTTCGCGCCAATCGCGGAAAAGTTCAAGTCCTGCGTGCCTGGATCGAACGTTCCTCCGGCTGGAAACTGATCCTCTATCAGGAAGTCACTCAAGTGGAGAAGTCAGAGCCTCCTGCGGCGGACGATGCTTCCAGCGCCTGCGAAAATCCCTGTAAGTCCATCCCCTTCGAGCCCGAGACGCAATCCGAAAAGGAGGCCATCGCTTCCTGGCAGGGCGTGATGCGAGCCATGGCCACCAACGACGCCGATGCCTACGCTCCTCTGATTGCCGAGGAGTTCACCGCCACCGACACGCATCGCGACCGGCCGTTTACGAAAACCGACCGGCTCGCTCAAATCCAGAAGCAAAAACAGTCGGGAGCCAGGTCGATGCCGCCTGAGTTGATTTCCGCCCGCATGTTCGATTTTGGCGAAACAGTGATGATGACCGCCCGCGAACACCGCCCCGGCGCAAAGTCCTTCTTCAATACGCGCATGTGGGTGAAGCGCGACGCGCGCTGGCAGATGCTCTTCAGCTTCAATACTCGCATCGAATAACATTTCACGCGCTCTGATACAGCTTCGTCAACACGAATTCCCTGTGTCCCAGCGCTTCGGCGCAGGTCAGCCGCCCATTGCACGTACGGATCATGATGTCGATCAGCAGATCGCCTGCTTTGTCGAGCGTCAACTCCCGCCGCAAAATTCCGGATACATCCAGGTCAATGTGTTCCGCCATCGTGCGCGCGGTTTTGGGATTCGCGGTAAGTTTGATCACCGGCTCGATTGGATTGCCGATTACGTTGCCCTGTCCGGTCGGAAAGAGGTGCACCACAAATCCCGCCGCTGCTTGCAGCGTCACGCACTCCGCGGCAGCGGACGATGTGTCCATGTAATAGAGCCCCGGCCCTTTTGCGGGCGCCTCCGCCGGCTTCAGCACGTCGATAAATTTTGCTTTATTCCCGATCTTCTGCAAATTGCCGAACGCTTTTTCTTCGATCGTGGTCAGCCCGCCCGCGATATTGCCCTTTGTGGGTTGCGATTCGGACAGGTCGCTCGTCTTGTGGCGGTCGATCACTTCCTGATAGGCCCGAAAAACTTGCATGAATCGCTCGCCAACTTCCTTCGACGCCGCGCGCGAAGCGCAGACCATTTCCGCGCCCGTCAGCTCCGACGTTTCGCCGAAGCAAGTTGTTACGCCTACCGGATCGAGCTTGTCGATTAAGTTTCCGACCGTCGGGCAGGAAGCCAGGCCCGAGGTCGTATCGCTTTCGCCGCACTTCGCCGAGACGAAAAGTTCTTCGATCGCGCACTTCTCTCGCTGCTTCTCGCTGGCCCACTGCACAAATTCTTTTGCCTTGCGTGAAGCGCTCGCGATGGTCGCGATATCGCCGTTGCCTTCGATCGCGAAACCCGCCACTGGCTTGCCCGTTCTGGCGATGCCTCCGACCACTCGGCTTGTCCAGCCGGGTTCGATCCCGATGACCACGCATGCCGCGACATTCGGGTTCGCGCCTGTACCGATCAACGTGCGGAAAAAAAGCTCGAGGTCTTCGCCGAACTGCAAACGCCCGTACGCGTGGGGCAGCGCCAGCGTCCCCTTGATATTATTCGCGACCGCCTCCGCCGCGGCGTTCGAGAGATCGTCAAGCGGCAGAATGACCACGTGATTGCGGATTCCCACTCTCCCGTTTTCGCGCCGGTAACCCAAAAAATCGTAGCGTCCCATCCTCACCACCTCTTGGTCTTCATGTTATGGACGTGAACGTGCCGCCCCTTGCCGATTTCCGCGATCGCCCGCCCGACATCGTGCCCGTACTTGAGGATGGTGTCGCCGTTCTTGATGTCGTTCAGCGCGATTTTGTGTCCCAGCGGCACCGCTTCGAGTGATTTCAGCGCAATGGTCTCGTCCGTCTCCATGATCCATCCCGTCAAGTCCGTACCGGCTTGCACGTCTTCGGTGACAACGACTCCAACCGTATCCGCTTTGTCGTGAACGATAAAATGGGTGGCCATGATTTTTTGTCTCGCCCGCCGTTTCTTGCGAGGCACGATGGTAACAAATGCAGGGGGACACCCGCCATTTCGGAAGAGAATGTGGGGGAGGGGGTGTACTCCCCCTCGTTGTGAATGAAAAAATCCGGCAACAATAAGAAGAGAAAAGAGATAGATGGCGTTTTCCGTTGAAAAACAACGGGGCTCCAACGAGGCGACGACGAAGGATAAACAAGGGCGCAAGGAAGCAACGAAGCAAGGAAATGAGCCGGACGCCCCTCGCGTACACCGCTCGGGGTAAAAGTGCGTAAGCGCTTGAAAACATGGTAGGAATTGCGGGGGGTGTACCCACCCCCGGTGTTTTTACCAAAAAGTGCGGAACAGCATGATTGTAAAGGAGTTGTCGAAAACACTCCTGCAAAAGAGTGCGCAAGCGATTGAAAGGAAAGAAGTTCACATTTGCTTGCGTGGCGGCCGAGGGACCAAGTGCGGGAAGGTCTGCGTTAATTTCGAGGATGAATCGAGCTAACACGAGGCATGTTACCATGGACGTGACGATAACGGAAGCGATATCCAGAGAATGGCGGAAATTCGATGTTGGATCGCGATTTTGGAGGGTGGAACGGCGCGGGGCAGGCAAGTGAAGCGAAGAGGGACCCCACCCTTTGCGAGAAACAGAGGCGCAAAGGGATGGGCCACCCAAGATGTTTTCAAGACTTAAGGCGCGGCCACCCGCCACGAACCTAACACATGTAAGTCTCGCGCAAACCGCGCCGCATACTGTTTCCCTTTAACCCCTTTGAGCTGAGTTAGACATCGAAGGAGGGCTCGTTATCAGTATCTGTAACGGAAGGTAGGCTTGATAAAATTGTAAAAGATTTGTCCCCCGCCTTATTTCTTGGCAACGTCTTCGCGCTTATCGCGGGGCACGTCAGTTTTATCTTGAGGCATAAGGTCCGGACCACCTGTGCTGGACTCTGCTTCGGCCGGGGAGCTGATTTGTATGCCGTCATATCTGCGAATCACGGACCACGTGAGCGGGTCACCTTGAAACTTTACCCCGATGCCATAGCGGCCGTCCGGCAACGTTTGACAATAAATCACCTTCGCCGAGGCCGTTTCTTCCCTTAAGGGGGTTAGCATTATTGCGTCCCCGGCGTGCCAGGGGTATCTGGAGAAAATGCGCGCGCCCCGCGCACTGATGTTATCGGTGTATGTCCTCTCTTCTCTCTCGCTCTCCGCAGGTTCTACCTGCGCGAGGCGCACCACGACAATGATCGGGAGCCGCTTTTCCGTTCTGCCGCCGAGCCTGGGATCCAAAGGCATATCGCTCAGACCTTCGCTGGGTGCACTTGACTGGCCGTGCTGCCCGGCTGGGAAAGGTCCATTTGGGACGAAATGATCGTCTTCGTTGATGGTTCCTCTGGGCGGTTCGGAGGGTGATCCCCTAACCAGTTGATGAGTCTTTCGGAATCGCCAGTCAGCTACCTCATGTCCCCTTTGGGATACCATCCGAATCTGCCGGGAGCAATCGAGCAAAGACCTTAGTACTTTGGCGGGTAATTCCGTTGCCGCTTCGGTCGGGATGAGACAAGGTGTGGATGGCCGTTATGTCGGAGCTTCCTCGACAAGGCTCGGGACGAGAAAGCTCCGACCCCTACCAAGCAAAGATGCCTGCCTACGGCAGGCAGGCCGCTCCCCCGGACTAAAGCAGGTTGCGGAAAAAGTCGAATTGGACAGGTTTCCAGTGCGAGTCACGCCTCTGCCCATGCAGATTCTGTTGCACTTACCTGGGTGCACAGACGAGAGTGTCTGTGCTACAGAGGTGGGGATATAATCTCCGTCCACGAGCACGAACCAATGAAACATCGCATTATCCACATTGTTCAGAAATACCTGCTCAACCCGCCCATCAAGTTTTTGTTTGCGCTGGGCGTGGTCCCGCCGGGATACGCGCTCCTGGAAACGACGGGCCGCAAGACCGGAAAGCCGCGCCGCACCCCGGTAGGCAACGGACGCGTGGGCAAGCAGTTCTGGATCGTGGCAGAGCACGGCCAGAAAGCCGGCTACATTCGCAATATTGCCGGGAATCCACGTGTGCGCCTGAAACTGCGCGACGGGCTGCGGGCTCGCTGGTACACCGGCACGGCCCAACTGCTTTCCGACGATGATCCACGCGAGCGCCAACGCTGGCTCGCGAAGCAGTTGCCCGGCAGCGCCAGCAATGCCGCCGCTGTCCGCTTGTTCGGCACGGAACTGCTTACGGTTCGAATTGATCTGGACGCTTGACAGTTCGGGCTGGCTCCATCCTTGAAACACGGAGAACATCGGCTGTGCGAGAATTATGGGATAGGCTGCATGGAGGTAATGGGGTGCAACTCGTTCCATCCGTGCGCGGTGTCGTTGACGTGAGCGCCCCAGACTAGATAGCGCTGTCCAACCTGCGGCTGGAAAAAAGGTCCGCTGTATGGCTTGCACGGCGCTACAGCGTCGGCCTGCGTTACGTGGAGCTGGCAAATCGGCTCGAGGACTAGATCGCCCTGCTGGCTTGAGATGTTCCCCTGGTTGAGAAGGGATGCAAACTGTGGGTCCAGGCGAAACCGGACGTGCAAGTCGCCGTCCGGTTCCTGGCGGACCTCGTCCACGGCGCCGGTGACCGAGAGGCATGGGTTCAAGACTTGAAGCCGGTTCGGATGATAGACGAATTGCCAGAGGTTTTGATCGCACTGCAAAGGCGTTGCCTGTGACTTAGGAGGTGCGGTGGGTTGCCGGGAGCGCCACAGCTCGTAACCCAGGAAAGCTCCCACCGCAACAATTAGAAATAGTGCGATTGCCTTTTCTCGCTTCATAAGGGGCAAAAACGCAGTCTAACATGACAACCGAGTGAAGGCGGTATCGCGTGGCGCCAGGCGGCAACGCGCGGCATGATGCCGGAGGAAGCTGGGGATTTTCAAGGAAGCATTAATCTTCGGGCTTATTGGAGCACTGTGTTGACTGGATTTCCGTCTGAGAACAAGAGTTGCGACGAACCCGACCGGTAAATCCTGTAGTGTTCGCTGAAACCACCCGGCGCATTGGGATCAGCCAGGATATCCAAGAGTTCCACGAACCTGTTGTCGCGAGTTGCGATGTCGATCGAGTAAGAACCGGGTGGGAGAAAGCGAGCGGTGTCAAAGGGACCTTGAGTCGCCGGTTGAACGGTGGGAATTTTAAGGGACATGATGGCATTCGGTTTTGTCGACACGTCAGGGAAGGCGTCCTGCGACGGAGTTCGGCGTCTGATGTGAGCTGTCACTTCAAGAAGCGGCGTATTACTTGGGTTCATAACCACAAGCCGCCAGCCGTCCGCGGAACTGGAGGCAGCGTCGATTCGCCGCCCAAGGAAGTAGGGAAATGCGACACCGCGTGCGGCCCCGTAAGATGTTTGTTTGTCGATCTCGGCCACGGCTGCGATTGAGTCAGGCGCTATCCTGGTGCGGCTCCCGGCAGCGGCCAGGTTGCTCTGGGCCAGGTTGCTTGGGGATTGTCCAGGAATATTCCTTAAGGCATCGGTTACGTTTTCAAACCGCGCGCTCTGTTCTATTTTGGTTTGATTCTGTGTGTATTCGTACTGAGCGCTGTACTGCTTGATGGAACGACCTTCGGTGAAGCAAAATGCCAGAGCGAGCAGGGTCAACCCGACTTTTTCATTACGAGTATAACGATCGGTGTTTGTCACGATAACCGCCCTTCTCGGCCTTCCGGGGTCCGCACAAGCTGCTTCGCAACCGTATCGGTTATGCTAAGTGCTCGCTCTCCGGTACTTCGGTGGCGCTCGTTTCAATGCAATACGGCAACTCGCTGGCCACTGATTTTCCTGCCTCGGAGTGATTGGAACCAGCCAATTCCTCCTGTTGCACGTTCTTTGCGGATCGAGGCAAATGACGAGCCCTGGTCATCAGCGCGGTCAGGTTTGGACAGTCTGCCCCAGACACCGCGGTAAATTGCAAACCCAGCCCACACGTCGGTTTTGCGTGCCGCACAACAGCCTCGGCCCGGATCTGCCCATCTTGAACAAGAAAGTCAATCTTGACAGTGAGGCCAAGTGGCCGTGGGTCTTGTGTTTCAAGGAACAAGCCTCTCAAGCTCAGGTCCCGAACTCTCGAAACATCCGCACGCCCATTGCACCGCCAATAGACCCATACGCCGTCGGGAGTCTTGACGCGCGAAGTCACCCGTCTAGAATAGACAGGTCTTTGTTCAAGAATCGCCATAGCCAGCAGGGCCTTTCCCGCGAAGACGCGGGGCCGCTAACTCCGGCCCAAACCGCACATAATCCGTGCAAGTCGCCTAAGTACGCCATAACGATTGCGGACTACGCGGCTCGTCTCTCGAAATCCGAGGGTTAACTACCATCGGCCATTTGCGCCGACAATCGGGGAAAGACTGGGATTTCTCTCCGGTGATTCCCCTATTGCGTCTACACGCTGGAGGTTTACTCAACACCAAGCGCAAGCGGGTGAAGTGCACTATGCCTTACGAATATCAAGAATTTGTAATCGCCAGTTTAAAGTGGAAACAAAAAAGCAGCCGGCGCCGTTCTTGGAAACCCCCAGGAACCAATGGGAAGAGCACTAGTTTGCGGGAGGTGCGGCGAGGGTACGGACGAGCCAGGGAATGATGACCTGATGGAAGATGACGGGATCAGGCCAGACCTTGACTTGGCGGCCCAGATGGCCGCCCTGGGGATTGATCCAGGCTTCCTTGGGAACATCGCCGCTGCTGAGGATCAGATAGGTGTCGGAGATGGGAACCTGCGTGTCGAGCGCGCCGCCGACGATCAGCATGGGCGTGGTGGGCTTGCCGAGGAGTTGCTGATCCACGAGGGACAACTTGGGAAATTTGGCGATCATGTCGTCGACATTGTTGACTCCTTCGAGGATGGACATGAAGGCGGGAGCGTGGTCGAACAGGTACTCGCGGTTGCCGAACATGGAATTCAGAAAAAAGTCTTTTTGAAAGAAGAGATGCGCTGCGGGAGATTGAGCACTCACGGCCTTCAGGCGCGCGCGCTCGACGATCGCTAATTTTGTTCCCCAGTAGGCGCCCCAACTTACGCCGTGAACGCCGATTCTCGCTTTGTCCACTTCCGGCCTGGTTTGGAGATAGTCGAGGACGCGGGAGAACATGCGGTCGGCGGTTGGGCTGACTTTGATCGGCGCTTGACCCGTGCCTGGGCCGTCGACCGCGAAAAATCCGATGCCGTAGGGGAGAATCGCGGCGAAATTTTCTGAGAGATCTTCTTTGCGGCTGTCGAGACCGCTGATGGCGAGCACGAGAGGGACGGGCCCCTTGGCATTCTTGGGAAGGCGAAGGTATCCGACGATTTCGGAGTTTTCGAAGGGAATGCGCACGATTTCGAGAGGCGTGTCGAAGAATTTGGCGTGGGCGAGGAAGGCTTCCAGAGCTTTGGCGTAAGAGCGCTGTTTGCCGGGAGAGGCGGGAACGGGCCAGCGGCCGAAAGAATAGAGACGCCACGCTTTGACATAAAGCGCGCTGGCTTTTGCGGGGTCGGAGCTTTCTGCCGCTTTTGCCTGAGCCATGTAGCGATCGGCGACTGCCATGAACGCCGCCGCCCATTCATCCTTGTCGCGAGTCTTTATCGAAGTGAAGGCTTCGCGGACATCAGCGGGATCGAGGCCGATGAGCGGGTACATGCCGTTTTCGGCGCGCTTGAGAGCTTCGGTCTTGATTTCGTCGAGCGTGCGTTCCTTGTTCTCTTGCGCGAATGTGATGAATGAGGCGGCAAACAGGGCCGCGAAAGTAAGCAACGCGAAAGAGAAGCGGCGATAGATTGCTGGAAAATTCATTTTTTCTCCTTCAACACATCGAGAGCGGAGCGGTAGTAGGAGGGGTCGTAATATTTTTCGGGTGCGGGAGGATGGCCGCCCCATTGGCCCTCGACTTCGGCGCGGAGCTTGAGAACGTTCTTGAAGCCGTCGAGATCGAGGCGAGCGTCTTGGGCGTAACCGCCGGGGCGCGTCATGTAGGAATCGTAAGTTTCGGCAGCGACGTCGGGCGCGAGATGCGATTCTTTGACGAGCAGGTCGACCACGGCTTGTTTGTTGGCGGGATTCATCAGCCAGCGCTGAGCTTCTATGCACGCGGCTAGATAACGCACGAGAGTTTCGCGATGATCCTTGGCCCACTGGCGCAAAACGAAATTGCCAGCGGCTTGGTACGGGCCGATGAGATCTTGCACTGTGCCCAGGCTGACGAAGCCTTCGCGCTTGGCGAGGATGGAAGTGGGAGGGCCAAGCATGGAGCCGGCGTAATCTTTGTTCTCGCGCATGGCGATGAGGCGCTGGGGCGTGGCGCCAATGGGCTTCATCTCGTAATCGCGACCTGCTTGCAAGCTGCCGAGAAGAAGGATTTTTTTCATTTGCAAAGCGTAGGCGGTGTTGGGCGCATCGACGATGAGCGTCTTGCCTTGGAAATCTTTCACAGATTTGATGCCGGGCTGGGCGATCAGCTCATTTTGCGAGCCTTCGCCACCCATGACGATGATGACGTCAGCGCCGGCGAGTTCGACCATGGCGACAGCGTTGTCGACGGCGAGGTAGGCAAGATCGCCCTTGCCAGCCGCGAGGTTCGCGCGCACGACGTCGGAGTTGGGCAAGTTTTCTGTGGTGACTTCGACGCCGTACCTTTTGAAAAGCCCGTGCGAATCGGCAACAACGACTGCTAAGGGGCGTCCGAGCAAGGTAAGGACGCGAATTTTCTGCGGGCCGGGTTCTTGCCGACGCAGGGGCATGGCCGAGGGCAGGCCGTTGGCCCAGGTGGTGAGCGTCGAGCAGGCCAGAGCAGTGCCTGCCCCGGCAACGCCGCGCATGAACTCCCTTCGGGTGGGGCCAGGAGAACCTTGCTCATCTTTTTGGGGATACGCCGAATGGAAATTGGGTCGCTTACCCTTCGAGCTGGCTTTCATCGTCCGGCTGCACCTTCTTCCCCAATACGAAGTCTCGAGAGAAACGGAAACATGGTCAGACCGCTGTACCACTGGGAAGCAAAGAGTGTCAAGAATAAATTTGCAAGGGCAGGAGAGAGAATGGCAATTGTTTGGGCTTTGGAATTTGGGGTATAGTGGTCGGACCAATTGGAAGGCAACGGCCGAGGATCAGCGAGAAATTCTCCACGCCCAGGCATACATTAGATTGAATTCTTGGGGATCGCTCGGACCCGGGTTGCGCACGCAATTCCGCGTGCTCGTATACAAATAGAGTGAGCGTTGGCTAGATTGACGCGAAGTTTTCAGCGAGGAGAAATGAGATGGCGATTGCGACGGTAAATCCCGCGACCGGGCAGGTCGTAAAGACATTCGAGGCCTTGTCCGACGCGCAACTGGAAGTGAAATTACAGAAAGCAGCGGATACGTTTGCGAGTTATCGGCATGTCCCGTTCGCGGAGCGCGCGAACTTGATGATGAAGGCCGCGGCGATTCTGGACAGCGACAAAGAGATTTTCGGCCGCATGATGACGACGGAGATGGGCAAGACGCTGCGGTCGGCGATCGATGAAGCCGTAAAGTGCGCCTGGGTATGCCGCTACTACGCAGAGAACGCCGAAAAATTTCTGGCCGATGAAGTAGTGGAGACGGGAGCCGGCCGGAGTTACATACGATACCAGCCGCTCGGCGCGGTGCTGGCGGTGATGCCTTGGAATTTTCCGTTTTGGCAGGTGCTGCGGTTTGCGGCGCCCGCATTGATGGCCGGGAATGTGGGACTGTTAAAGCATGCATCCATTGTTCCGCAGTGCGCGTTGATGATCGAGGATCTTTTCCGGAGAGCAGGATTCCTCGATGGGGCGTTCCAGACGCTGCTGATTGGCTCGCAGAAAGTGGAAAAAATTCTGGATGATCCGCGGGTTGCAGCGGCCACTCTCACGGGAAGCGAGGGGGCGGGAGTTCAAGTAGGAATGGCCGCGGCGAAGCGAATCAAGAAAGTGGTGCTCGAGCTTGGGGGTAGCGATCCCTTCATCGTGATGCCAAGCGCGAATCTGGAAGCGGCGGTGACGACGGCAGTGAAAGCGAGGATTTTCAATAACGGGCAATCGTGCATCGCGGCAAAGCGGTTCATCGTGGCGGAGTCCATTGCCGACGAGTTTGAACGTCGTTTTGTGCAAAAGATGGAAGCGCTCAAGGTGGGTGATCCGTTTGAACCACAGACTGAACTGGGGCCGCTGGCGAGCGCCGACGGCGTAACCGACTTGGAGCGCGACGTGCAAAAGACAGTTGCCGCGGGCGCGCGAGTGTTGACAGGAGGCAAGCCGCTGAATCGCCCGGGGAATTTTTATGCGCCGACCGTGCTGACGGACATTCCCAAAGAGTCGCCGGCATACAAGGAAGAATTATTCGGTCCGGTGGCGAGCGTGTTCCGAGCGAAAGGTATTGATGACGCGATTCGAATCGCGAATGATAGCCGGTTTGGATTAGGCGCCAGCGCCTGGACCAATGATGCGAAAGAGCGCGAGCGCTTCATCAACGACCTGGAAGCAGGAATGGTATTCATCAACAAAATGGTAGCGTCCGATCCACGAATCCCGTTCGGAGGAGTGAAGTGGTCGGGGCACGGGCGGGAACTGGGCGTTCACGGCATACGAGAGTTCACGAACATCAAGACAGTGTGGGTAGAGGAAGTGAAATGAGGAAGTTGCGAGGGGGAGGGGTGTGTGGTAGCGTGGTCGGACAACTCGACCGCGTTCCCGTGTGCTCATCGGATTGTGGCGGTGCCTGGGGGCTTCCCGGGTAGAGAGGGTTTCCGCAGGACCCTTGATTGGTGAGGGAGAATTCCATGTACAAAATCGTGCGCACCTCTCGTCTTTATGAACAAATCGTGCAGCAGGTCGAGGAATCCATTCACAAAGCGGCGTTGAAACCGGGAGACCAACTACCTCCCGAGCGTGAATTGGCGCAGCAGTTTGGCGTGAGCCGGACGGCTGTGAGGGAAGCTGTTAAAGCCCTGCGGGAAAAAGGTTTGGTCGAAGCCTATCCAGGGCGGGGAACGTTCGTAACGGATGGTACCTCTCATGCGATCAAGCAGTCCTTAGATCGCATGATCCGAATTGGGCAGCCTGAGGGCTCGACCTACCTGGCCGAAGTACGCGAAATCCTCGAGCCGGAAATTGCCGCCCTGGCCGCCACGCGCGCGGACGCTGAAGATTTGACCTCGATGCACGAGGCCGTGAGCATCATGGACAATGCGAAGCGTGATTCCGACGCCTTCATTGAGGCGGACCTCGATTTTCACCTGGCTCTGGCGGAAGCAGCGGCGAACCCGCTGATCCTTTCACTGATCGATTCGATTGTGGGTTTGCTGCGGGAGCAGCGGCTGCGGATTTTCCAGGTGGAGGGCGGGCCGGAGCGAGGACAGTATCACCACAAGCGAATTATGGAAGCGATCGAGCGGCATGATCCGCTGGGAGCTCGCGAAGCGATGAAAGCGCACCTAAGGCAGGTTCGAGAAGACTGCCGCGAAGCGCCCAGCGGGCAAGAGTCGAGTCTTTCGAAAGCCGCGTCCTAGGCGGGAGCTAAAGGATCTATGGCCAATCTGGGATTTATCGGGCTCGGCGTGATGGGCAGCGAGATGGTCAACCGTTTGCTCGCCAAGGGCCACAGCGTGAGGGGGTTCAACCGCACGAGGGCGAAGGGGGATTGGTTAGTCAAAAAAGGAATGAAGTGGGCAGACTCGGCGCGAGAGGTTGCGGCGGCTTCCGATGTGACTCTTTCCATGGTGACAAATTCCGCGGCGCTGGGCGCGATTGCGAATGGGCCGGACGGGATCCTCGCGGGAATGACCGCAGGCAAAATTCTTGTGGATATGAGCACCGTCAGCCCGGCTTTCAGCCGGGAGATTGCAACGAAAGTGCGGGAGAAGGGCGCCGACATGGTGGACGCTCCGGTTTCCGGGAGCGTGATTACGCTGCAAGAAGGAAAGTTATCGGTGATGGTGGGAGGCCGGAAGGAAACGTTCGAGCGCGTGAAGCCTCTGCTGTACGACATCGGGCCTAAAGTGACGCACGTCGGCGATAATGGCCTCGCCCTGGTAATGAAAATCGCGACGAATTTGAGTCTTGCGGTGCAGATGCTGGCGTTTTCGGAAGGCGCACTGATCGCGGAGAAGGCGGGGATTGCGCGAGAAACGGCCGTCGATGTTCTTACGCACAGCGTGATCGCTTCCCCGATGGTGCAATACCGCGGGCCATTCGTCCTGAAAATGCCGGAGGAGGCCTGGTTCAACGTCAACATGATGCAGAAAGACATGCTGCTGGCGTTGGAGCTGGGCCGGCAGCTGGACGTGGCAATGCCCACGACCGCGGTGACCAACGAATTCCTGACCGCGGCAAGAGGCATGGGCATGGCCGAAAAAGATTTCGCTATTGTGTACGAAGTGCTGGCGCAGATGTCGGGAGTCAAGCAATGAGCATTGCCACCGATCCGTCCAAAACAAACGCGGGAATAGCGGCCGAGCAGTGGATTCGAATGTACCGCCGGATGGTGATGATCAGACTGTTCGAAGAGCAGGTGAACGAGCTGTACACGCGGGCACTCATGCCGGGTCTGGCGCACCTGTACATCGGCGAAGAAGCGGTCGCGGTTGGGATTTGCGAAGCATTGCGGCCAACGGATTACGTCACCAGCACGCATCGCGGGCACGGGCATTGTTTGGCGAAGGGAGCTTCGCCGGACCGCATGTTTGCGGAATTGTTGGGCAAAGAAGCGGGCTATTGTCGCGGCAAGGGCGGGTCGATGCACATCGCGGATCCGGCCACCGGAAACCTGGGCGCAAACGCGATTGTCGGAGGCAGCACGGGAATCGCCACCGGGGCGGCGCTCTCTTCGAAGCGCCTGGGAAAAGATGATGTGGCGGTTTGTTTTTTTGGCGAAGGGGCGCTCGGACAAGGAGTGCTGTACGAAGTGATGAACCTGGCGGCATTGTGGAAATTGCCTGTGATTTACGTGTGCGAGAACAATCTGTACACGGAATACACGCACTATTCGGAGACGACGGCCGGCGACATCTTGGCGCGGGGGACGGCTTTTGGAGTGCCTGCGGAAAGCGTGGATGGACAAGACGTGAGGGCAGTGAACACCGTGGCAAAGAAGATGATTGAGCGCGCGCGGCGCGGGGAAGGGCCGTCATTTCTTCTTTGCAATACGTACCGCTACACGGGTCATCATGTCGGCGACATCAACCGCGAGTATTACCGGTCGAAGCAGGAAGAGCAGCAGTGGAAGACGCAACGCGATCCGATTCAGAATTTCGGCTCGTGGTTGATTGAGCAGAAATTTGCGGATGCGGCGAACCTCGAAGGGATTCAGAACGAGGTTCGCGCGGAAATGAAAGCGGCGGTCGAGTTCGCCATCGCGGCTCCTTATCCGAGCGCGGAAGAAGTGGGTCAGGACGTCTATGCCTGAGGCAGCTCAACGGGAATTGACATTTGCGCAAGCGGTGCGCGAGGCGCTGGCCGAAGAGATGCGGCGCGATTCGCGCGTGTGCATTTTCGGAGAGGATGTCGCGGAGGCGGGGACACCGTTTAAAGTTCTGTCCGGACTGGTCGAAGAATTTGGCCCCATTCGCGTGGTGGATACGCCGATCTCCGAAGCGGGCTTCACGGGAGTGGGAGTCGGAGCGGCGATGACCGGCTTGCGGCCGGTCGTTGACATTATGTTCGGCGATTTCCTGACGCTGACGATGGACCAGCTGGTGAACCAGGCGGCCAAGGTGCATTACATGTCGGGCGGAACGTGGAAAGTTCCAATGGTCTTGCGCACCACGCTTGGCGCGACGCGGCGCTCCGCGGCACAACATTCGCAATCGCTTCACGCGTGGCCCAGCCACATTCCCGGATTGAAAGTGGCGATGCCTTCGACGCCGTACGACGCGAAGGGGCTTTTGAAGACGGCGATCCGGGACGAGAACCCGGTGGTCTTTTTTGAAGACAAGATGATGTACAAGTTGAAGGGGCCGGTTCCCGAGGAGGAGTACACGATTCCGTTTGGCGTGGCCGACGTGAAGCGCCGGGGAAGCGACATCACCATCGTGGCGACAAGCAGCATGGTGCAAGTGGCGCTGGGAGCGGCGGAGCTCTTGGAAAAAGAGGGGATCAGCGCGGAAGTGATCGATCCGCGGACGACGTGGCCGCTCGATGAGAAGACGCTCATTGAATCCGCGAAAAAAACTTCGCGGGCGATGGTGATCGATGAAGGCTACGGACGATATGGCGTGACGGGCGAAATCGCCGCGGTGATCGCGGAAGGCGCGTTCTACAACCTGGAGGCGCCGGTGAAACGCATCGGCGCGATGCATGTACCAATTCCATTCTCTCCGCCACTCGAAGATTTGACCGTGCCGACGGAGCAGACGGTTTTCCAAGCGGCGCGGAAACTTTGCGGCCAGGCATAGCGGTTCGGTGACAGGAGGGGCGTCATGGCACTGAAGACTCATGGAACGATGGCGGTGGATTGGGAACAGCGCATTGACTTTGACCGGCTGCGGCGGGAGCGCCTAGCGCGCGCGAAAGCATTGCTCGCAAAATCAGAGATGGGCGCGCTGCTTTGCTTCGACATGAACAATGTGAGGTATATCACCTCGACGCACATCGGAAGTTGGGCGCAGGATAAAAACAGCAGGTTCACTTTGCTGCCGCAGAATGATGAACCGATTTTGTGGGATTTCGGTTCAGCGGCGAGGCACCATCAACTGAATTGCCCCTGGCTGGGGGAGCGTTCGCGGCCGGGAATTGCTTTGTTGCGCGGAGCCATGTCACCGGAAATGGGGCGCGCGGAAGACGTAGCGCGGAAAATAAAAATCGAGCTGGAAAAGAGAGGATTGCAGAAGCAACCGCTGGGCGTCGATATCGTGGAGCCTCCGGTGCTCTTCGCGCTGCAAAGAGAAGGAATTACGGTGGTGGACGGGCAGCAATTGATGTCCGACGCGCGCGTGATCAAGACGCAGGACGAAATCGCGCTGCTGAATACTTCGGCGATGATGGTGGACGCAGCGTACGACGAACTCTACCGGGCGATGAAGCCGGGGATGAGCGAGAACCAGGCGGTGGGGCTCGCGAGCAAAGTGCTCTACGATCTCGGCTCGGAATACGTGGAGGCGGTAAACGCGATTTCCGGGGAGCGCTGCAATCCGCACCCACATGTTTTCTCCGACCGCATACTGCGGCCGGGCGATCCGGTGTACTACGACATTTTGCATTCCTACATGGGCTACCGGACGTGCTACTACCGCTGCTTCACGATTGGGTACGCGTCGCACGCGATGATCGATGCGTACAAGCGCTGCCGCGAGTATCTGGATGCGGCAATCACGCTGGTGCGTCCGGGACGCACTACGGGAGAGATCGCTTCGGTGTGGCCGAAGGCGCAGGAGTTTGGTTTTCCAAACGAAGAAGCGGCGTTTGCGCTGCAATACGGACATGGCATCGGACTGGCGATTTGGGAGAAGCCGGTGATCAGCCGGCTGGTTTCGCTCGAACATTCCTATGAGATCAAACCCGGCATGGTATTTGCGCTGGAGACGTTCTGGCCCTCGACCGATGGGTGGAGCGCGGCACGAATTGAGGAAGAGATCGTGGTTACGGAGACGGGACACGAAGTGATCACGCGCTTTCCGGCGGAAGAGCTGATGGTTGCCGGCGCGCATTACTTCACCGTGAACGGACCGCTCGCGGCCGCGCGGGAAAATGAGCAAACGCCCACCCGGCGCGTGGTCGAAATGGTGGAAGCGAGTGCGAAAACGGAAAGGGTAGGCGCCACCGACTGAGGAGGAGTTCCTCAGACACCGGCGAAAACTATGGCGATCAGCGTCGTAATGCCCGCGCTGGAGATGGCGCAAGAAACTGGGAAGCTGCTGGCATGGCGAAAAAAAGAGGGCGAGCGAGTCAGCAAGGGCGAACCGCTGCTGGAAATCGAAACAGATAAAGCGGTGGTGGAGGTAGAAGCGCCGGGGGATGGAATCCTCGCGGGAATAACTGCGGATGTGGGCGCCGTCATTCCAGTGGGAGTAACGATCGCGTGGCTGGTCGCTGCGGGCGAGAAGCCACCGGCAAAAACCGCATCGACCGCGCCGAGCGCGCGAGCCTCGAGCGGCGCGGATCACGCCACGGCAGCAGCTGCCACTCAGGTTACTGAACTTTCCGCGGCGTCAACTCCCCAAATTTCACCGAAGGCCAGACGGCTCGCCAAAGAGTTTGGCGTGGACATCACGCGGCTCCGCGGTTCAGGGCCCGAGGGAACCATCACGACAGAAGACGTGCAGAAGTTCGCGGACGCGAAAGGCGCGGCCGCGCCTGCCGGAAGCGCAGCAATCAGTCAGGTAGCGCGGCTGATGGCGGAGCGGACGACGCAAAGCTGGACCACGGTGCCACATTTTTTTCTGGTGCGCGATGTGGATTGCAGCGTTCTCGTGGAAACACAGAAGCGGCTGGCGGCCGAAGTGGAAAAACAGAGTGGGGCGAAACTTACGATCACGGACTTGCTGATTGGAGTGACGGCGCGTGTTTTGGCGAAACATCCGCGGATGAATGCGAGCTGGTCAGGAGATGGAGTTCGCTCGAATCCCGAGATCAACATAAGTGTGGCTATGGCGGTGAAAGATGGTGTGGTGGGCGCAGTCGTCCACAAAGCGGACAGGTTGAAGCTCGGCGAAATTGCCGCGCGGCGGCGTGACCTGACGGAGCGAGCGAGGGCCGGACGGTTACACCCTGCGGACATTTCTGGCGGCACATTTACGATTAGCAACCTGGGCATGTACAAAGTGGACGCGTTCACGGCGATTATCGCCGCGCCGCAAGCGGCGATTCTCGCGGTGGGAAGCATCGCGGATCGGGTCGTGGCGTTGGAAGGAAGACCTGTTGTGCGGCCGATGATGACGATGACGCTTTCGAGCGACCACCGGGTCGTGGATGGTGCGCGGGCCGGTGAATTCCTGAGCGAATTGGCGGAAGCGTTGCGCGAGCCGGGGAAGTGGATCGAATGATGCGCGCGGCAGGTTTGTTGTTGAGAGAAAGTGCATGACGTTGCCGGACCCAGTAAGATCCTTGTCCGTGAGCACACCGGCATCGACTCCAAACAAGAAACCGTTTTACACCAGCTTGTCCACGCAAGTGTTGATCGCGATCGCCGTCGCGATCCTGCTTGGCTATTTGCGCCCCGCTACGGCGATTGCGATGAAGCCGCTTGGCGATGCATTCATCCGGTTGATCACGATGATCATCACGCTGGTGATTTTCTGCACCGTGGTGACGGGCATCGCCGGCATGGAGGACATGAAGAAGGTCGGGCGTGTCGGCGGAAAGGCGCTGCTGTATTTTGAGGCGGTCTCGACACTGGCACTAGTGATCGGATTGATTGTGGGAAATCTCGTGCGTCCTGGCAGCAGCTTCAACATTAACCCCGCGACGCTGGATGCCAAGGCGGTGGCGGACTACACCGGTCAAGCGAAAGCGCAAAGCGTGACGGATTTCTTGATGCACATCATTCCCAATACTTTGGTGGACGCATTCGCCAAGGGCGACATCCTGGAAGTTCTGTTGGTCTCCGTGCTGTTCGGATTCGCGCTGTCGATTGTCGGACAACGCTGCAAACCATTGGTCGAGCTTTTTGACGCCTTGACGCACGCGGTGTTCGGGGTGGTCGCGATCCTGATGCGCCTTGCGCCCATCGGTGCCTTCGGCGCGATGGCGTTCACCGTGGGAAAATTTGGTATCGGGGCGCTGGGGCCTTTGCTCAAGCTCATCGCAACGTTTTACATCACTTCGCTTCTATTTGTTCTCATCGTATTAGGAACGATCGCTCGGTTAGCTGGATTCGGGATCATAAAATTTCTTTGGTACATCAAGGAAGAAATTTTGTTGGTGCTGGCCGTCAGCTCGTCGGAACCCGCGCTGCCCACGCTGATGGCCAAACTGGAAAAACTGGGCTGTTCCAAGGCACTCGTTGGACTGGTTGTGCCCACCGGCTATACCTTCAACACCGACGGCACGAGCTTGTACATGACGCTGGCGGCGTTGTTTGTGGCTCAAGCGACGAACACGCACCTGACGCTGCTGCAGCAACTGACGATTCTGGGCGTGGCGGTGCTGACTTCGAAGGGCGCGAGCGGCGTGCAAGGCGCGGCGTTCATCGCGCTGGTGGGAACGATGATGGTCATTCCCACGATTCCGGTGGCGGGGATGGCGTTGATTCTGGGAATCGACCGTTTTATGAGCATGTGCAGGGCGGTGGTGAACATGCTCGGCAACGGCGTGGCGACGGTCGTGGTGGCGCGTTGGGAGAAAGAGCTCGATCGCAAGACTTTGCAAAGCAATTTGGCGGGAACCGAAGCCTAGGAAGATTCTGAGGAGGCTGCATGCGCGTAATTTACTTTCTCGCGCTGGCGGGCGTATTCGGAGCAAGCGTCCAGGGCCAGGAAGCTTCTGGCAACGCGAGCATCGATCCCGAACATATCTTCTTCACGCAACCGGTCAAAAATCCTCCAACCGACGTGATTGAGCCGGTGAGGGATTCCGAATTTCCCCTTCATTTGATTTATGTCGAGACTGTCGACGGAATGTACGCTCCGATCGGCCTACGAAAACCGCCTGGAAACGGCCCATTTCCCACCGTTTTGTTCGCGCACATGAACGGCGGCCTCGGGACGCAGTGGATCCGGGAGTGGACGCAGAACGGAAGTTGGACACTGGAGCAATTTCTGAAGGCGGGATATGCGGTGGCCTTGATCCGCTATCGCGCGGAAGTAAAGGAAGGATATGGAACTCCGCTGGTGGAGGGCAAGCAGGAAGGGCGGCAGATTTTCAACCGGGGCCCGTTCGAATATGAAGATGCAATCTCGATCATTAAGTTCGTGAAGACCCTGCCGTACGTCGACCCGGACAGAGTGGGCTACCTTGGCCTGAGCCACGGCGGCGAGATGCTGATGAAAATCGCGTCTGAGTACAACGGATTGCGGGCGGGCATCGCCAGCGAGCCGGCCTCGATCGATTACCTGGCGCGGCGGCCGCAGCCGCGCGATCCCAAGGCTCCCCCTCTGCCGGAAACCATGAAGCTGAACAGCGAAGAGATGCAGCGCAAAGCGGTGGAAGAGTTGCGCGGGCGCATCGATACGAACGTGGCGATGCAACGCATCAATGCGGTGAAAATGCCGATTCTGGTTCAAGGGCGGGAGCGCGATCACAACCAGGCGATTTTCCGGCTGAACTATGAACTTCTTCGCGACGCCGGGAAAAAAGTGGAATGGAAATCCTACGATCACGACGAACACGGCTTCATTTTCGTAAGGCGCAACGCCCAGGGAGTCTATGCTCCGGATGCGGTGCAGCTCGAGATTGTCAAGGATTCCATCGCTTATTTCGATCGCCAGATGAAGAAGCCATAACAGTCCGGCAAGACGCGGCGGTGGAGTGAAGAGGGGAGAACGAGGCGAGAATCCGGGATGGCTGAACGATACGATGTCGTGGTTGCCGGTGCCGGGCACAACAGCATGATCACCGCCGCCTATCTGGCCAAGGCGGGCTTCCGCTGCGTGCTGCTCGAGGGGCGGCCAATCGTCGGAGGCGGCGTCAAATCGGCGGAATTGTCGCTACGCGGATTCAGGCACGACGTGTGCTCCTCGGCGCACAACGTGATTCACGACAATCCGCTGCTGCGCGATGATGAACTCAAGCTCGGCGATTACGGGCTGGAATATATTTTTCCCGACCCGGTATTTCACATGCCGTTTGCCGACGGGAGTTATCTGACCCAGTGGCGCGACCTCGACCGCACGTGCGCTGAATTTGCCAAGTTTTCCAAGAAAGATGGGGCGGCGTACCGGCGAATGATCACAGAGTACGAAGCCGTGAAACCGATTTTCGAGGACGCGACATTTTCACCTGTCGGTTTTGGCAAATCGACGAACGATCGCTTGGCCGAGCTGCCTCACGGGAAAATTTGGCAGCGTCGGCTGGCGATGTCGGTCTGGGAAATTATTCGGGACTGTTTTGAGGATGATCATTGCCGGGCGTTCATGCTGGCCAGCCCCTGGACGCTGCAGCCTCCTCAGGAGCCGATGACCGGACGTCTTGCTTATATCGGGTTTCACCAGCAGCGGCAGAGCCGGCCGCTGCCCAGGGGAGGGTCCGGAGCGCTCACGCGAGCGCTGGCACGCTTCATCGAGGCTCACGCCGGAGAGATTCTCACTAACAAGTGGATCAAGCAATTGATTATTGAGAACGGAAAATGCAGCGGCGTTGAATGCGCCGACGGGAGCGCCTATCGAGCGGAGAGAGCAGTGCTCTCGACGATTCACGTCAAGCATTTGGTGGATATGGCACCGCGGGAATTGTGGGGCCAGGGATTTATCGATGGCGTCGATACGTGGACGGGCGGGTGCACGATGTTTGCCACAAACTACGCCACGACGGAGCCGCCGAAATACACGGTCAATGGAGGGATGCTTTCTCCTGTGCATTCCGGGTTGATGGCGAGTCCCGAACGGACTTTGCGCCTGGGTTACGACTTCGCCGCCGGAGCGGTCAATACGGAGGAGCCGCCGCTGCATGTGATCTGCTGCAGCGTCGCCGATCCAACGCGCGCTCCTGCAGGGATGCACACCGTAAAGATAGTTGGCTACCAGCCTTATCAACTGAAAGAAGGGCCTCAGCATTGGGACGCCATCAAGCGGCAAGTCTCCGACGTCAATCTCGAATATTTGAGGCGGTTTTCCCCAAATCTTACCGAGGACAAAATCCTGGCGCGCGTGATCGACAGCCCGCTCGATCTCGAGCGGATGAATCCGCATAACTGGCATGGCAGTTGTCATGGAGGATCGCAAAACGCGGCGCAGTCGGGGCCACTGCGTCCCGTTCCTGGCTGGGCGCAACACCGCATGCCAATCCCCGGGCTGTATCAAACGGGTGCCACGACGCATCCGGGAGGTTCGGTGACGGGGGCTTCGGGCCGAAATGCTGCGATCGTGATGCTGAAGGATTTTGGGACGAGCATCGAGGAAGTGGTGAAGAAAACATAGACCGACGGATATTCGCTTTGTGGCGCGAGTGCGAATAGGATGTGCGTCCGCTGGAGCGTGCGGGCGCAGGAGCGAATCGATGAGGAAGATGACGCGGCGTGGTTTTGTGAAGAATGCGGCACTGGCGCCGCTGGTGGTCACTCCGTTCACACTGGAACAGCAAGCGGCCAAGGCGGAACGCTTCGACATCGTGGTCGCGGGCGCGGGACACAATAGCCTGGTCACCGCGGCGTATCTCTCTAAGGCCGGCTATCGTTGCCTCGTGATCGAAGGCCGGCCGATAGTGGGCGGCGGGGTAAAAACCGCGCAATTGACGCTTCGCGGATTTCACGACGACGTGTGCTCGACCGCGCACGCCTTTATTCAAGACAACCCGATGCTGCGAAACAACGAGCTCAAGCTCGGCGACTACGGCCTTGAATACATTTTTCCCGACCCCATCATGCACATGCCGTTTCCCGACGGCAGCTACATCACGATGTGGCACGATCCGGAGCGCACGATCGCCGAGTTCGCAAAGTTTTCCAAAAAAGATGCGGCGATGTACCGGCGCATGATGGAAGAATTTCAATCCGTGAAAGCTATCTTCGTGGCCGCCAACTACACGCCGATCGGTTTCGGCAAGCCGGTCAACGAGCGCCTTGCGGAGCATCCGCAGGGGAAGCTGTGGCAACGCCGGCTGGCCATGTCCGCATGGGACATCATTCACGACAATTTTGAGGACGAACATTGCCGGACGTTCATGCTGGCACTTGGCCACGTGTCATTGATACCGCCCGAGCAGGCTGTGACCGGGCGGCTGGCCTACTCGCCGGTTTCCCAGCAGCTTTCCGACCGCCCGTTCCCGAAAGGGGGATCGGGTGTACTGACGCAGGCGTTGGCGCGTTTCATCGAAGCCCACAACGGCACGATCCTGACGAACAAATGGATTCGAAAGCTGACCATCGAAAACGGAAAATGCACCGGTGTGGAGTGTTCCGACGGCAGCGCGTACCGCGCGGACAAGGCCGTGCTTTCGACGATTCACGTGAAGCACCTAATCGATATGGCGCCGCGCGAACTTTGGGGTTCGGACTTTGTCGAGGGCGTGGAAACGTATCAAGGCGAATGTGGGACGTTCGTGATCAGTTGTGCCACGAGCGAGCCGCCGAAATACGCGGTTGCGGAAGGGACTCTGGCGCCGGTGGAGTCTTTGATCTTGTCGAACTCCGAGCGCCTGCTTCGTCTCAGCTATGACGATGCGCGTGGTGTCGTGAATCTGGAAGATCCGCCATTGCAAGTTATCTGTTGTAGCGTCGCGGATCCCACGCGCGCACCCGCCAGCATGCACACGCTGAAAGTCCTCGGTTTCCATCCCTACAAGCTGAAGGAAGGGCCTGAACATTGGGATGCCATTAAGGAGCAAGTTGCCGACGCCACGTTCAAGTATCTGCGGCAATTCGCGCCCAATTTGACGGAAGACAAAATCCTGGCGCGGTTCGTCGAAAGTCCGCTGGATATCGAGCGCATGAATCCGCACTTCTGGCACGGCAGTGTGCATGCCGGGGCGCAGACGCCCGCGCAATTGGGCCCCATGAGGCCTGTGCCGGGATGGGCGCAGCACCGCATGCCCATTCCCGGGCTGTATCAAACGGGAGCGACCACGCATCCGGGAGGTTCGGTGACGGGCGGTCCAGGACGAAACGCAGCGATCGTGATGCTGAAAGATTTTGGGACGAGTATCGAGGAAGTCGTGGGGAAGAAGGCGTAAGGGAGATTCCCTGATTTTGGGCGAGAGGTGAGTTGGAAATGAAGAAAACCGGTGTGATGTTGCTGGCGGTGGGAGCGCAAATCTTGGCGGCGTTGCTTTTTGTGGTGAACACGGCAACTCCACGCCCAGCGGCACAAACGCAAACTGCCAAGCCGATGGTTCCCGACAATTTGTCTGTACATACGCCACCTGTGCAGCCGCTTCCGTACAGCCACAAGACACATTTGGCGGTGGGACTCGAATGCAAGGAGTGCCACACGAATCCGGATCCCGGCAAGTTGATGACGTTTCCGGCGACGACGAAGTGCATGCAGTGCCACGTGACGATCGCCAAGAACAAGCCGGCGATCCAGAAGCTCGCGGAGTTCGCCAGGTCACAGAAGCCGATTCCCTGGGCGCGTGTCTACACGGTTCTCACGGGAGTATCATGGAGTCATCGGCCTCACTTGGAGGCGGGCCAGAAGTGCGAGACGTGTCATGGCCAAGTCGCGCAGATGGAGGCGATGTCGGAGGTCACCAGCGTAACGACGATGTATAGCTGTCTGAACTGTCATGAAATGAATCACGCCAAGACGGCGTGCGAAACCTGCCATAAAAATTGATTCTACGGAATATTTTTCGAGCCAGGAGGGATCATGGCAAATCCAATGGAGATCGAAGTCAACGGCAAGAAATACCCGGTCCGGTACGATCCCGACACGCCGCTCTTGTACGTGCTCCGCGATGAGCTTGGACTGACCGGCAGCAAATACGGCTGCGGAGAAGGGCAGTGCGGAGCCTGCACTGTGTTGATCGGCGGCGCGCCGCGAAGATCATGCCAGATTGCCGTGAGCGCGGCCGCGGGGAAATCCATCACGACGATCGAAGGACTCGAAAAAGATGGCAGGTTGCACCCCGTCCAGCAGGCGTTTCTGGACACCGGCGCGTTTCAGTGCGCCTATTGCACCCCGGGAATGATTATGAGCAGCGTCGGACTCTTGCAGGGAAATCCAAATCCGAGTCCGGTGGAAATCGCCCAATTCCTCCAAGGGAATATGTGCCGTTGCGGCGCGCATCCGCGCATCGTCGATGCGGTTCGGCAAGCGGCCAAGACGATGCAGGAGCACCGGTCATGAGCGACGCAATCGACAAATTTGTTCCCGAACCGGAGCGCTACGAATTCAGCGCCCCGCCGATGCATCATTTCGAGCTTCAGCGCCGCGATTTCTTCAAACTTCTGGGCGCGGGAATCGCCGTATTCACGGTTACAAAAGACGCTTTTGCGAAACAAGAAACCGCGCCGACGCATGGCTTCCACATGGAAGAGCCGTCGAAAGAGATCGATGCGTGGCTGCACATCGGCGAAGACGGTCTAGTGACCGCGTTTACGGGCAAGGTTGAGATCGGCCAGAACATCCGTACTTCGCTCGCGCAAACGGTGGCCGATGAACTGCGCGTGCCGTTCGAAAGCGTGCGCATGGTGACGGGAGATACCGCGCTGGTACCGTTTGATTTCGGCACGGTGGGAAGCCGCTCGACGGCGACGATGTCGCCGCAGTTGCGGAGCGCTGCGGCGGCCGCGCGGGATTTGCTGGTTGGAGTTGCCGCGAAAGAGTGGAATGTCGCGCCGGAAGGTCTGAAGGCAGCCGACGCGAAGGTTACCGATCCCGCTTCGGGGCGGTCGCTTCGTTACGCGGAATTGGCACGCGGCAAGACCCTCGCCCACAATCTGCCGGCCGAAGATCCCATCACACCCCCGACCGAATGGACGATCGCAGGCAAGGCGATTCCAAAGGTCGATGGGCGTTCTTTTGTTACCGGCAAACACGAATACACGCCCGATCTGCATCCTTCGGGAATGCTGTACGGCAAAGTATTGCGCCCGCCGTCGTTCGACGCGACGATTGCTTCTTACGATGATGCAGCGGCGAAAGCCACGCCAGGTGTGGTTGTGGTGCGGGACGGGGATTTTGTCGGCGCGGCAGCCCAGACCGAAAGACAAGCGCAAAAAGCGCTCGAAGCTATTCAGATCAACTGGAAGGAAACTCCGCAGATTTCGGACAAAGAGATATTTTCTTATCTCAAGAAAAATGCTGCGGCCAAGTCCGGGGAACGATTTCGAAAGCAAGCCGGATCCATGGAAGAGGGACTGGCTCACGCCGCGCATCGCCTGGATGCGACATACAACATTTCGTTCATCGCGCACGCGCCGCTCGAGCCGCGCGCGGCCGTGGCGCAGTGGACAGACGGCAAGCTGACGGTTTGGACCGGCACGCAGCGGCCCTTTGCCGTGCGTGATGAGCTCGCGGCAGTTTTCCATATTTCGGAAAGCAACGTGCGTGTGATTGTGCCGGACACAGGTTCCGCGTATGGGGGCAAGCACACGGGCGACCCGGCGCTGGAAGCGGCGCGGTTGGCTCGCGCGGCGGGGCGTCCGGTGCGCGTGTTCTGGACGCGCGAGGAGGAGTTCACCTGGGCATATTTCCGTCCCGTCGGAGTGATTGAGATTAAGAGCGGCATCGCGCCGGATGGAACGCTGACGGCATGGGAATTTCATAACTACAATTCGGGTATGTCCGCAATCGAGACTCCGTACGTCGTCCCGAACCGGCATATCGAATACCATCCGGTTCCATTCAATATGAGACAGGGTTCGTATCGCGGGCTCGCGGCAACGGCGAACATCTTCGCGCGGGAAACGCACATGGACGCCATTGCGCGCGCGGCGCAAATGGATCCGCTGGAATTCCGTTTGAAAAATATCTCCGACGCGCGTCTTCGCGCGGTTTTCGAGGCGGGTGCTAAATCCTTTGGCTGGCCGCAGAAGAAAACGCAGGAAGGGCAGGGTTTTGGCCTCGGCGGTGGCGTCGAAAAAGGCGGGTATGTTGCCACGTTCGCGGAAGTTTCCGTCGACCACAGTTCCGGAGCGGTCCGCGTGGTGCGCGTCACTACGGTTTATGAGTGCGGTGCCATTGTGAATCCCGACGGCCTTCGCAATCAGGTTGTCGGAGCAATCATTCAGGGAATAGGTGGCGCGCTCTTTGAGGCCGTCGAATTCGAGAACGGCCGCATTACCAATCCGCACTTCTCGAAATATCGAGTACCGCGTTTTCGCGACGTGCCCAAAATTGACGCGGTACTGCTCGACAGGAAAGACCTCGCGCCCGCCGGAGCAGGCGAAACTCCCATGATGGGAATTGCGCCGGCCATCGGCAACGCGATCTTTGACGCCAGCGGCGTTCGCTTTAATCGATTGCCGTTGGCCCCTAACGGTGTGAAGGCCTGATAATCTCTTCTTGCTGACTCTCGGCCATTGACCAAGACATCTCAACGGCGCAATCTGCGCGAATCGTCCAGTATGAAAGCCTGTTTTCTCAGCAAACCGGCCCCGATCGAAACGAATCCGCTTCAATACGGAGATGTGCCCGCGCCGCAGCCCGCAAACGGTGAATTGCTGGTGCGAGTGAGCCACTGCGGTGTGTGCCGGACGGACCTCCATGTCATTGAAGGAGAGTTACCACCACGCAAGTCGCCTGTAATCCCCGGCCATCAAGTAGTGGGGATTGTCGAAGAGTTAGGCAAAGGTGCCACTAGATTTAAGATTGGCGCGCGCGTCGGTATTGCCTGGTTGTTCCACACCGATGGCGTATGCCACTACTGCCGGTCTGGCGCCGAAAATCTCTGCGACAACCCCGCATTTACGGGTTACACAGTGGACGGGGGCTACGCCGAATACATCGTCGCGCCGGAAGATTTCGTCTACCCGATCCCCGCGGCATTTCCCGATGAGCAAGCAGCTCCGTTGCTGTGCGCAGGCATCATCGGATTCCGGTCGTTGCGGCTTACCGGCGTCAAACCCGGCGGCCGCCTCGGCTTTTATGGATTCGGAGCGGCCGCTCACGTGGCCATCCAGGTTGCGCGCCACTGGAATGTCGAGGTCTTCGCTTGTACCCGCGACGCGCGGCATCAGCGGCTGGCGCTGGAGCTCGGAGCGAAGTGGGCCGGCGACACGTTTGCCGAGCCGCCAGTGAAACTCGATGCCGCGATCGTTTTTGCTCCGGCAGGAGAAATTGTTCCGGCCGCGCTGAAAGCGCTCCACAAAGGCGGGTCACTCGTCCTCGGCGGCATCCACATGAGCCAGATCCCGTCGTTCGATTACGATCTCTTGTATCAGGAGCGGGTGATTCGCAGTGTTGCCAACAACACTCGCCAGGACGGCGAAGATTTTCTTCGGGTTGCGGCGGAGATCCCTATTCGCAGTCATGTACGGATCTATCCCATGCAGGAAGCCAATCAGGCTCTCAACGCATTAGAGAATGACGCGATCCCCGGCGCGGCGGTCTTGAAGATCGAAGCCTAGCCGTGAAGATCGCTGTGGATGTGGTCAGTAGTCTGTGTTCGTTACCAGGAAGAAGTCTTTGTTTGCGGAGTTTTCAGCCCAGCAGAGGGCCTTTCGCTCCCTTCGCTGCGCCAATTCAACTTCGCTGGAAGTTCAAATCGTTTTGTCCTTCGCGTAGCAGAGCTTTTCCAAATTGCACGCGGCGCATTTAGGTCTGCGCGCCACGCAAACCCGGCGTCCGTGCCAAATAATTTGGTGCGAGAATTTTATCCACCTGTCTTGCGGGATGATTTGCATCAAGTCCTGTTCGATTTTCTTAGGATCCTCGTTCCTCGATAAATCCAGCCGGTTCGAGAGTCGCTGGACGTGCGTATCCACGACCACCCCGCTCGCAATTCCATATGCCGTGCCCAGCACGACGTTTGCCGTCTTGCGCGCCACGCCAGGCAGCGTCAGCATCTCTTCCATCGTTCGCGGCACTTGCCCGCCGAACTTTTCTAGGATCGCCTTGCTCGCACCCATTACCGATTTCGTTTTATTCCGGAAAAAACCCGTGGGCCGGATCTCCTGCTCCAATTCGCTCGGAATCGCGTGCGCAAACGCCTCCGGGCCGGAATATTTTTTGTAGAGGGTCTCGGTGACTTGATTTACCCGCACGTCCGTGCACTGCGCCGAAAGAATCGTCGAAATCAGCAATTGAAACGCATTGGCGTGCTTGAGCTCGCATGTCGCGCCCGGATACGCCTCATCCAGTTTTGCGAGAATCGCCGACACGCGCTTCGGATCTGTCCCTGCTCCGCCGGTTCTTTTCGGTACTGGAGTTCGCCGGGCGGGCTTTGCCGGTTTCGTTTTTCTCCGGCCTGATTTTTTCGCTGCCTTCTTTTTCGTTTTGGTCGCCATGGGAGGCAGAACTATAGCATGCCGGGCAGGCTGGCTAGCATCCGGCGGAACGCTTTGCCACGGTGACTGTCTTTGTTTTTTTCAGTCGCCGTGAGTTCCGCGAAAGTTTTCCCCAGGGAAGGGAAGTAAAACACGGGGTCATAACCGAACCCGCCGCTCCCCCGGACCGCTTCCAGGATTTCTCCGTCCACGCGATCGGTGACGACGGCAATCGCGCGGCCCACTTTTGCCAGCGCAATCGCACATACAAAATACGCCATCCGGCCTTGGCCGGTTTTTCCCTGCAGCTCGCGCAGGAGTTTCGCAATCCGCTCCGCGCTGCTCGCGTGAGCTCCTGCGTATCGCGCCGAATGCACGCCCGGCGCTCCGCCGAGCGCCGGTACGACCAGGCCCGAGTCATCCGCGAAAACGCACCCTTCTTCTTGCAGGCGCGAATAATGCAAGGCCTTCCCCAACGCATTCTCTGCAAATGTGGGCGCATTTTCTTCGAACGAGGGCAGGGAATCGAATCCCGGCAGCAACTCCATCTCAACGGACAGGTCAATCTCTGCTGTGCGGGCCAGTCCCCGAAATTCACCGAGCTTTCCCGGATTCGATGACGCCAGAAAAAGTTTAGCGGGCGCGCGCACTGAATTTCATCGGCAGGATCGCGCGCTGTTCTTCCGTCAGGCGCCGAATCCCCGCGGCCGCCAGCGCCAGCAAATCCTGCATCTCGCTTCCCGTGAACGCACGCCCCTCGGCCGTGGCCTGGATCTCCACAAAATGTCCGCCGCCCGTCATCACAACGTTCATGTCCACTTCGGCGCGCTAATCCCCTTCGTACGCCAGGTCGAGCAGCGCGCGATCATCCACGATGCCCACGCTCGTCGCCGCAACCGAATCGATGAGCGGCGACCTCTTCAACATTCCCGCCGCCACCAGCCGTTCGAATGCCAACGCCAGCGCCACGAACGCTCCGGTAATCGAAGCCGTGCGCGTTCCCCCGTCCGCCTGGATCACATCGCAATCGATCCAAACGGTCCGCTCGCCGAGCATCTCCTGGTCGGTCACCGCTCGCAGCGACCGCCCGATCAACCGCTGGATTTCCTGCGTCCGCCCCGATTGTTTCCCTCGCGCCGCTTCCCGAGGAGTCCGTTCTTCCGTCGCCCGGGGCAACATTCCGTACTCACTCGTCACCCAGCCCTTGCCGCTGCCCTTCAAGAAAGAGGGCACGCCATCATCCACCGTCGCCGTGCAAATCACGCGAGTGCCGCCCAGCTCGATGAGCACGCTGCCTTCGGCCGTGGAAATAAAGTCCGGAATGATTTTCACGGGACGCATCTGGTCTGCGTTGCGGCCGTCGTTCCTCACTCTACCTCCTCGAGTTTCGCCATGCTCGGTACGCAAATTCAACTCCCCCGCTCGGGCAGCGCCAGTTTGCCGGGCGTGCTCTCCCGTGTCAACTTCACGGTCGCTCTTTGGCTCCGGAGGTCGGCGGTTTATCTGCCGCTGGTGCATTATTTCCTGGAATCGCCGCTCCTGCCGTCGGCGGAGCGAGTGGTGTCTTTCCAGGGGCCTGCGAGGGCTTGGTATTCACCACGAAAGTCCCCGTCAAATCCAGATGTCCCGCCAGCGTTTCCGTCTCTTGTCCATGGATCAAAATCCTCAGCCGCTGCACCTGCGACACATTTGCTTCCAGCGTGCGCGCGATTGAATCTGCCGCCAGTTGCTCGCTCTGAATCCCGGAAGGTATCGACGTCGCTAGCGCCTCGGAAAAATCCGCGATGCCCGTACCGTCCGGCAGCAAGTAAAATTCCAAGAGCGCCGCATCGGGAGGCAAGGTCCGCAGTTCCGCATCCACCGGTCCCGCAAGCAGAGTATTCAGCACTTGCTTTGCGCGCAGCATCGGCTCATTCGAAAGCGGCAGCTCCACCGTCGTGGGCGCAAGCGAGCCGTCCTCGGCGCTCGACGCCCAAAACAGCACTGACTTCACGCGTGGCTGGCCGGGACTGACCGGCGTCGCAAGCGTCAACTCGCGCCGCGCCTGCTCCTCGCTCTGTTGCTGCAATCGCGCTGCCCGCTGCACTCGGCGCTTCAATATCGGAAAGTAGATTGCCGCTCCAACTACGGCAATTGCCAGCCCGCCCAGTATCCGGTTGCGCCATCGCGGGCTCATGGCACGGCTCCCGGAACCGGGGATGCATCATAAATCGGCCGGAACGCCGCCACCCCGCGCGCAATCGCATCCGTAATTCCTGTTCCCATCCGTGCGAGTTCGGCCGGGTCCTCTACCAAAATGCTAGATACTTCTACGGCAATCGCAGGCGCGGCTGTTGTGCGCAATTGCCGCACGGTGGCCGGCTGCGCCGTGTTCGGTGATCCTTTGAATTGCAGCGTAAGTTGTCCTTGAACCAGGTCGCCCAGCCTGTGGCTCAATTCTAGAAATGGTGCTTGCGCCCGGTCCCAGGGAATCAATCCCGTGGCGTTGGGAGCCGCCGGGAAATCCGACATCGTGTAAACGCGCACCGTGCCCGGTGACCCTGTTGACGAAACGTGCAGCGTCACAAACACCGTCCCGCGCTGCGCGTTTGCCATGGCCGACCGATCGTCGAACGATGGATTGTCGTTTCCCTGCCTTGTCAGGCGCACCTGGAAGCCCTTGGCCTCCAAAGCTCTGCGCGCCTGCACCGCATACTCCAGCACCAGGTCGCTCTCCCGCATTCCTCCTGCGCCTCGCGCGCCCGGATCTGTCCCGCCATGAGCGGGGTCAATCACCACAACGGTCAGGCCTCCGCGCTGCGCTTGCGGAGGCAAAATGCTCGATGGCGCGGTGCCCGGTCGTGCCGATGCCGGCTGGCCGCTCGGCGCCTGGGTTGTCTGTAGCGGTTGTGTTTGCGCGGGCGCTTGCGGGAATGAACGCAGGCCAGCCCCGGCCAAAACGGCGAGGGGCAGACCTGCCAGGATCAGGATAAGGACCCCATTCCGCAAAGTGATTCGCACATCGAGCAGCATACCAAAACTGCCCGTACGTTAGTGTCGGTTGAGTCGTGGCTCCCCCGCAAAAAAGGGAGCACACAATCATGGTTCCCCGCGCGTTGCGGCCAATTCCATCGCTCAAAAACCAAACCGCCCGGCTCATTCGAACCGGGCGGCAGGGAACTCCAGTTTTTGAGAACGTTCTACGCAGCTTCGGCATCCTCAACCACCACAGGCTGAATCTCCGGCCGCAGTTTTCGCGTGGCGAAGTACAACACAAAGCCCGCCACTATGATCAGCGTGCCGAACGCCAGCCCGTTGATCCCCAGCACGGTTTCGCTGTCGCTCTCGATCAGGGCAAGGATGAGCAGCAGAAACGGGAACACGCCGGCGAGAATAGCCCCGGTAAGCCCACCCGGGACGCGGAACCCTCGTTTCAACTGCGGTTCGCGGATGCGCAGCGCCACAAGCGTCACGAATTCCAGCATCAGGCTGGCTCCGTACAGCATAATGTCCAGCGTTATCAGCCGTTTGAAGCCCAGCCCCAGGCACAGCGCCCAGCACGCCGCGCAAACCACGATTGCCACCCACGGGGCCTGCGTCTTCGAGCTCATCTTCCCGAAGACCTTGGGCAGCATCCCATCGCGTGCCATGGCCAGCGGCAGCCGCGAATAGCTCATCACCAGCGCGTTAAACATTCCGAACGCGCTCATCATTCCACCAAGCACGATCAGGAAGCGCAGCCACTCGAATCCCAGCACCTTTCCGCCGACGAGCCCGCCGATTTCTCCCCAGGCGCCGTCGCTTCCGAAGGTCGCCGCCGGAATCCCCGTCATATACACGGCCAGGAACGGCAGAACATACGTCAGCGAAACGAGAATTACGGCCGCAATCATAGCCCTTGGATACGTGCGCTGAGGTCGCTCGACTTCCTGCGCGATGGTCGAGGCGTTATCCCAGCCCATGTAGTTCCACATCGCCACCATCACACCGCCCAACAGTCCCAGGCTAGTCGTCGTTGCAGCCGCGTGCGGCGCAGCGAACGCTCCCGGCTTGAAAGGCGCCATTGCCACGATCACCGCAAACGGCGCGGACAGAAGAAAGAACAGCCAGAGCGAAGTGATGCCCACGACGCGGATCCCCGCGATGTTCAACGTCGCGCAAGCCACCACCACGAACAGTCCCGCCAATATCGCGTGGTTCCCGTCGCCAAACCACGGCGCCACCTGCTTCAAATAAAAAACAAACAGCGTCGGGTAAATGGCCATGTCGAAGATGCTGGCCGCGAGCGAAAGCCACGCCTCTTGAAAGCCCCAGAAATTTCCGAGTCCCCGCCGCACCCACGCGTAGTAGCCGCCCTCTGCGGGCAGCGCGCTCGATAGCTCTCCGATCATGAACGCGGTTGGCAGGCTCCACAGCACGGGCAGAAACAGCAGGATGAGGATCCCGCGCCCGTAGCCGGCGCCGTGCACGATCTCTTCCGTGCCGTAGGTGCCGCCGGACACCATGAAGAACGTCGCCGCGACGAGGGGCCAGAGCGTTAGTTTTGCGACTCTTTTTTTCGCAGTGGAGATTGCCTGGGTGGGAATGTGGGCGGGCAGTGATAACGTGCTCAATTTTTACTCTCGTCCTCCTAAGCGATCCTCACTCTCTCTGTTGCTGTGAAGCGAGTTCGCATTCGCAGGATACAGGGTTCGTCCCCGCATGCAAGAGAAAAATGCATTTCCACAAAATATTTTTTTCTCGCGCACACCGCTATTTCCGTCCCCCGGCGCCTCCGCCCGCCTTTCGCTCTCGGATTTCAGGGCTCACCTCCCCCCAGCCCGTCCGTCCCACACGGATGTGCTAAACTCCGCCCTCTGCTTTTGTCTTCATTCTTCTCAAATAGGAGCCTTGTCCATGAAATTTGCCGGCCACTTCCTCGTTCTGACCGTAGTCTTAGCCCTGCCCCCAGGCGCTAATCCCCAGTCGCCTTCTCCGACGCCCCGCTCGATCACCGTGGACGACCTGTTCCAGCTCCGCGAGGTCGACGACCCCCAGCTCGCTCCCGACAGTCAGCGAGTGGCCTACACCGTGAAGACTTCCATGCTAAAAGAAGACAAGATCGAGGAGCGCATCTGGAGTGTCCCGGTCGCAGGCGGCGAGGCCACTCCCATGACCGCGGAAGGGGTCTCTTCCTCTCACCCTCGCTGGAGTCCCGACGGCAAGTACCTCGCCTTCCTGTCTGCTCGCAACGAAGGCAAAACGCAGGTTTGGCTCCTCAACCTCGGAGGCGGCGAAGCCGAGCACCTTGCCGACACCCCCCAGGATGTCGAAGATTTCGCGTGGGCGCCGGACAGCCGCCGCCTCGTCCTTGTTCTCCGCGATCCTTCTCCTGAGGAGATGGAAGCCGCCAAGGAGCTGAAGGATCAAGGCGATAAAGCTGCTGCATCGAAAGAAAAGAAGACCAAGACAAGAAAGCCTTGGGTCATTGAGCGGCTGCAATTCAAGGCGGACGAAGTCGGTTTCTTGGACCGCCGCCGCACCCACCTTTATGTCTTTGATCTCGCTGCGAAGGTCCTGACACAAGTGACTTCCGGCGACTTCGACGATGCCGAGCCCGCTTGGTCCCCCGACGGCAAACTGTTGGCTTTTTCAAGCAACCGCTCAGCTCCCGACCCTGACCGCACCTACAACTCCGACATCTGGGTCGTTCCCGCAGACAACTCCGACAAAGGCGCCCATCTCACGCAGGTCACTACCAATCCCGGCTCCGATCAGTCTCCCACTTGGTCTCCCGACGGCAAGTGGATCGCCTACGTCACCCAACTCGACCCCCATCTCTTCGACTACGCCACGCATCACCTTGCCGTCGCCCCTGTCTCCGGAGGGCCAGCCAGGGTTCTCACCCAAGCCTTCGATCGACACGTCAGCTCACCGCGCTTTTCCCCCGACGGCAGGTCCATTTACTTCATTGCTGATGACGACGGCACGCAAAATCTCTACCGCATCCCCGCTGAGGGCGGAGACATCTCACGCCCTATCGCCGGTCGCCTCATTCTGTACGACTACTCCCTCGCCAAATCCGGCGAAATTGCCGCCCGGATCCTTACCGCCGACCACCCGGACGAAATTTATTCTTTGCCTGCAATCGGCGGAAAGCTCACCCAAGTTACCCATGTCAACGACGCTTTGGTCACGCAGTTGAAGCTCTCCCCCGCCGAATACGTCCACTTCAAGAGCAAGGACGGCACCCCAGTCTCTGGCTACCTCTACAAACCCACCGATTACGTCCCCGGCAAGAAATATCCGACTCTCCTTTTCCCCCACGGCGGTCCCGTTTGGGCCTATTACGCCGAGTTCGATCACCAGGCCCAGCTTTTTGCCGCCAACGGCTACCTCGTTCTCCTCCCCAATCCCCGCGGCTCCTCCGGCTATGGCCAGAAATTCTGCCAGGCCATTTTCGCCGATTGGGGCAACAGGGATTTTCAGGACGACATGGCCATCGTGGATTACGCCGTCGCGCAGGGCCTCGCCGATCCCGACAAGCTCGGCGTCGGTGGCTGGTCCTACGGAGGCATCTCGACCGATTTCATCATCGCCCAGACGACACGCTTCAAAGCTGCCATCTCGGGAGCTGGCTCCGCTCTGTTCATCAGCATGTATGGCCACGACCAATACCAGAAGGACTACGAGACCGAGCTAGGCCTCCCCTGGGAAAACGAAGCGTTATGGGATAAGGTCTCCCCCTTTTACCGCGTTACCAGTATCACGACCCCTACCCTATTCATGGGCGGCGAAATCGACTGGAACGTTCCCATCCTGGGGGGCGAACAGATGTACCAGGCCTTGAAGCGCCTCGGCCGCATCACCGAGCTGGTCGTTTATCCCGACGAATATCACGAGTTCAAGACCCCCTCGCACCTCAAGGATCGCCTTGAACGCTACCTCGCCTGGTACGCCCACTTTGTTAAGGGCGACGCCACTCCGGCCCGTCCAACCTCCACTTCTACCGATTAACGGGCAGGTCCGGGCGGTCCCAGTCTGTCCGAAGCAAAAATAATCAAGTTTGGTGTCCTCGGCCCTCGAATATCCGCATTCTCCGGCGGAACCTGGCCCCACCTTATGTCGTCTATACCGCCGGAGGATAAAATGGCCTCGCTCTGGCATGACCTTCGCTATTCCCTTCGGCTGCTACGCCTCAGCCCAGGGTTCACGATCGTTGCGATTCTCACCCTCGCCCTGGGTGTCGGCGCCAATACCGCCATTTTCCAGCTCATTGACGCTGTCCGCTTGCGTAGTATTCCAGTGAAAAACCCCCAAGAGCTGGGAACTGTTAGGATTGCCGACAGGGACTGGAGCTCCGGGCAATTCTCCAGCCAATATTCTCAACTGACATTTGCGATGTGGGAGCAAATCCGCAAGCGTCAAGAGGGATTCGGCGAGACCGCAGCCTGGAGCGACAGGCGCTTCAATCTGGCGACGGGTGGCGAAGTGAGATATGCCAAGGCTATCCAGGTCAGCAGTGAATTTTTCCACGTCCTTGGTATTGAGCCGGCTCGCGGGCGGCTGCTTGGCCCGGAGGATGACCAGCCGGGTTGCGAAGCAGGGGGAGTAAACATCAGCTACGCTTTCTGGCAACGCAACTTTGGCGGCGACCCATCCGTGGTGGGGAAACGCCTCACCTTGGATGGCAATTCGTTTGAAATTCTTGGCGTTACGCCTCCGGGCTTCAACGGTATCTCCGTAGGCGATACGTTTGACGTAGCCGTCCCAATCTGTGTCGAGCCCATCCTGAGTCCGCGCAACAACCGGCTCACCGTCCGCCATGCCTGGTGGCTTGCCTCCATCGGTCGGCTCAAACCCGGGTGGACAATTGCCCGCGCCAACGCGCAAATAAGCGCGGTGACGCCCGCGATTCTGCATGAGACGATTCCGCCCTTTTATGACGCGGAAGGAGTAAAGAAATATCTTGAGTACAAACTCGGAGCGTTTTCGGCGAGCACGGGATTTTCGGAATTGCGGAGGAATTCCGAAACGCCACTGTGGTTGCTCCTGGGGATTTCCGGACTGGTCTTGCTCATTGCCTGCGCAAATCTCGCCAACTTAATGCTGGCGCGCGCCGGTGCACGCGAACGCCAGATTACCATCCGGCTGGCTCTGGGGGCTTCGCGAGGGCGGATGATTCGCGACCTGCTTTCGGAAAGTCTGCTACTTGCCGCGGCTGGGGCGATTTGCGGATTGTTCCTGGCGTTTGCAGTCAGCCGGATGCTTGTCGCGTTTATCAGCACACCGGAGAGTCGGATCTTCCTGGATCTGGGCATGGACTGGCGGGTTCTCGCGTTCACGACCGCACTCGCGGCGCTGACGACGGTTTTCTTCGGCCTGGCTCCGGCGGTGCGTGCGACTCGCGCAGACCCCGCCACGCTGTTGCAGTCAGGAAGCCGCGGAATGACTGGAGGCCGCGAGCGGTTTGGTCTCAGGCGCATTCTGGTCGTCTCGCAAGTGGCGCTATCCCTTGTGCTCTTGATGGGCGCACTGCTTTTTGCCCGCAGTTTGCGCAACTTGATGACCCTGAACACGGGGTTCCAGCAGGACGGAATCTTGATCACCAGCGTCGATTTCCAGCGGTTACATATTCCCGAGGACCGGTACACCGAGTACAAACGGAACATCGTGAAGCGCGTGCAGGCCATCCCTGGCGTGGAATCCGCCGCGAGCGCCATGCTGGTCCCATTTGGCGGAGACACCTGGAATCAAGACGTTCTCACCGAGGGATCCGACGATGATAAGGGCGTGGTGTGGTTGAATTATCTTGGCCCGGGCTATTTTCAAACCATCGGGACGCCGCTCCTCGCAGGGAGGGACTTCGATGACCGCGACACCACAACCTCCGTGAAAGTGGCCATCGTGAATCAGGCCTTCGTGCGCAAGATTCTCAAGGGCGCGGATCCTTTGGGGAAGAGGTTTCGCTTGAAAGAAGCTCCAGGAAAACCGCGGCCCCTGTATGAGATTGTTGGAGTGACGGAGGATAACAAGTTCCAGGACATGCACGAGGAATTCCTGCCGTTCACGTATTTCCCGGCGACACAGCAGGAAGGACCCAGCCCCGATGTCCAAATCCTGATTCGTTCGTCTCTCCCCCTGGCGAGTCTGCTTGCCTCGTTGAAGCAAACCATCGGCGACGTGAATCCTGGCATCGATCTCGAGTTCAAGGTTTTCCGGACGCAGATTCGCGAATCGCTTGTACAAGACGAACTGATGGCCACGCTTTCCGGCTTCTTTGGTTTTCTCGCCGCGCTCCTCGCCGCGATTGGTCTTTACGGCGTGATCTCCTATATGGTCATTCAACGCACTCGCGAGATTGGCATTCGAATGGCCATCGGCGCGGAAGGCGGTCACGTCGTCGGCATGATCATGCGCGAAGCGGGCATGCTCACGAGTATCGGTCTCTTTGTCGGCGCCGGACTCGCCCTCGCTACCGCCCAGGTCGCCAAGTCGCTCCTCTTCGGCCTCAAGCCGCGTGACCCGTGGACGCTCGCCCTGGCCGTCGTGACCCTTTCAACCGTGGCCGCGCTCGCCAGCTTCTTGCCCGCCTATCGCGCCTCCAAACTCGACCCCATGCTCGCCCTCCGCGACGAATAGTGGAACTATCCTCGTTGATCGGTTACGCGGCCCGGACCGGAAGATTGCCCCGAGGATTGCGCAGGCTCAACGCCACTCTCATCTTGCGTTTTTCGGATAGCGCGGCAGGTTCGCAGGGATGCCAAGATGGCGCGTGCCCCAAGCACAGAGGACGCTCATGGGCTCGATCAATTCTTCGCCTGCGCAGGTTAGGGAGTAGGTGACCTGGGGCGGCGAAGCGTGCGTTACCTTGCGATGCACGATGCCGTCCGTTTCAAGCTGGCGGAGTTGCGAGGTCAGAACTTTTTCGCTAATGCCGGGGAGGAGTCCGCGCAGCTCGGCGAAGCGTTTCGGGCTGAAGCCCAGGTGCCAAATGGCGAGGACCTTCCATTTGCCGCTGACCACATTGATCGTGCCCTGTACGGGACACCCGTAATGGTTTTTCATGGAGACTCCAGGCTTACAAAAAAGTGCGTACTTCCCGCGCTCGTAAGATGGTTATACCATTGCCCCGAAATGAAGCAAATCACGCCCGCACGGCGCGACCCAGCATCCAAGCCGTTCGCGACGTGTCCACCCCAGGAGGAAGAAGATGATTTTAGTTACCGGTGCGAGTGGGACTGTCGGCAGAACAGTGCTGGCGGAAGTGGCGCGAAGCAAGCAGAAGTATCGCGCGATGTACCGCTCCCAGAAGGAAGCTGCTAAAGCTCCGGCCGGAACGGAAACGGTGATCGCGGATTTTTCAGACAAAACCAGCCTCTCAACGGCTCTGCGCGGTGTGGAGAGCGTTTACCTGGTGTGCTCGCCGGTTCCAGACCTAGTCCAACTGGAAGGAAACGCGATTGAGGCGAGCCAAACCGCAGGCGTCAAGCGGATCGTGCTGAATTCGGCTTTGGGGGCGGGAGATTACAGGAAATCGTTTCCGAGCTGGCACCGCAAGGTGGAAGACAAGCTGAAGGCGACGAAGATGGTGCACTGTATTCTTCGGCCCAACAGCTTTATGCAGAACGTGCTGACCTACTATGCGCCAAGCATTCGGGCACAAGGTGCGTTTTATGGCGCGATGGGGAACGCGCGAACGAGCTACTTGGATGTGCGGGACATTGCCGCAGTGGCTGCAAAGGTGTTGCAAGGCGGCGAGCATGACGGCAACACGTATGAATTAAACGGCCCGCAAGCGCTGACCTACCCCGAGGTCGCTAAGAAAATTTCCCGGCATGTGGGAATCGCGGCACAGTACGTGGACATCCCCGTGGATGCGCAGCGCAAGGCCATGCTCGATCAGGGAATGCCGGAATGGCAAGTGGCGGCGCTTCTCGAACTCCAGGATTACTACACCAGCGGCAAAGGTGGAACCGTGGACGGAGTGCTCGAGGGTTTGCTCGGACGTCCTCCCATCACGATGGATCAATTCCTCGCGGAGTTTGCTGGCGAGTTCCGCGGCCAAGCGGCAAAAGCCTGAGGAAAGAGACTCGTGAATCCCGTCAACCCCAAGACCGGAATGACGCATGCGCGAGCGCGCGATTTTATTCGCAACCACTTCGAAGAGTTCGTCAACAAGAAAAACGTGCAGATTGGGAACGTGAACTTCGCCGTCGATTTTGTGGACCACGGCGCGGATGTACCCTCCGGAATGCCGCCGGGGCCGGCTGGCGCTATCCAATATGTGAGCGGGGCGCTCAAGCGATTTCCCGATCTGCATGTGCAAATTGAAGACATGATTGCGGAAGACGACAAAGTCGTGGTGCGGAACCATTGGACCGCGACGGACTCGCAGACCGGTAAGAGGCTGGAGTTTTGCGGGATTGTCATCTGGCGGATCGCCAACAAAAAGATAGTGCAGCGCTGGGCGTACCTCGAACCGCCCCATCCGGCTTCGAAGGCTTTCGACTCATAAGGTTGTCCCAACTGCTATCGATTTCGCAATCTTCGATGCTTTTCCGGCCTACGAGGCTTCCGTGACCTGGAGCGTACGCGTTTTTTCAGCTAAACCTGTGCGATCCTTCTGCTACACTACGCTCCCGAATTGAATCGCATTTTCAGTTGAGGAGTCGCTCCCATGAAAATTTTGTCCTCCATCTTGTGCGTTCTTTTGGCTCTCTGCCTTTCTTCTCCTCTGCTTGCTCAGGAGGCAGCTTCCAAGTCTGCTCCTTCTGCTCCCCGCAATATCACCATCGACGATCTTTTCCAGATTCGCGACGTTTCGCAGCCCGAACTCAGTCCCGACGGCCAGTGGATCGCTTACGTCGTGCGTACCAGGATGCTCAAGAAAGACAAAAACGAGCAGCGCCTCTGGATGGTCTCGACTCGCGGTGGCGACGCTATTCCGTTGACCGCTGAAGGCGTGTCCTCTTCACATCCTCGCTGGAGCCCCGATGGAAAATTCCTCGCTCTCCTCTCGGCGCGGAACGGCGGCAAAAACCAGGTTTGGCTCTTGAATCGTCTCGGCGGTGAAGCCGTGCGCCTTACGGACGTCGCGCAAGGCGTCAACGATTTCGAATGGTCTCCCGACAGCACGCGTCTCGTTCTGATTCTCCAGGACCCCAAGCCCGAGGACTTAGAAACCGCCAAGGATAAAGACAAGCCCGCACCGGCCAAGCCCAAGACCCCGCCCCCCTTCGTCGTTGACCGCCTCCAATTCAAGGAAGACACCGTCGGTTATCTCGATCGCCGCCGCACTCACCTTTACGTTTTCGACGTTGCGGCCAAGAGCACCACACAAATAACGTCCGGCGATTTCGACGACACCGAGCCCGCCTGGTCACCCGATGGACGTTCACTCGCGTTCACCAGCAATCGCAGCACTCCCGATCCGGATCGCACGTTCAATACCGATATCTGGGTTGTCGCCGCAAACAATACGGACAAAGGCGCTCATCCCACGCAAATCACCACGAATCCTGGCGCTGACCGCTCGCCCACTTGGTCCCCCGACGGCAAGTGGATCGCGTTCGTGAGTCAGACCGATGCCAAAGCCATCGACTATGCCACGCATCATCTGGCCATCGCTCCTTCCACTGGCGGCGAAGAGAAAGTTCTCACGCTGGCGTTTGACCGCACCGTGCGCCGCCCGCGTTTCTCCGCTGATGGTCAGTCGATCTATTTCCTCGCCGAAGACGACGGCGCGCAGAATCTTTGCCGCGTCGCGGTTTCTGGCGGCGAAATCACGCGTCCCATCGGCGGCCGCCTGACCGTAGGTGCTTATTCCCTCGGGAAAGATGGTTCCGTCGCGGCGCAAGTCGGCATGTCCGACCGCCCCGACGAGATCTACTACCCTTCCGGCGGTGGTCTCACGCGCCTGACGAAAACGAACGACGCCCTCATGGCGCAACTTCGTATTTCACCGGCGGAGTACGTCCATTTCAAGAGCAAGGACGGCACGGAAGTCGCTGGATACCTTTACAAACCTCTCGATTACGCGCCGGGGAAAAAGGTTCCCACGCTGCTGAATCCCCACGGCGGGCCGGTCGGGCAATACACGGCATCGTTTGACCATCTCGTGCAGCTTTATGCAGCCAACGGCTACGCCGTGCTGCGGCCGAATCCGCGCGGCTCTTCGGGTTACGGCCAGAAATTCTGCGAAGCCATTTTTGCCGACTGGGGCAACAAAGACTTCCAGGATGACATGGCCATGGTGGACTACGCCCTCGCGCAAGGCATCGCCGATCCAGATAAACTCGGCGTCGGCGGCTGGTCCTACGGCGGAATTTCAACGAACTTTATTATCACGCAGACCAATCGCTTCAAGGGCGCCATCACCGGCGCCAGCGAAGTTCTCTACGCCGCCAACTACGGCCACGACCACTATCAGCGGCTCTGGGAACTCGAGCTGGGGTTGCCGTGGGAAAATCGGGCGCTGTACGAAAAACTGTCCCCTTTCAACAAAGTCACGAACATCACCACGCCCACGTTAATCATGGGCGGCGAAATCGACTGGAACGTTCCTATCATCAATTCCGAACAGCTCTACCAAGCGTTGAAGCGCCTCGGCCGCGTACCCACAGAGCTTGTGGTCTATCCCGGCGAATATCACGGATTCACCACGCCGTCGCACATCAAGGACCGTCTCGAGCGTTTCCTGGCGTGGTACGCGCACTATGTGAAAGGGGAATCCACGCCGGCGACGCCGCCGGAGCCAACGCCAGCAGCTGCGCAAAAATCGGGCGAATAAGAATGTTTTTGTAACGACGCGCAATCCATTGCCAATTCCGGAAGCGCAGACGCGCTTTCGATTTTGAATCTTCGTTTGCATTGCTCATCCGCGCCGTCCGCGCTATTCTCACTGGCCTTGCGGAGGAAAATCATGCGTTATTGCCGTTCCATTCTCGCCATTTCGTTTTTGATTTTTTTCTTTTCAGTTTCGCTGCGCGCGCAAAATAAATATTCCGTCGGCACTGCTACTGCTGCTCCCGGCCAGAAAGCCACGGGATTTCTCGAAGTTCCCGCGGGCGTGGACGCCCCCACAAGTATTCCCCTCGTTGTCGTGAACGGCGCCAAGCCCGGCCCGGTTCTGGCTCTTGTTTCCGGCGCCCACGGCACCGAATACACCTCCATCATCGCGTTGGAAAAACTCATCCCCGCGCTCAATCCCGCGGAACTCTCCGGCACGGTGGTCATCCTCCCGCTCGTCAACATACCTTCGTTCGAGCAAAAAGTTCCGCATGTGAATCCCGTCGACAACAAGAGCATGAATCGCTTTTATCCCGGCAAAGCCGACGGCACCCAAACGGAGCGCGCTTCGTTTCTCATCACCAAGGAAGTCGTGGATCGCTGCGACTATTTGATCGACTATCACGGCGGCGATCTTGACGAGAGCCTCCGCCCCTACAGCTATTGGGCGCCGACGGGAAAAGAGAAGCAGGACCGCACCTCGAAGGAGATGGTCCTTGCCTTCGGCCTCGATCACATCATCATCTGGCGCGAACGCCCCACGGACATTTCCGCGACGCGTTATTTGGACAACACCGCGTCCGTGCGCGGCAAGCCTTCCATTGTTGTGGAAGCGGGCCACGCGGGAACGGTCGAGACCGACGACGTCGCGCTGCTCGTGAACGGCACGCTCAGCACCATGCGCGCTTTGAAAATGATTCCCGGACAGCCGCATCCAATCGAAAATCCCGTGTGGCTCGAAAAAATCATCGATATCTCGAGCGAAATCGAAGGTATCTTCTATCCACTGGTCAAGCGCGGGACTTACGTGCAAGAGGGAATGAAGCTCGGATACGTTACGGATTTTTTCGGCAAAACGATTTTTGAGGCGCGTGCTCCCGCCGCCGGGGTTGTCCTCCACCTCAACGCTGTGCCTTCCCTTAAAAAAGGCGACAACATCGCCAACATCGGAGTGGTCGCCGCCAAAGCTCCGTAATTTGACATGCGAAGCACGTAAGAGTGGACCACCTTGTAGGTTGCCAAGCCCTTAGAACGATCCGCTCGGCGAACAACAATGCGCGGAACTACGTCGATCGTTCCGGGAAAAACTCGTCCAGAGTGGCGAGCACGGTCCTCCAAAGGCGCGGGAGAGCTGTGCGTATCGGGTCCATGCGCGCCAAGACTTGTTCCCGGGATAAATTATGGATGCGCCAGGATCCGCCCCGTGTCTCCCTGTTTTGCAGAAACGGCTGGATGCGGTCCACGGCATTTGCGAAGCGGGCTTCGGGGGTCGCGGCTTGGTCAAATTCTTCCCAAAGGCTGCGCAGGTCAGCGCGAAGCTCTTCTGGCAGAAGCCCGAAAATTCGGTCCGCAGCGAGCCGCTCGCGCCCTTCTTTCGTGGCGTTTCCTGCCGTGTCAAAGGCGAACGTGTCCCCAGCGTCGATTTCCACCACGTCGTGCACGATGAGCATGCGGAGAACTTTGGCCAGATTCACGGGAGCCGAGGAGTATTCCTCGAGAACCATGGCCGTCAGGGCAAGATGCCAGGAATGTTCGGCGGAATTTTCCTGCCGGGAACCATCCGTCAGCATTGTCCGCCGAAGGATATTCTTCAGCTTGTCGGCTTGAACAAGAAACGCGAGTTGTTGTTCGATGCGCTGTTCGACACTTTGATCGATGCGGGGTTCTAATTTGTGCGCGGGGCTTTCGGATTCCATTCGCTGACTTGGTTTGGCTGGAATTTCCATATTGAATTTTAGACCGACCGATAACGTATACCCAATGCTATGCGTGTGCAATGTTTCAGAAAAGCTCTTGCGTGGAGAGGCTAGAATGGTGATCACCGATGGCATCGTCAATCTCACACGCAGTGGCAGCTTTGAGCATTGGGGCGTGTTTCTACCGGCCGGGTGTTCCGAAACGCGTATGGGCGATTGGCGCAGCTTGCGCCGTTCTTCCGGATCTGGACGTCATTGGATTCCGGTTCGGAATTCGATACGGCGACTTCTGGGGACACCGGGGAATTACGCACTCGTTGTTCTTCGCGGCTCTTATCGCGACCGCAGTGGTGGTTATTGGATTTTGGCACGGTACGCAAGGCCTTAGTCGATTCACGCTTTGGACGTATTTCTTCCTGGCGGTGGCCAGCCATGGTTTTCTGGATGCAATGACAGATGGGGGCCTAGGCGTCGCTTTCTTCGCGCCTTTCGACAACCATCGGTACTTTTTTCCGTGGAGGCCGATTCGAGTATCACCAATCGGTGTGGGACGCTTTTTTGGTGAGCGAGGCCTTGTTGTCCTGCGCAGCGAACTTCTTTGGATCTGGATCCCCTCGGGAGCTCTGGCGCTTGCGGCATGGGGCATTCGGCGGTGGAGAGCAACTTCGGGTTCCCAACTTAAAAATTCCTCGTGGCTTGAATAATTGCCAGCTCGGGCGCAGCAGTGTTACGCCCCTACAAGGAGGAGGAGCGGTCGGCCTAAGAAGGCCGCCCCCACAACGGCAAGGAGTCAAGTCGAGACATTGCATTGCGATGCTGCCCAGCGCATAAACCAATTGAATTTTCATAGAGAATCCAAGGAAGAAGCGTTGCCCGTGCGCGCGGGCCAAGGTATGCTCATGCGTTTCCGGAGGTGTTGAATGGGCTGGAAGATCCGCGCGAGCGCCGCGCAGAAACTTTTTGTTGCAGGGATTGCACTCGCAATCCCCGTCATGGTGGCTTCGGGCGAAGCGGTGGCGCAGGAATCCAGCCAGAAGTCCGCTCCGCAATACGATCCGAAGCTGTATTCGGAGATGCGGTGGCGGTGCATCGGGCCGTTCCGCGGGGGGCGGACGGTGGCGATCGCTGGCGTGCCGCGCCAGCCCAATGTCTTTTACATGGCGGCGGTGAATGGAGGAGTTTGGAAGACGACAGACTTCGGCAACACGTGGAGTCCGATATTTGACGATCAGCCGACGGGTTCGGTAGGGGCCATCGCGGTTGCGCCTTCCGATCCGAACATTATTTATGTCGGAAGTGGAGAGGGTTTGCAGCGGCCGGACCTTTCGACGGGCGATGGTGTGTACAAATCGATGGACGCGGGAAAAACATGGGCACACTTGGGACTGCGAGACGCGCAACAGATTACGGCCATTGTCATTAACCCCAAAGACGCGAACCGCGTTTTCGTGGCGGCGGAAGGACATCCGTATGGTCCGAACCCAGAGCGCGGAGTTTTCCGCTCGACCGATGGAGGACAGACGTTCCAGAAAGTGCTCTACAAGGATGAAAACACGGGCGCGGCTGATTTAGCTTTCGATCCGATGAACGCGCAGACGGTGTACGCGGTTTTGTGGGCCGCGCGCGTAGCGCCGTGGGAAGTCCGCAGCGGGGAGTCGTTTGTTTCCGCGGGCAGCGGATTGTTCAAGTCCACGGATGGCGGGACGACGTGGAAGCCGCTGATGAAAGGATTGCCCGGCGCCGCGGACGAGGTGGGCCGCATCGGAATCGCTGTGGCGCCGAGCCAGCCGAGTCTCTTGTATGCCACCGTGGAGGCGAAGAAGAATGCAGGTGTGTACCGCTCCGAGGATGCCGGCGAAAGCTGGAGACAGGTGAGCAGCGACCGGCGCATCGGAGGGCGCGGGCCCGGGGCGATGGGAATTGCGGTAGCGCCGGACAATCCGGAAACAATTTTTGTGGCCAACACGACGACGTGGAAATCAACCGACGGCGGAAAAACTTTCACGGGCTTTAAGGGCGCGCCGGGCGGCGACGACTATCAGCGCATCTGGATCAGCGCGGAGCATCCGCAGATTATCGCGCTGACGAGCGATCAAGGTGCGGTGATCAGTGTGAACGGCGGCGTGACGTGGAGCTCGTGGTACAACCAGCCGACGGCGCAGTTTTATCACGTGACGACGGATAACCGGTTCCCGTATTGGGTGTACGGCGCGCAGCAGGAGAGTGGTTCGGCAGGGACGGAGAGCCGAAGCGACTACGGGGAGATTACGTTTCGCGAGTGGCATTCGGTGGGCGTGTTCGAATACGGATACATCGCGGTCGATCCGCTGGACTCGAATATCTTGTACGGAGCGTGGCTGACGCGGACGAATCAGGCGCTCGGTGAGGTGGCCAATGTAACGCCGGAGGCCATCCGGCGCGGCGAATACCGCTACGCCCGCACGCTGCCTGTGGTTTTTTCGGCGCTCGATCCGCACACGCTGTTTTTTGCGGCCAACGTGCTGTTCAAATCGACGGACCGCGGGAATAGCTGGCAAGTGATCAGCCCTGACCTCACGCGCGAGTCGTACGAAATTCCCGCGAACCTAGGAGTTTTTGCAGCGAGCGATCCGGAGAAGGGTAAACACCGCGGCGTGATTTATGCGGTGGCACCGTCGTTCAAGGAAGCGGACACGATTTGGGCGGGGACGGACGACGGGCTGATTCATATCACGCGCGATCTGGGGAAGAGCTGGCAGAACGTCACGCCGCCGCAGCTTAAGCCTTGGAGCAAAGTTTCCGTCATCGAGGCGTCGCACTTTGATGCGGGGACGGCGTACGCGGCGATTAACGCGTTCCGGCTCGATGATCTCCATCCGCACATTTATCGCACGCGCGATTTCGGAAAGAGCTGGCAGGAAATTGGCAACGGAATTGTGGACAACGCTCCGGTGAATGCAGTGCGGGAAGATCCGGCGCGCAAGGGGCTGCTATTCGCGGGAACGGAGAATTCGGTTTACGTGTCGTTCGACGATGGCGACCGCTGGCAGCCGCTGCAGCTTAATCTGCCGCACACTTCGATGCGCGATCTCACGATTCATGGCGACGACCTGATCGTGGGCACGCACGGACGGTCGTTCTGGATTTTGGATGACATCACGCCGCTGCGGCAGATGACGGACGAAGTGGCGAAGGCTTCGGTGACGTTGTTTACGCCGCAGGAGGCGATTCGCTTCCGCTGGAACCGCAATACGGACACGCCGCTTCCGCCGGAGATCCCGGCGGGGAAAAATCCGCCGGATGGCGCGATTGTCGATTATTACCTGACGTCGGCGGCAAGCGGCGCAGTGCGGCTGGAAATTCTTGACGCGCAGAATCATATGGTGCGGCGGTATACCAGCACGGATAAAGCGGAGCCGATCGAAGAGATTGGCGGAAAACACCCGATCCCCATGTACTGGGTGCGGCCCACGCAGATACTCTCAGGCGTAGCGGGCATGCACCGGTTCGTTTGGGATTTGCACTACCCGCCGCCGGATTCGTTGAGCCATGAATTTCCAATCTCCGCGATTTACAAGGACACGCCGCAACTTCCGCTCGGCGCGTGGGCGCTGCCGGGAAATTACATGGTGAAACTCACAGTGGATGACAAGAGTTATACGCAGCCGCTGGTGGTGAAAATGGATCCGCGGATCGCGGCTTCGCTGGCTGAACTTGCCAAGCAATTCGAAATGCAGAGCGGCTCGGTCGAAGGGATGAACGAAAGCTACGAGATGCTGCAGCAAGTGCAATCGGTACAGGCGCAGTTAAAGGACCGCTTGAGTGTATCTAAGTCCTTACCTTCATCCCTGCTTGATTCGATCCGCGCCCTCGACAAGCATGCTGCGGAACTCGAAGGCGGGGCGCAGAGCAATTTTTATGGCGTGCCAGCGAGCGGAAAACAAGCGGAAAATCTGTCAACGCTGAACCAGCACTTCGGAGCCACGCTGGCGCTGGCGGATTCGGCGGACGCCGCGCCCACTACGCAGGCCACGGCGACATACAAGGAACTCCAGAGCGCGCTGGAATCGCTTCTTGGCCGCTGGGCAAAATTGCGTAACGAAGAAATTCCGGCGCTGAATACGCAACTGAAAAATGCGAATCTGCCGGCGGTGGACCCGAACCTGCTTCCCGCGAACAAGCCGGCCTCCGATGCGGAGGGCGACGACGAGCCGTAATTGTGGAAACAACGGAGGAACTTCAGAAAACGGCCAAACGAAGATCCCCGCCTCGCGTGCAGCTCCCGGGATCAGTCGCCCGTCAAGAATTTGTATTGAGCAGGCGTAAGCGGAACGACAGAGAGCCTTCCCATTCGGACAAGGGGCGAATCCGAGAAAAGCTTGTTGGCTTTGATCTGCGCGAGCGAGACCTGTTTCGAGAGCGCCCGGCCGGCCTTGATCTCGAGGCGGGGATTTTTCGGATCGGAGGCCTTCACGGAGACTACCGAAGCAGTGCCGACGGCGCTCTTGTGGTCTCCCGTTTCGTAGATGACCAGCCGGTCCCCGGATTTCATTTCGCGTATGTTCCGCAGAGCCACGGGGTTCGAGACACCGTCCCAGACCGTGACTTTGTCGCGCTGCAGATCAGCGAAGGAATATTCGGAGGGCTCTGTCTTGAGAAGATAATCTTGTGACACGAGATTGTTACCTCGATGATCCATCCTTTATGGCTTCCTGCGAATCGCCCAAGAGGGATGGTGTATTGGTCCGACGCCCGGACTTTACAGGGTTTGCCTAAGAGGATGCAAGGTGGGGGTACTTTCCGTTCTTAAAGTTCCAGCTGCTGCAGCCGCGCGAATTGTTCCACTGATGCGGAAGAGGCCTCCTATTGCCGCCTTGCTGAATCAGAGGATTTCAGCCGAACTTGCAATTCTTTTCTTTCTTCGTCCGACAAGCTTTCATACAAGAGCAGGATTTCCTTCATAATCTCGGGCTCATTCTTTACGGAGGGGTCAGGATTCGGTTTCTTGCCATGGGCCAGGCGCTTGTGTGAGTTCACATAACGCTTATTAAATGCCTTGCCACAAATCCCACATTTGACGATTTCCGACATCTCAATCAGCCTCCGTTCGTACTGTAGGACGGGCTCCTTGACCCCCGGGTTTCTTTCCTGCGGGCGAATTGGACGGATGAAGCTGTCCCAATGCGGCGCGCGAGAGGAAACACTTTGGTTTAGGCGCGGTTAGCTTAAAGAAGCAGGGCAGGAGGAGGCCGGTGTCGGAGGGAAGCGGCGAGAGAGATTTGTTGAATGTGAGGCTCTTCGAACTGTTTTAGAAGCGAGAAACAAAAAACCGGCTGTGCAGGAACCACTGGCGAAACGAAGGGCAGGGGTTTGGCGGCGAAGATGACCGAAGGATGCCCCACGTTCAACTTAGTCGCAATCGACAGATAGTGGGAAGGATTTGATGCGGGCAGGTATTCGTTACTCTTGGCCAGAGTCTCCAGGCCTCCAACGGAAAGGAGGAGAAGAAAGACGGCTATTCTCGCCAGAGTGGGCGTGAAACAGCTTCTCCCGCGCGCGGGACCCGCGGTTGGCCGATCAATCGCCGCTTGTGGATGCTCAGAAATGAGAGAACTCCCCAGTCGAGAGTCGCGGGACGGAGGCCGTCCCACGCATGTAACAGTTTGAACGACTACAGCGCGTACTCTCAAGATGCGGGCGTATCGGTTACCTCGGCAGAATGTTTCCGCGGCTTAAAAAGGAGTTCCTCTGCTTGTGCCGAGTTTAGGAGGCAGCGGGGACTGCGTGATGTCAGTTTGGTTTTCCTACCAGCTGGTGAGCGTAGGCTGGCGCTTTGCCGGCATCCTCGTGTTTGCAATAGGCATAGACGTCGACGCCCTTGCCAAGCCAGGTGTCGAAGCGTTTTTTCCAGGCGGCCAGTTGCTTCGGAGTGTAGTTTTCGAGGCGCAGGCGGGCATAGGTGAAGCCGGCGGTGAGCACGTCGGGCGGTGATTGCTTTTCGGTCTCCGACAGGCAAAGCGCTGTCCCGTGCTGACGAAGAACGGCGTAAGTTTCATCGGTGTACCAGGACGCGTGACGCACTTCAAAGGCGAAAGCAAAAGCGGGCGGGCGAAGAGCAAGAAAGTCTTCCAGCAGGGGACGATCGAACTTGAAAGTGGGCGGCAGCTGGACGAGGATCGGGCCAAGGTGGTCGCCATCGTTCAGCACACTGGCCACTTCCAGGAAGCGCTTGAGAGTGCTCTCGCAGCCGCGAAGCCTTTGAATGTGAGTGATTTGCTGGTTGGCTTTCAAGGCGAAGCGAAAACCTTCGGGGACGCTCTTCGCCCAGTTCAGGAGAGCAGTTTCCGTGGGCATGCGATAGAAACTGTGGTTGATTTCGACCGTCGAGAACTGCTTGGCGTAGAAGCTGAGCATTTCGCGATCCGGAAGCTTCTCAGGATAAAAACTCCCTTTCCACTCTTTGTAGGAGTACCCAGAAGTCCCAACGAGAAGCCTACCCGCTCGAAGAATTGGCACACCTCCTTGCGCAAGCATTTAATCACAGCCTGCACCCGCGTAAAAGGCGATGGCCCGCGTCCGCTTTGCGATCAAGTGATCTTCTATTTTGTTCTCGGCGGCAAACGTTTGCCGAGAAGCTCGATGGCTTGTTCCAATCTTTGTCGCCGCTTCCAGAAATCGTCCCAGAGATCGCCTTTCTCCTTGAGCCGGGCAAAGACCGTATTCATATTCAAGGTTTCGGGCCGGAGGCTTGTGCGCAGTTCGCGCGGCGAGACGGGCGCGGAAACGGGCGCTTTGGGAAATGCTCGCACCGCGTAGGCAGCGGCCAGCGGACGGCCAAGGGCATTTTGCTGGACGTCGATCAGGACGCGACCCGTGGGACGACGCGCCACGGACCGTTCGTTGGTTACGAGATTCGGATGCTCGGCGGTCACGGTGCGCGCGACGATCTCGGCGAAGGTCCGCAACTGTTCGTAGGTGTAGACCGGCTCAACCGGGATGAATATATGGAACCCGGTTGCTCCTGAGGTTTTCAGGAAACTGGAAAGGTGTAATTCTTCCAGCTTCTTATGCAGAGCTTGAGCGACCTTGACAACCACGGAGAAATTGGTGCCCTCCGAAGGGTCGAGGTCGAAGAAAAAGTAGTCGGGATGCTCGAGATCGGTGCAAGGGCTGGACCACGGATTGTGGTCAATGCAACCGAGGCCAGTCAAAAATAGCAGGGAAGCGCGGTCATTCGCGGTCGCGTAGTGAATTTCTTCGCCACGTTTTTCGGAATCGAGAGGGACGGTAGTAAACCATTCCGGCAGGCCTTCGCGCAGATCTTTTTGAAAAAAAGCCTGGCCCTTGATTCCGTCCGGATAGCGGCGCAACACCAAAGGCCGATCGCGGAGAAAAGGCAGAATGAACTCAGCCATACGGTAGTAGTAGGCGAGCAGGTTCCGTTTCGTGTAGCCGGACTCCGGGAAATAGATTTTGTTCAGGTTGCTGAACCGGAGACGTTTGCCGTCGAGTTCGATGGTGACGGTTTCTGAGCCGCCCTTGAATAATTCGGCTTCGATTTGCACTTTTGTGTTGAACACCCGCCCGACGACCGCCGGCGCTTGCACTACAGTTGGGGCGGCAGGGGCATCGGCGACCTCGCTCTCCCTTTGGCAATCCGTCGGACGCGCGTCCTTGCGAAGCGCGAGGAAAACAGGATGGCGCAAGGAGTGCTCCTGCGTCCATCCGCTGAACTTGACGCGCGCGACCAGAGAGGGAGTGACCCACGATGGCTTCTCGTTGGTTTCAGGCACGGTGTCAAACGGGGAAGCAGGAGCGGCTAGTTCTTTCAGCTTGCTGCTCAAGTCCGTGAGCTTCTTCGCGTCAAATCCGCTGCCGACGTGGCCGATGAAGCGAAGCTTCTTGCCTTGATACAAGCCCAGCAGCAGCGAGCCAAAGGGAAGAGCAGCGGTGCGAGCTTCGGTCCAGCCACCGACAACTGCGTCGAGTGTCTTCGTTACCTTCAGCTTTACCCAGCTTGTGCTTCGATCGGAAACGTACGGGCTGTCGGTGCGCTTCGCAACGATCCCTTCCAAGCCGGTCTCTTTCGCCAACTCGAGCAACTCCTTTCCGTGTTCCACTTGATGGTCGGAGTAGTGAAACCGTTCGGATGTGTGCAGCAGGCGTTGCAGGAGTTGCTTGCGCTCCAGCAGAGGCGCTTCGCGCAGGTCGTATCCGTTGCAGTAGAGAAGATCGAAGACGAAATAAGTGACAGGTATTTTCGAAATCAGGTTCTCGCTTGGAACGCGCACGTGCATGCGTTCCTGCAACTGCTCGAAGTCGCTTAGACCGCGAGCGTCCAGGGCGACGATTTCACCATCCACAATTGCCTGGCGCGCAGCCAAGGCTTCGGGAAGGGAATTCAGTTCGGGGTAGCGTCCGGTGATGTCAATGCCGTTGCGGGAACGCAGCGCGAGGGCGCCATTCTCGATTCGCGCCAGCGCGCGCACGCCATCCCACTTGATCTCAAAGAGCCAACCGGGATCGGAGAAAGGATGCTCGGCGAGCGTCGCCAGCATAGGTTCCACGCGAGACGGCATCGCGCCTTTGCGCGCGCCTTGCAACTCCGACGGCTGAATTGGGATTGCACGGCGCTTGGGTGGCAGCTCCTCCTTAATCTCTTCTATCGTGCGTCCCGTCAGGACCGAGCCGTCGTGCTCGTCGATGTTCCACTTGGGATCCTCGGCGGCGTCTTTGTGTTTGATCATCAGCCATTCGTTGCCCTTTTCGCTGTGCCGAAGCTTGACGAGGGCAAAACTCCCGCGCAGTTTCTCTCCGTTCAGGTTGAATTTGATTTCTCCTCGTTCCAGTTGCTTGAGCGCGCTGAGGCCGCTTTCAGGGGTGCGCTCGACGTAAAAGGTGCCGCGGTCCCACACCATGACCGTTCCCGCTCCGTAGCTGCCTTCCGGAATCTTGCCTTCGAAACCGCCGTACTCGAGCGGATGATCCTCGACGTGAACGGCAAGGCGTTTATCAGCGGAGTTGAGCGAAGGCCCCTTTGGCACGGCCCAGGATTTCAACGTGCCGTCGATCGCTAGCCGGAAATCGTAATGGAGGCGCGTTGCCCGGTGTTTCTGAACCACGAACGTGTCGCCCTGCTCAGCCGCGGGAAGGACTTCCAACTGCAGATTCGGCTTTGGCAGACGTGTGCGCTTGCGCGCCGTGGCGGGCTTTTCCTGGACTTTACCCTTGGCGGGTTCCGGCTCGCCGGAAGGCTCCGGCGTCCGGTCGAAGCGCCGTTTCCGCTTGTACTCTTCAAGCTTGGCCATCCACGGATTCTATCCCATACCGCCGTGCGCGCCGCAGACTCACGCCTTGCGCCATCCGCCCTGTTGTAGCGCCGGGCTTTGCCCCGCTTTGTGGGGACTCCCGACGCTTTGTGTCGGGAAGCCCGGCACCTTGGCGCGTTTAGTCCGGGCGGAACCTGTCCCGATTCCGATCGGGAGCTCTGACATGCGCCAGCCCCCATCCCCGCACCGCGCTGCCACCCGGCCGTCAAAGACCTCGTAACCCTCTGCCTAGATACCTTCGTACAACTGGGGCAACGGTCTGCCTGTTGATATTATTCTTCCTGCAGTATGCGGAATCGAACCATTTCGCTAGCTCTTTAGGTCCTCTGCTGGTATTGCAACGGCCGCAACACAGAGCGATGTTCCACACTTTTGGGTGCTTGACGGAGTCATTGTCCATATGCTCCCAACTTGCCAGATTGCTGCGGCTCCGCGCTCCAATCCTAAATCTCAGCTTGCAGTACACACAGGACTTGTCCCTCCGCGTTACATGTCTCGCAACTCGGTCTGGAATGCGGTACTTCGTTGCATTTCTCATGACCCGTGATGAAATTCCCCATTTATTTGTCATTTCTAGTCATTCCAGTTCGCATGGGAAACATCCCGTCTGTCCCTCGCATCTGAACCAGCCGCCAGTTAGAACGGTATGTCGTCATCCGTGATCACCACTGGACTATCGACTCGAAGGTCAAGAAGGATACGCGCCGACTGATCGAGGAATTCGTCGCGATCCATGAAAATGATGTGGCGGTGCTGGCCGGCGTCGAGTTGTTCCACAAGCCACGCTCTCGCAGCTTTTGTAATCTCGCCTGCGGAAATCAGGAACACATGGTCGAGCAGAACCTTGCGATTGGCTTCAGGATCGAAGATCGGATGGTCAATGGCCATGCGCGCCTGATTTAGGACAGTCGCGACGTTGTTATTCCCACCCGCTCCGCTGGAATCAATCTTGTCCTTTTTTATCTGCGCGCAAAAATATATCCAGTGGCTCGTCGGCAACTGGTATTTCATCCATGGGTCCTTGCCGAATTCGAGCGCCTTTTCCGTATGGCCGGTTGGACTGACACGATGAAAACCGAGGCGCTGAAACAAAGGGACAAGCACTTTTTCCGTGAATTCGTCCTCGCTGGCTGTGTCGAGAAATTCCGCAAGCTTCTGGCGCTGTACGATCTCCTCCTGAGACAACGGACGGGTTTGTTGTGAAAAAGATGCGCTGGTTACGCCGGTTCCCGTGCTGCGCAAATAGCAACGCCCCGATTCGTCCAGATACGCAATTAATCCTGCTCGGTGAACAAGCTTATTAAAGCTCTCGAGCGCAAGCTGTATGTCCACATGATATTCCGGGTTAGCTGTCTTCTCGTTGTGCCGCTCAAAATCGTCCGGATCGAATAGCTCGGAAATGACGCGGCACAAATCGTCGGACGGAAGATCGGCTGATGGCGCAGCGCCAAGGTTCAGTTCGGCGAGGCGTTCCTGCGCCCATCTCGGACGCGTCGTGCCGTCGTGAACGAATGGCAAGCCGCAGCGAGCGAAAAAGCGCGTTATGAAATGGCTGCTGCGATAGGGGAAATGCTTGGCATCCCCCACCACCATCCGGGCCAGTTCTTCGAGAACGCGTTCCGAAAGCTTCACCGTTGAGTAATTTACCACTCCCAAGCCAGCATAACTCATCAATCCACTGCCGAACGGACAGTGATAAACTCATTGCCCAGCCATGGGTTTCAAGAGAGGCGGGTGGAGCACCCTTTTCATGGAGAGAGCCTTGGGTGCCGCACCCTTCGGTTGCAAGGGTGCGGGCGGGTGGCCGCGCCTTAATTCCGAGAAACGCCTTTGGGTGGCCCATCCTTGCGGGGTTTGCAAGGGTGGGGCTGCCTTTCGCTAGCCTCTTTTGCCTTCCAACCTTGTGACCTTCCGGCGGGTAGACGACCACTCTCCTTTTAGGGCAACTTGTAGCTACGTTTTTCGGGTAAGCATCGAACGAAGGGGCCTCAAGGAGGAAAAGAATGTACAGCGTCCGTCAGGAAGAGTTGCCGTTTGTCGGAAGCTCACACGAATTTGTCGGGGCCGAGCAGGGAGACGTGGGCGTCTCCGTGTTTTTGTTCAGCGGGCTGCCGGGCAAGGGTCCGGGGCCGCATCGGCATCCCTACGATGAGATTCAGTTCATCCGCGAAGGCCGGGGAATGTGGACGGTCAACGGCAAGACCTTCGAAGGTGGCGCTGGGGATATTTTCGTAATCAAGGCCGGCGAGATTCACAGCTTCAAAGTCATCGGGGATGGCCCACTCGTCCAGGTGGACCTTCATCTCAGCCCGCGATTCACACAGGAGAATTTGGGCTGGTAGGCGGGCGCCCCACACGTCGGTTTTACGCGTGGGTATTCTGCCATCCCGCGGCAAGCAAACGACTTATAATTCCCTTGACAATAGATAACCATATGGTATAATGGCGTTGTGATTTGGGCACAGCGTGTGCCTCAATCTATGCGCGCCCGCCAAGCGGTCCTCTTAACTCCCTCAAAATCATCAGGCCCCGGCCAGTTACTCTTTTGCAAACAATCCGCGCCCGTAACCTCTTTAGAAGCAACACTTACAAAGATGCCCATAAGTGTTGATTCTAAAAGACTTGCGGAAAACCTAAGTCCTTTAGAAGCAACACTTACAAAAAACAGGGGGGAGGCCCTTGCCACATGCGCATTCTCAATCACGAATTCGCCTTGCATTCTCTCCTGGGGCTCACTAACCTTACTTATTGGCCCATTAAATTATCCCTGGGAGTCCTCGCAAAGGAGTTTCCTCATGGCCTCGACCGTATGGAAAGGTCACGTCACCTTTGGCTTGATTTCCATCCCCGTCCGTATGTTTGCCGCGGCGCGCGGTGAACGGATCAGCTTCAACCAGCTCCACAAGGAATGTCATTCGCGGCTCAAACAGCCGCTGTTCTGCCCGGTTCACAACCGCATCGTGGAGCGATCGGAAGTTGTGAAGGGCTACGAGTATGAAAAGGATCAGTACGTCCTGTTCAGCGAAGAGGAGCTTGACAAGATTGAGCCTTCCTCGGCGCGTGTCATGGAAATCCTGGAGTTTGTGAAGCTTGACGAGATGGATCCGCTCTACTTCGACTCCTCCTACTACGTCTCGCCGGAAGACGCCGGGGTGAAGGCCTACCAACTGCTCATGAAGGCCATGGAAGAGTCCGGCCACGGAGCGATCGCCAAGCTCACCATGCATCAGCGGGAACACATCGTGATTATCCGGCCTGGCACCAAGGGCATGACGCTGCACACGATGTTCTATTCCAGCGAGATTCGCGCGGCCGAGGCCTTACCGACCGACAAGATTGAAATAAAGGATCAGGAAAAGAAGCTCGCGCAGCAACTCATCGAAAGTCTTGCGGCTCCTTTCGAGCCACAGAAGTATCGCGACGAATATCAAGAGAACCTGCGCAACATGATAGCCGCCAAGCTCAAGGGCCAGGAAGTAACCGAAGTAGCCCAGCCGCACATGGCTCCGGTGATCGACTTGATGGAAGCCCTGAAGAAGAGCCTCGCGGAAAAGAAGGCACCCGCTGCGGCCTCCGTACCCGCAGTTGCAGCGGAAGCCCCCGTGGGCAAGAAGCCTCCAGCTCGAGCCGTGCAACCGATCTCCTCCGTTCCAAAGAGGGCGGGAAAGAAGGCCACCGGTTAATTTCAAGATGGGCGCGACGGACACATTCAGCACAGAGGATGTCCAGCGCATTCTGGGTTTGACCTCGAAGCAGCTGGAATATTGGGATCGCTTACGACTTGTCTCTCCTCGAAAAGATCTTGGAAACCGCTTTTATGACTTCCGCGATCTAATTGGCCTGCGCACGGTAAAGCAGTTGATCGAAGAAGGAGTGCCGGCCAATCGCCTGCGCCGTGCCCTCGCCGCTCTTCGCGAAAAGCTTTCCCAGGTGCAAGCTCCATTGGCGGAGCTTCGCGTTCTTTCCGACGGAAAAGACATCATTGTGGAAAGCGAAGGAGCGCGGCTGGAACCCCTGTCCGGCCAGTTCGTACTGAATTTCGAGATTCGCGAGCTCGGCGAAACGGTACGCGTCATGACCAGGCGCGGGCCCAATGCCAACGAATGGCTCGCCACCGCACTCGAGTATGAAGCAGAGGGGGAAACCAGGGCCCAGGCAATCGATGCCTATGAACATGCCCTGTGCCTCGATCCGGAAAAACTGGACGCGCTGCTCAATTGCGGGACGCTTTGCTACGAGGAAGGAAATCTCAAAAAGGCCGCCGAGTATTTCAACCGGGCGCTACGCGTGGACCCCCAGAGCGCTCTGGCCCACTTCAATTTGGGGAGCGTTCTCGAGGAAGTTGGCAGGCTGGAAGCGGCACGATTGCACCTGCGCGACGCCGTGCGGCTTGATCCGAATTATCCTGACGCTCATTACAACCTGGCTTTCGTATGCGAGAAACTGGGCGCGCACAATGAGGCGCGCCGCCACTGGCAAGCGTATATTGAGCTGGACCCTGCCAGCCCCTGGTGCAGCTATGCCCGCCAGCGTCTCGCTCTTTCGGGGACGGCAAAATCGGCTGGGAGTGCGTAACCGCTTTTCCGAAGAATGACGCAAAGCCTGGCCATTATCATGTTCAAGAGGTGTAAAGGGAATGTGCAGAAATATCAAAAACCTTTTCAATTTTGATCCGCCCGTCACTCCCGAAGAGGTTCGAGATGCTTCGCTTCAGTTCGTGAGAAAAATCACCGGGTTCAACAAACCATCGAAAGCAAACGAGGCCGCGTTCCTATCCGCGATTGATGAGATCGCCGGCATCTCGACTCGGCTCATCCATTCGCTCGAAACGAACGCGCCGCCGAAGAATCGAGAAGAAGAAGCGATAAAAGCCAGAGCCCGCGCCGCTGCGAGGTTCGGCGATTAAGTATCGGAAATGGTGGAGGCGGGAGGAGTCGGAATATCCAGGGGCATTGAAAACACGCAACTTATTGATTTTTCGAGACGCCAAAAACGCAGAAAACTGTAAAATTGCGCCGAACTGGAATGTATCTGGAACGCGGGATTTTCGGTTCCGCAGCCAATTTCGTTGAAGACGACTTCATTTCACAGTCCTTGTACACTCCCGTCCGAGGTGCAACTCAGTGAAGCTTGTTTCGGTTGCTGCGGCACCTATGGATTCAGCGCCGGTCGAAAAGCATCGGGTGGCTCCAAATAACACTGCTTCCAGAAATTATCTCGAGAGAGCGAGCCGCTCACCATTTGCTGTACGTTCGCGCGCGTCGCACCGATGATGCCGCCATCGACGGAATCAAAAATGACCACTACGCCTTCAACTCCCGACGCAGACACGGCAGTATCCGTCGAAAATCTCTGGAATAGGGACGCCGCATAATTGAGCTTTGCAGAAGCCCTGGTTTCCTTCACGTCCTGTGAGCCCGGCTGGACGGTGTAAATCTTCACTTGCTTGCCCCGCAGCATCTCCCAGTTGCTGGGAAAAGTGGCGGTTTCTTCCCGCTCTATGCGGAAAGACGCTTGCTTCCCATTTGTATTTGCTCCGTTGGGTGATGTTAGCCGCGCGGCGATAAACTCTGGCAAGTCCAGGCTGCTTCGGCGGATGTATCCGCGCGACACACCGGAAATCTGCACGTGAATCCATTCACCTTCGGCATCGAGGAATTCGAATTCGTCATTGGCCGCGGCTGTGAAGAGGGGATGAGAACCCGCTGCGGGCCGCGCCAGTACCGGAGTATCATTCTTTTTCACCACTACAAGATTCAAAGGATGAGCCTGGTTGCGCTGAATATCCTGCAAGCTCTGCAGTTCCTCATTCAGCTGCTGCGTGCGCTTTTCTTCGGTTGCGCGTTGCAGGCGCAGCGCGGCCACCTCATCACTCCCTGGCTCACCCAAGGCTGTTCCCGGTGCCGCCGTGGACGGGACAGAAGGTCTGCTTGACGGAATAGGAGTGCCCGGCAAACCAGTTGAGAGGTCTAGCTTCGGCTTAGGCGCTTGCAGATATGATCGGAGAGTGGTAGCGGCTGGTTTCTCTCCAAGCTTCTCTCGAAGCCGATCCAGCAGGTCTAGCTCGAGCCGTCCATTCGACGGCAAGCTTTGGTAGCCTGATTTCGAAGGATCCGGATCGGCATACCATGCGGTGATTTTTGCGATGACCCGAACGATGGTGCCACCGGACGTGGCCGGAAGAAGGTCGATTGAAAACTGGTAGAACGAACGTTCGAATCGGTCGAGCGGTTGATCTCCAGTCGCGACGAAACCATCCACGATCGGTAGCTTTTGGCCTGCGTATGCTTGCATTTCCTTCAATGTCTTATCGACGTCCTCTTTCGGTTTGGAAAAGGTAGCAGCATAAGGAACGGCTTGGGCGGTAGCTAGGCGAGGGATGGAAATGCTCAGGATGAGGAACACCCATGAGATGAGAGCAGAGGGCGTTCCGAAATAGTAGCTTGCTCTTTTCAAGGGAGAGGTTCCAATTGGTCCAGTGGGAGCCACCCGCGTAATCCGGTGGGCGTTTCGACGCCGTACCAGTGGGGCGTTACAATTACGATGACAACCTCGGTATAGGCAGCCAGATTGGCAACGTTAGCAGCGGAGCCAAATGGCGCCGCTTTCAAGCTTGCCCCCGGCGCCTTAACGCGTCTCTCTACTTCGTGCCGCAAAGAAGTGACACGCTTTTCGAGATCTTGCACGGAAGACTGCGCGGCAGCCAGGAGAGCTGTCTCATCTTCGCGCTGGCGGATAAAGGTTTGTTTGGCGAGATCTATACTCTCGCGACGTTGCTTCGCGTCGGCCGCCTCCTGTTCAGCAAATTGAATGGCCTGGAGATGATCCTGAATAACCTTGTATTCGCTCGATTCGACGGTACCGTCAGACGGGTGCACAGAGCGACGAGTCTTCTCGACGAAAACCGCGTCAATACGCAAGCGCGTGCGCTCGGGACTCACACTCGCGACCACATAACGAACCGCGATTGTTCCTTGATCTGCACTTTCTCGGAAATGCCGGGGAGCAATGGCATCCGTGCGAATTTTATAGAATACTTCGCCTTCACCCTGCCATGGCGCGAAGAGCGGAGTCGACTCCACCACGATCGCTCCCGTAAGCGTCGGTTCCCTGTCGTACACCTGTGTCCCATGGATAGTTTGATCCTGTAACACTTCCTGTAAAGCTTGAAGAACATCCTCTAATGACGCTGCGAATTCGGTGACAAAACCGGGATTGGGCGCGGCATGATCCTTTGAGGCGTGCAGGCAGGTAGTTCCGGAAACTAGGCAAAGAATTGTGATTGTCAATCCCGCAGTCAATCGCTTAGGCAAGGACTGAAGCCTGATCGGCAAGAATTTTCGTTTCGTATCTCGCAAGCCAGTTTGCATGTTCCATTGAGGGCAAAGGATCTGCCAGCCATACAACAACATTGCATTCAAGCACTTGAGTCCACGAGCAGATTCTTTCGTACCCTGTGGAGCGGAGGAATGTCAATCCCGAAAAAGAGCCCGTGTTCGATTCTCCCACCAGTAATGGTTCAAGGAAACTAACGAGCCAGCCGCGCAGGAACGCGACACCTGTGGAACATGGTTCTAGTGCTCCCGCTACAAGGCAATTATAAATAAAATCTTAGTCGAATATAAAATTTATAAAATGCTTGCAATCAATATTTTTCGAGAGTAGATTCCTCTCGTTTTCGGGCTCGAGGAGATTAGGTACCCCTCATCGTCGCTAAGGGTTGGGTTCGTTTCTCTATGGGCTTGTTTTCTCATATACGTTTTGCGGAGCCGCACGGCTCCTGGCTAGGTTCGTTTGCATCGTGTTGTAGTGTCTCTCCCCACCTTGCCCGAACGATTCTCAAACGTTCTGTCTTGATTGATATCAATCGACACGTAGAGGAGGCGGTATGCACGAATGGGCGCCGCAGTTAGCAAAGAAAAGGATTTCGTGGGCAGCCACTCTTTGGCTAGGGTTTCTCTTCCTAGCGATTGTCCTTCACGATAGTCGCCCCGCCGCGGCGCTACCTCTCCCCACTGGCAATTTTCGTGCGCTTCCTGCTTTTGCCCGTAAGTACGGAATGCCGTGTTCATCCTGCCATGAGGCGTGGCCCAAACTGAGCCCGTTCGGGCAGTCATTCAAGGACAACGGCTATCAAATGGGGAACGATCGCGACGCCCCCATATTCCAGCAACCAGCCTACTGGCCGGTAACGTTCCGCATTACACCGATCTGGCACCGTGAGAGTGTTGGTCGCGTGGGTGTGGATGGTGTGGTCGGCGGCGTGCCTGCGACGGTTGAGCAGCGTGTGACCACGCATGGTTTCGACTGGAGCGGCTTGGACTTCCACACTGGCGGAACCCTGGCAAAAAATGTTTCATTCTATGTTTTGCCATCGTCGGACAGCACGGCGACTTTCCACTTCGAATCCGTATGGGCCCGGCTTGACAACTTGCTGGGCAGCAGTTGGCTGAACATCAAACTCGGCAAATTTGAACTCGACAACTTACTTTCTGAAAAGCGCATCCTCACTCTGACAAATCTAGCCGGGACCTATCAGAACTATCACTTTCAACCTGCCACCGAAAACATTTATAAGTTCGGTATAGGTGACAACCAAGTTGGTGTGGAATGGATGGGCCACTCAAAGGACGACCGCACGCGCGTGTCGGCGACGCTTCTGAATTCCAACGACGGGCAGCCAAACTTCACTTCGAATAACGGAGCAGAACCCACCACGACAGGCCGCGCCTACAATGGTTACTTCGCCGCGAGCCGCGCCTTTGAAGCCGGCAGTTTGGGCTTGCAGCGGGTGGGAGGGTTTGCTCTTATTGGACGTGCACCCACCTATTTCCAGTTCACCCAAAACGCAGGAGCAACGGGGGTGACTGGAACCGGCGTTGGCAACAAGAGCTTTTATCGAGTCGGTTTGATCGGTATGTGGTACGTCCATAAGTTGGACATCACCTCGATATATTTCCACGGCTCGGACAGTGCGTTTCTGGGAACGAACACTCCGGCAAACGTGGCGCTCCCCGCCGGAGCACAGGCGCCCACCTGGAACGGCGGACTGTTCGAAACCCACTACAATTTCAATCCGCAATTCATCCTGATCAACCGCTATGAGTTGATTCGCATGTCTCGCCAGGCAGCTCCGATTATTCCCGGCACGGTGGGCGCAACGACGGTACCAGGCACTTCCATTGTGACCGGTGTGCCGTCTTCTGACTTCGGCAACGTCGATATTCTCACGTTCGGGTATCGCTACTACCCGTTCATCTCGAGCCGCGCCGGCTTTGCCTTCCACAATGAATTCTCCATCCTCAGGCAGCGTAAAATCTCGCCGGTTAACGGCACCGACGTTAATAGCAGCAGCCTGCTGGCAGGCTTTGACTTCGCGTTCTAGAGGTGGAAACGATGCACACATATAAACTTACAAAACTGTTGATCGTGGTCACCGCTTTCTTGGCTACGCCGGTGCTGGCGTCAGCCCAGCAAATGGAATCTCACATCGGCAAACTTACCGGGCACTCCGAGAGCGGCAAGCAACTGTTCTACCGCTACTGCTGGGGTTGTCATGGCTTCCGCGGCGACGGAAACGGAGAGAATTGGCTCCCAACAGGCTCATTCGCCACGACCCCGTACCTGAACATTCAGCCGCGCAATTTCGTTGCGGGAACTTTCAAGTGCCGCTCGACACCAACGGGGACATTGCCGACGGACCAGGACCTGTACAACTCCCTGGTGCGTGGGCTGGTCAATTCGAACATGCCCTCGTGGATCACTTTGACCGCCCAGAATCGCGCCGATTTAGTCGCCTTCATCAAGACCTTCTCTGCTCGGTGGAAGAATGATAAGCCGGGCGAACCGATCAATGTTCCACCGGAACCGAAGCTCACCGCGGACAGCATCAAGCATGGGGGGGAGCTCTTCCAGAAACTGGAATGCTGGAAGTGCCACGGCCAGGAAGGCCTCGGCGATGGCCCGTCGGCTTCGACACTCACCGACAGCAACGACCAACCGATCCGGCCGTACAACTTCGCTGCGGGCTCGCGCTTTAAGTGCGGAGCAACCAATCAAGACCTCTACACGATCTTTATGACCGGTCTTGATGGTACACCCATGCCCTCCTTTGCCGATGTCATCAAGCCTGACGATGCCTGGGACCTCGTGCATTTCCTTCGGACGCTTCAAGTCACGCACAAAAGCCCGGAATTGACATTGTGGGGATCTACTAAAGAAGGCGCAACACAAATCGCCACCAGAAAGATCTCCGGTACCCCGACGGGTTCTGGAATTAAACAATAGCCCTTAGTTCAGGTTTGACGAATTTCAGGAACAGGAAGGAGTAAAGAGTATGCCAACCAAGCTAGGCTATGCCGCAGTGCTAGCCCTGCTCGTTGCTTCGGCGATTGCATTTGCCGGGCCGAGCGGCGGCAGCATCAGCGGAAAAGTGACCTACGAGGGAACCCCCGCAAGACAGAAGCCCATTGATATGTCAAAGGAGCCGGGTTGCGCTGCGCAACATCCGACTCCGATTACGACGGAAACAGTAGTTGTGGGTCCGGGGAACGCGCTGGTGAATGTGGTCGTTTATATTTCGGCCGGCGCTCCGGATGAGTCAACGCCGCCAGCCCAGGCGGTGACCATCACTCAGAAAGGATGCCAGTATTTGCCTCACGTCGTTCCGATGGTCGTTAACCAGGAACTTAAAGTTGTGAACGCCGATGCTAATTCTCACAACATTCATCCCCTGGCTAAAATCAATAACGAGTGGAATAAGTCGCAACCGCCGGGGACACCGCCCTTTTCCGAAAAATTCGGCAAGCCAGAGTTCATCCCCGTGAAGTGCAACATCCATCCTTGGATGCACAGCTCCTTCGCGGTGCTCAAGAATTCTCACTATTCCGTTTCTGGCGAGGATGGCAGCTTCACCTTGCCGAACCTCCCGCCCGGAAAGTACACGATAAGCGCATGGCATGAATCGTACGGCGACCAAACGCAGGATGTGACGATTTCGGGTAGCGAGACAAAAACCATCAATTTCATCTTCAAAGCGAAGCCGTATTGATGTTGCGAGGCGCGGGCAGCCGGAGCGAACAGCTAGTCACGGGTTCCAGCGAATTATAGTTCGCCGGCGTGACTTGCGGACTGGAATCGGGCGGAGGCGGGGCATCATGGCAAAATTACTTGCACTGACCATCATAGTGATCGCAATTGCTTCCGCGGTTCCCGTTGTGATGCATACATGGGAGGCACCGGCAGACGTCTCGACTCATGGGCATTTGATTGATGAGCAGATGTCGGAGACCATGATCGAAGCTGGAGTGTCGTTCCTTGCCGCGCAGATCATTTTGGCCATTTTCATCTGGAAATTTTCCAGTTTTCATACCGACGGGAAGACGAGGACTTTCCCCGGTGGCGCCAAGGGTTTGGTGATTGCTGCCCTGGTTCTTGTGGGCGCGGAAGTTCTGGCCCTGGGAGCCTTTGGAGTGAAGGCGTGGGCTACCGTATATTTCACCCCACCGTCCGCCGACGCCCTCCCGATCCAAGTCCAAGCCGGACAGTTCGCTTTCTACTTTCGCTACCCCGGTCCGGATCGAAAGTTTGGTGCACTTCATCCGGAGCTCATCAATGAGGCCAATCAGAATTTCTTTGGACTTGATCCAGAACATGACCCTGATGCCAGAGATGACATCGTAACGGCTGAGATGGCTATTCCCGTAAACCAGGAAATCCATCTGCTCATGCATGCCAAGGATGTTAGTCATTCCTTTTACGTGCCCGCATTGCGCATCCACCAGGACTTTGTGCCCGGGCTGGATCTTTCGGTCCATTTCACGGCCACGAAAATTGGCAAATATGAAATCGTCTGCTCGCAACTGTGCGGGCTGGGCCATTACAGCATGAGGGCTTACCTAAGCGTTATGTCCCGCGAAGACTTTAATGATTGGTTGAAGAAAGAAGCAGCCCTGCAGTAGTAACGCCCGTCAGGTCAAATTGATGGCGACCAAGACATTCTCTGTACCTTGAGGTGAGCAGATGGACGCTACGTCAGCAGCACATGCAGCACAGCACCACGCTCCTCCGACCAGCTTCATTCGGAAACATGTTTTCAGTTTAGACCACAAGGTAATTGGCAAACAATATTACGCGCTTGCGTTAGTCGCCGTCCTGACAGGGATGGTGCTTTCCTGGCTGATGCGGATACACCTTGGGTGGAACAATGCGGCGATCCCGGGGCTACAGTTTCTTTCAGCAAACGGCGCCCCCGCCGGGAAAATGACGCCGGAGTATTACCTCGAATTGATGACCATGCACGCGACGATCATGGTCTTTTTTGTGCTCACCACCGCGCCATTCGCAGCCTTCGGCAATTATTTTCTGCCCATCCAGGTTGGCGCGGAAGACATGCCGTTTCCCCATTTCAACATGATGTCCTTCTGGACCACATTCGTCGCTTTCTGCGTCCTGATTTCCGTGTTTTTCGTTGGCGATGGTCCACCGCTCTCGGGTTGGACCGCGTATGCCCCGCTCAGCGCGATTGGAAAGGTTGCCGGGCCCGGACAAGGCACGGGACAGGTCCTTTGGGCAACTGCAATTGGCATCTTCTGTATTGGCCAGTTGCTGGGCGCTCTAAACTTCATCTCCACAGTGCTTGATATGCGTACCAAGGGCATGACTCTGGCGCGCTTGCCGGTCACCGCTTGGGCATGGTTCATCACCTCCTGCATGGGTCTGACAGCGTTCGCGGTTTTAATGCCGGCGTGTGTCCTGCTCATTCTGGATCATGTGGCGGGAACCAGCTTCTTCGTCGCGTCGGGTCTAGTCATCAACGACCAACTGCTGCCACATTCCGGTGGATCAACTTTGCTTTGGCAGCACCTGTTCTGGTTCTTTGGACATCCTGAGGTGTACATCGCCATCGTGCCCGGAATGGGGATCATAACCCATGTTCTGATCACCAATATGCGGCGCCCCATGCTTAGTATGAAGGCGATCCTCTACTCTCTTTGGGCCCTCGCCTTTCTCAGCTACATGGTTTACGGACACCACATGTTTGTCAGCGGGATGAATCCATTCTCCTCGCTGGCATTCTCTTTCCCCACGCTTATGATCACCATTCCGTCTACCATTCTTGTCCTGATCTGGATCGGTAGTCTGTATGGTTCCAAGCTGCGTATCAACTCGGCTTCCCTGTTTGCGCTGGGCTTTGTTTCGATGTTTGTCAGCGGCGGCGTGAGTGGCTTTTTCCTGGCTCAGCCTTCGATCGATATCATGCTCCACGCGACTTACTTCGTTGTGGGACATTTTCACATGGTCATGGGCGTCGCGGCTATGTTTGGGATCTTCTCCGGAACGTACTTCTGGTTCCCGAAGATGACCGGAAGGATGATGAATGAGACTTTGGGAAAGGTCCATTTCTGGCTCTCATTCGTCGGTACGTATTGCATCTTCATGCCGTTCCACTACCTCGGTTGGGCTGCGAACGTGCGCCGCTTTGCGTCCTTCACAGATGATTTCCTCAAGCCGCTCATCCCGTTGCATCAATTCATCACCGTTGCTGCGCTATTTACTGGTGCGGTGCAGCTCATTTTTATCTACAACCTCATTCACAGCCGCTTCAAGGGCGCGCCGGCGCCGGACAACCCATGGGAAGGGACGAGCCTCGAGTGGAGCATGCCGTCACCTCCACCATGGAACAATTTTGGCGGGAAAGACCCAGTCGTCTATCACGATCCTTACCAGTATGGGGTGAAGACTTCTACCGGCGCAGACTACGTCATGCAGAACTCACCGGAGCAAGTTGCGACGGGGGGAGATTAGGAACAAACGCTGGAATGCCGGAATGACACCGGACTGAAAAGAAGGAGAGTTTAGAAGTTATGGCAACCACGGTCCAAGAACCGCCAAAAACCGAAGCTCGTCGTATGCCGGCGCGATCAGAAGCGGGAATTTCTGGCAACGGCGGGTGGCGGAACTTGGTTCCGTCTGAAGGACACTTGCTGGTGGTCGAGGAATACTCTCCACCACCCTCCAGCAGCGCGATCTGGGTTGGGATCGCCGCGATTACGATGTCGTTTGCCGCGTTCACCAGCGCCTTGATCGTGCGCCAAGGCTCGTCGACCGATTGGCGCCACTTAACGTTGCCTTCTATCCTCTACCTCAGCACAACCCTACTTCTTGTCAGCAGCGTTACTCTCGAAATAGCGCGTCGCCGTGTCGCTACTTTCATGGGCGGCCTGAAGAGCCAGGTTGCGAGCCCGGGGCGCTGGCTGTACGTAACTCTCTCCCTGGGCTTGCTATTTGTGGCTGGCCAATATATGGCCTGGCTGCAGTTGAGGTCTAAGGGGCTGTATTTGGCCACCAACCCAAACAGCTCTTTCTTTTATGTCTTCACCGCCGTGCATGCGCTGCATGTGATGGGAGGCCTTGGCGGGTTGGTGCGGGTCATAAGCAAACTCAGCAAATCCGTTTTACGACGGAGCACGCTGGATGCGACCTCGTACTACTGGCATTTCATGGGCGTTCTTTGGTTGTACTTGTTTTTGCTCTTGAGGATGAAGCTTTAGCGTATTCGATGATAGGAGGCGCCGTGAGCCATAGTGAAATAGCTCTGGGCGGACATCACACGCCGGCGATGGAGCCATCGCCGTTTGCGATTCCTGCGAAGAAATTGGCGATGTGGCTTTTCATTATTTCTGACATTATGACATTTGCCGCATGCCTGGTTGCCTATGGGTTCTTGCGGAATGCCACTCCAAACTGGCCCAGACCGTTTCAATCTTCCACGATCGCTAGCGTAATGGTGATGACATTCATCCTGATCACCAGTAGTTTTACAATGGTGCTCGCTGTCCGGGCCGCACGGGCGGGGCACAGGGTCGCCGGCTTCCGCTGGACGATGATCACGTTGGCGGGAGGCATTCTTTTCGCTCTTCTGCATATTCGCGAATGGTTCGCCATGATTGATCAAGGCGTGACGTTGTTCAAGAACCCGTGGGGCACGGGGCTGTTTGGGGGAGCCTATTTCAGCGTCACCGGCCTAGAACTCTTGCACGTCATAGCTGCCCTGATTGCCTTCGTTATCGTAGGGCTTGGCTACAAGAGGGGTCGCTACACCTCCGACGACATTGAGAACTGCGGTCTCTTTTGGCAATTTATCAACATTGTTTGGATGTTTGTCGTGCCCCTGGTTTATCTCATGAACGTCGCAAGTTAGGGAGAAAAGAGACGGAAAGGACATGCGATTATGAGTGCAGCTGAGGAACGGGGCGGGATTGGCAAATTCTTCGTAGTCTATGTATGCATGCTGGCGACCACGGCGATAGAGCTGGTTATTGCCTATCGTCATCCGAGCGGAGCGCAGCTGCTTGTCAGCATGCTTCTCCTGGCCTTCATCGGAGCGCTGCTGGGAGTTCTGGTCTTCATGCGGCTAGCAGCGGAAAAGCATAGCCTCATCGTGGCCTTCGCTGTATTTACCCTTTTTGTGCTGGCGACTATCAATTATGGGTGGACCGACAGCTTCCGACTTCTGTTCGGTGTGCCTTTTGCAAAGTAACAGTGAGATGGAAACGCTGGTGGGAGGAAAGAAAGTGAAAATTGAGAGGCCGCTTCGGCTAATTGGTATCACCTTAGTGGGACTAGCCATACTTGCCCTTCCTCTCCCGGCTTTCTCCCAAAACTGTGCACTCTGCTATACCCAAGCCGCGGCCGCGGGCGCTCGCATGATTCATGCATTGCGCAGCGGGATACTGGTGCTCATCGTCCCGCCGATGTTTATGTGGGTCAGCATCACGGTTATTGTCTACCGTAAACGTAATCAGTTCAGACGAGTCGATTACACGCCGGAATCTGGCCGGAATTTGTGAGAGGCCAGATGACAGACACAATTTTGATAAGAAAGCCCAGCGCGATGGATCTTTTCACTTCCAAGCTTCAGGATTATTACACCCTTACCAAGCCCGAGGTAAATGTACTCATTCTGATGACCACTTCGGCGGGCTACTATCTGGCCTCGCATGGAAATTTCAGGGTCGCCGGTCTTGTTAACACACTCCTGGGCACTGTATTGGTTGCCAGCGGTACTGCAACCCTGAACCAGTGGATGGAACGGGTTTGGGATGGCCAGATGTGCCGCACAGCAACCCGACCGATTCCTTCGGGCAGGCTCAATGCTCGCGAGGCGCTTTTGTTTGGGATCCTGCTGAGCCTCGCGGGAGGGCTCTACCTTGCGATTGCAGTTAATATGTTGTCCGCGCTTCTTGCAATATCAACAGTGCTTTCGTACCTTCTCGTCTACACCCCGCTAAAGAGAAAAACGCCTCTCTGTACGCTTCTAGGTGCTTTTCCCGGCGCTATGCCAACTTTGATCGGGTGGGCGGGAGCCTCCGCGCACATCGATCGGCAAGCATGGTTTCTTTTCGCAATACTCTTCCTTTGGCAGTTCCCCCACTTCCTGGCAATCGCCTTGATGTACCGCGAGGATTATGCCCGGGCCGGCTACCGGATGTTGCCCCACTTTGATCGCGATTCGCGCTTCACACGTGCAGAAATTGTAGGCTTCACTTTGATCCTGGTGGTTACAACGATGCTGCCAGTGGCTGGTCGCGGTGGCCCGATTTATCTGACGGCAATGGCGCTGGCGGGAGCGTTCCTGCTCTATCATGTGGCCAATCTGGCGAAGTCCACCTCAAAATTTCTGGCCGGCCGCGTCGTCCATGCTTCCGTCATCTATCTGCCTCTGATTCTTGGGATAATGATCGCCTGGAAGCGCCTAGTCGGATAAAATGCCGCCCAGCAAGAACTAATGATGTGGCTTGGCAACTAGCGCTGGCAGTTTCCGACCCTGTGTCCCTCCATTCCGTGCTTCCAGAGAATTTGAAATGGGGTTTCGACAGAAACAATTCACGTGGATCGACGCACCGCTGGAACTTCCAAAAACCTTGCCGATCTGCCGGAGATTTCACTTCGCCATGCGGATGAGAATCTTTGCACCATTCCTCAAGGTCTCCTGGGCAGCGGTCTTATTCGCGGGCGCTTCAGTGTTCGCCCAAGGTCAAACGCCTGCCCCGGCAAACTCTGCGCACGCCCGGCGCACGCTTCCGCTTACGAAGTTCTATGACACGTCAAATCCTCTGCCCGTCGGCAAACCGGGCGGATTGATCCGATCCGAAGCGTTTGACGAGTACGATCTCCCATACGAGATATCAGCCTTTCGCATTCTCTATCATTCGCGCTCCCCGAGCGGAGAAGATGTAGCTGCATCCGGTGTGGTATTAGTTCCGCATGGTACGTCTCCGGTGGGGGGATGGCCCGTCATCGCCTGGGCCCACGATTTCATCGGTTGCGCCCGGCAATGTGCCCCCTCTCTACTGAGAAACCTTAACGAGGGACCTCTTCTTGCAATGTATGTCACTGTCGGGTACGCCGTCGTTGCCACTGACTATGCTGGATTGGGAACCAGTTTTCCGAATGCCGCCCTGGATATGCGGTCCAATGCGCTCGATGTGATCTACTCGGTCGCGGCAGCGCGTGCGGCGTTACCACAGCTTGGAGCCAAGTGGGTGGCCGCTGGGTATTCTCAGGGAGGTCTCGCGGCACTTGGCGTGGCCCAAGCTGAGAGTGAACTTGCCGATCCCAACTACCTTGGTGCCATCGCAATTTCAGGGGTTGGGGAAGCGCAAGAAATCTTTGAACGCCTCGCGCGTGGGCCCTCCCGCCGCATGCTCGTGTTTCTGGCGCAGGGAATCAAGACTGTCTTCCCCGAGTTTCGGGTTGAGGAGATGCTGACTGACAAGGCGATCCCCCTGTACCAGCACATCAGTCATGCTTGCGAAGCAAATTTCGGGCCGGAGCTTGCAGCAAATGAGATATTGAAATCCGGTTGGGAGAATAACCGATACGTCAAAGAATTTTTCGCGAGAAACACGCCGGGCCACAAGCCTGTCAACGGTCCTTTGCTACTGATCAGCGGTGAAGCGGATCCTGACGTGCCATCGGCTCTCACTGCCATGGCCGTGGCGCAACTGTGCAAAAAGAAAGATCGCGTACTTTCTATCGAATATCCGGAGCTTAATACGAGCGCGGTCGCTAGAGAATCGGTAAGCGAACAGATCAGTTGGATCCGGGCTCGATTTGCCGGCCTTCCTGCCCCTAGCAACTGCCCATAAACTGGTGCGAGCTTCGGAACCCGCTCAACGCAGGAATTACAAGAGACAGTCCTACCCCTCGCAACCTGAAAAGAGGAACCAATTGCCGTCGGCCGACTGGAAATCCGCTTGCTTTAGTCAAACCATTCTCACAAATGAGCAAGGAAACACTGTAAGTGGAAAGTGGGGGTTGTTCCATTTCCCCCGCCTCCAGTACTGGGACGCAATTGGAACCTATCTGGAACGTAACCGCACCTAAAATAGCTGTAATCTATTGATTACAGAGACTTTGAGTTGGTGGAGGCGGGGGGAGTCGAACCCCCGTCCGAAAAGCGCTACGAACCGAAGCCTACATGCTTAGCTCAATTCCGTTTGGTTCGCCCGCCACGCTCAGAATGAGCAAGAAACGCAGCCGGCTAGTCCGATGGTTCTCGCCCGAGTCTTACGGACCGAAAGACCCCGGCCAGCTCACTGTGTGACGCCTCTTGCCGGGCCCATGAGCAAAGCCCGGGGAAGCGTGCGCTTAATTAATTAAGCAGCAAGTGCCAAGTTGTTGTTGGCATTTCTAGTTTCCACCAAGTTACGGGCAGGTGGGTCCCGGCATGCCTTCGGGCC